>Ga0308170_10000391_pt1 | contig 59905 bp, 66 predicted proteins | sample PhyBR2_2_FD_202136 | JGI IMG/M metagenome (GOLD analysis project Ga0308170, IMG submission 202136) | Phyllosphere microbial communities from UC Gill Tract Community Farm, Albany, California, United States - DLSLSB.R2 | ecosystem: Host-associated > Plants > Phyllosphere > Unclassified | place... | reverse complement strand
GGGACTTCGGTGATGTCCACGGCCGTGTAGGTGATGCCCTTGGAGTCGAAGTAGTCCTTCGTCTTCTCGCAGTTGGGGCAGTCGGGCTTGGTGTAGACCGTGTAAGCGGTGGGTGAAGCAGTCATTTTCAGCACCTGGTTTCGTATCAAAGAAGTTTCGTTCGTCTGGCTGACTTGCTACTTCAATTTTAGCAATCATTCAACTGAATGAATAGGGGTTACAGGGCGTACTCTAGGGGTTTTTCTGCAGCTATTAGGGTCAGAGCAATGCCGCTTCATTGGCCACCCCGGATCTCCGAGACGGGACTGCATTGACGCCGCCGGCGACTGTGGTCATCCCCGCAGGCTCGCTAAAGCGAGAGCCCCCCCCTGTGCCCTAAGAGGCTTCCCCCGCTCCCGGCGAGGCAGGAAACCATGGCGGAGAGGTGGCACTGGTATGTGTCGTCCCTGCTGGAAAGACGTTGGCCACCGATGCCGGGTGCGCCGGGCCCTGTCGTCGTGGCCCATGGGGAAGTCCGCCGCGGAGTCCCTGCGTTGCTTTGCCGGCCTCCTGCCGGTGCACGCTGCAGTACGGCGCGGTTAGGCTGCGGGTTCGATGAGCTCGGGACCATTGTTTCGTACGCTGTTCACCCGGTCGCTGACGATCCTTGGGGTTAGGACCGGGTCAGGCAGCGAATCCAGTAGGTGCTGCACGTCGTCCTTGTCGGCCAGGTCCGGGTCCAGCCATTCGCCAAACCGGTCACGGGGGATGATGACCGGGGAGCGGTCATGGATATGCCCCAGCGTGTCCTGGGTAGTGGTAGTCAGCACGGTGAAGCTCAGTAACCACCGTTCCGGGTCACCCTCGGGCAGGGCGGGATCAGCCCACCACTCGTACAGGCCGGCGAACCCCAGCAACGGCTCTTGTTCGGAGTACAGGTAGTTCGGGATCTTCTTGCCGTCCTCAGTCTTCTGCCATTCGTAGTACCCCTCGGCCGGGACCAGGCATCTGCGCTTCACGGCCGCCTTGCGGAAGGAAGGCTTTTCCAGGATGCTTTCGCTTCTGGCGTTGATGAGCTTGTTCCCGATTTTGATGTCCTTGGCCCAGGACGGGACCAGTCCCCAGTGCGCTATGAGCAGGTGCCGGTCCAAAGTGCCTTCATCGAGCCGCTCGGCGACGATGGGCATGTCCTGAGTCGGGGCCACGTTCCAGCTCGGGGACGGCGGGGTACCTTCAACCTCCTTGGCGTCGAAGGCGCTCAACAGGTCACCGGTGGCTTTGGACATCACGTAACGGCCGCACATGAGCCCATTCTGCCCGACCCACCGGCATCCGGGCCCTCATGCCTAATCCGCGCGGGGGGAGGATTTTAGGAGCAGCCGCCTTGCAGGCGCTCCATTGCGGCGCGCTCGACCAGCACCGGAACCATCGCCCTGACCGGCCCGGAGTTGAAGGCCGAATACTCTTCGCAAACGGCGTCCTCGACGTCCGTCCGGGACCGTCCGGGAAATCTGCAGGCAAGGGTGTTGATTACCGACACCACAGCGTGCTGTTCGTCATCGCACTCCATCGTTCACCTCATCGTCGAGTCTGTGCCGCAACTTGAATAATAAGCATGCTTGCTATTATTGTTTGGAGTCAAGCTTCTTCGCCTGGCCCCCATCAGGCGAAGGGGTTTCGAGGAAAGCCCTGCAGCTCCCAGCGTTGCGGGGCTTTTCGCTACCCGCGTTCCAGCGGGTGTCAGCATCCGATCGGCAGAGGGAGAGTGCAGTGGCTCAGGGCGATATCGAGACGTACTACGAAGATGGCCAGTGGAAGAACAAGCGTGAGGGTACTGACCGCGCGTTCGGTGCTAGCTACGGCACTAAGGACGAAGCGGTAACGGCGGGCCGGTCAGCGGCCCAGGCTGACAAGGTCGAGCACGTCATCAAGAACCAGGACGGCCAGATCGGATCCAAGAACAGCTACGGCAACGATCCCCGGAACGTCCCGGGCTGATTGCTACCCCTCCCCGGCCTCGGTGGCCTGGAGACACAAGAAGGGCCGGCTCAAAGTGAACTGGTCCCCGATAGTTGGACTGGCCAAGTAAGATCCTAAGCCGGGAGGGCCTGGGCTCGGTATTGCACCGGGCTCAGGCCCTCGAGCTTTGTCGAGATCCGGTCGTTGTTGTACCAGCGGATGTATTCGTTTAGGTTTGCGGTCAGTGCGTCGGTGCTGATGAACCGAACATGGTGGAACATCTCTTCCTTGAGGTGGCCGAAGAAGTTCCCCATCACGGCATTGTCGTAGCAGTTGCCCTTGCGGGACATGGATTGGACTGCGCCGGCGTCCTTGAGGAGCGATTTCCATGAGGCGTGACGGTACTGGAAGCCCTGGTCGGAATGTACGACCGGATGTTGACCGGGTTCCAGGCAGGCGAGGGCTTGCTTGAGCGAAGAGTTGGTGAGTGCAAGGTTCGGGGACGGGCTAATCGAATGGGCGATGATCTGCCGGTCAAAGAGGTCCATGACCGGTGAGAAGTAGAGCTTTCGGTCGCCGACACTGAATTCAGTGACGTCCGTGACCCATTTCTGATTCGGGGCGGTGGCCTCGAACTCCCGGTTCAGCAGGTTAGGCGCGGCAGTGCCTTGTTCGCCTTGATAGGAGTTGTAGCGCTTCCTCCGCCGGACCCTGGAGGCCAGCCCGAGTGTGCGCATCAGTTTCAGCACCGTCTTTTTAGCGAGTATCCAGCCCTGCTTGAGTAGCTCCGTGTGGACACGACGGTGCCCGTACCGGCCGTGGTTCGTCGTGAAGATCTCCGTGACTGTGGCCTTGAGAGCCTCCTGGGGGTCTGGAGCCTGGAGCCGTGACTGGTGATAGAAGAATGTCGATCGGGCAAGACCTGACACTTGCAGCAGAACTGGAAGCGGGAAGTCAGCCTTGAGGGCGGCGAGGGCTTGGACCTTCACCGTTGTTCTTGAGCCCTCAAGGCCCGCAATTTTCCCAGATAGGCCACTTCTGCCCGCAAACGCTCGTTCTCACGACGCAGCCGTTCCAGCTCGGACGGTTCAACCGGCGGGGTGTCGGGCTTCCGCGGTCGGCCTTTTGGCTTTGGTCGCAAGGAGTCCGGGCCCTCAAGACGATACGCGCGCACCCACGTTCTCAGTAGGACCGGAGAGGACAGGCCACCTTCTGCTGCCAAATCAGGGGCAGTCTCGCCGGCGAGGAACCGTTCGACCAAAGCGAGCTTGAATTCGAAAGAGTATGACTGTTTTGTCGGCTTGGTCACCAGCGCTCCTTGCCCATGAATCCTCCAGCGCCGATACAGCCTCTTGACCGGCCAATTAGACACGCCCAACAGATTAGCTGTCGCCTTATCTGCAAGGCCTTTCTCAAACCACGCTACAGCCGCCTCACGCTGAGCCTCGGACAACGAACTATCTACACGCAAAAAACTGCTCCCCGGAAGTCAGAACTGAATTTCTCAGTCCAACTTCCGGGGAGCAGTTCAAAGAGCCGGCCCTTCTGCGTTCTCCTCGGCAAAGGAAATCTACGGATTCAGCGTAGCTGAATGTTGTGGGTGGTGCCTGCAGCTGTCCCGGTGGACGTCGTTGTCCCTGGGCGCGCGGCACTCGTGGTGGTGTGGGGAATGGGTGCGTTGATCGGCGGTCCGCCGCTGGTGAGTGGCTGCTGTGGTTCGCCCTGGGCGGCGGACCGCCCGACTTCTGGAAGGTTCCGTCCCGCCTGTGGTGATTGGCTGGGGCCTTGCCGGGCGGTGGGGGCCGCCCGGCAAGGGGGTCCTTATGCCGCTGGTTCGTCCTCGACCGGCTTGCCGCTGTCGATGACGATCTGCTCAGTCTCACTTGCCGTGTATCCCCAGAGGACCAGCTGGTTCAGGTAGTCCCGGTGGGTTTGAGACGGTGAGCGCCACGAGTCCTTTTGGATGGTCTTTTCATACCCTGCGCAGACCAGAGCAATCAGGCCAAACTCCGGACGCGCCGTCGTTTTGGCGACGTGATCCCTGAGCGGGTTCCACGCCCACTGGTTGGATTCTTCGACCTTGGCTCCCACCATTTCCGCTGCCACCTTGCCCTCGTAGCCGCTGGCGGTTTCGGGGTGGTGGGTGATCGCATGGAGGGTGAAGTACTGCCAGCCCTTGGGGGCCTGCTTCTTGGCCAGCAGGGTTTTGACCCATTCGCGGCGGACGGTGGTCGCTGACTGCATCAGCTTGTTGTTCTCAATCAGGGTCTTCCGTTCGGCCTTCTGCTCGTCGGTCATGGGGCCTTTCGGGGCCGAGGACGTGCCGTAGCCGCTGTAGTAGCGGAGCGTAAAGCCCAGGTCTTTCCAGCCGGTGACGACGGCGACGGTGGAGGGTTCGCCGCGATAGCCCGTCTCGATGTAGACCGCGTTACCGTCCTCATCGGTAGCCGGTTCCCCGTCAGCTCTTTTCAGGGACGTGACGCGGAGGGTCTCGCTGTCCTCCCCATACCCGCACTCGGGAACAACGATGGTTCCGGCTGCTTCCAGCTCTGCGGTGAGGGCTGCCAGCGCGGCGGCGCGGTCGCGCTTGTCGCGCAGCTGCTGGGTGACGTGCAGGAGCATGTCGGGTTCGTCCATGATGACCGATTCAAGCTCGGCCGTTGCTTCCTCGTCGTCCTCAAACTCAGCGAGAATGAGGACTTCTTCGATGGTGTATCCCTGGCCCAGGGCGGCCGCTCCGGTCTCGGTGGACTTGGCTTTGAGGGCGGACTCGACGGTGGTCTTGGTCCGTCCGGTCTTCTTGGCGATCGCGGCCGCCGAAACACCGATCAGGGACAGCTGGTGGTAGGCGTCGGCCTCGTCGGCCTCGGTCAGTTCGGCGCGCTGGATGTTCTCCACCACCTGTGTGATGATGCGTTCAGCTTCCTCCGGCGATTCGATGATCATGACCGGGATCAGGGGCCGTCCGGCTTCGACGGCGGCGCGAGTACGGCGCTGCCCCATCAGGACGTGGACGGTGCCGTCGTCCTTGCGGTGGGCGATCACGGGTTCCATGACGCCGTGTTCCTTGATGCTGGCGATGAAATCAGAGGTCAGGGCGGCGTCTTTTCGGACGTTGATGTCAACGGTCAGCGTTGCCGGATCAAGCATTTCCAGCGTGGGTGCTGCATTCATTGGTGTTGCTCCTTCTTGCCGAGAAGTTGGGTGGGTGGGGCGGCTTAGGTGACCGGCCAGCTTCCCTCTCCCCCCGTTGTTTTTTGGCTGCTGGCGAAGCTTGCGGAGCTGTGCCCGTGCAGGCCCGTCTACCCGCAGGGCAAGACCCGGGAAATCTTCGGAGGAAATAAGCGACGAAGGAGCGCCGGAGAAGACTTTCCCGGGGCGCAGGCCCCGGAGGAACGGAGGGGCTAGAGGGGCCGGAACGGGCACGTACAATCCGAAGGACAGCAGCCAAAAAACGTCGTAGACACACAGGGCCAGGGGGTCCGGAGCTCTGCGACGGTGCGCCCTGGACCCAACAGCCGGCCGCGCCAGCGGACGCCCACCAACTGGTTGAAGCGCAGCGGAAACCAGGGCGAGCCCAGCGAGCCTGCACTACTCCCTGAGTAGGGTTAGGACATGAGCGATCCAGCTCCACGCCCTGGCCACAGCAGTGAAGCCAGGGCCGCCAGCGCGTGGCTGTCACCGAGGACCTGCCGGGTCCTGGCCGTGGTCTTCACCGTTGCTGCGCTCGGATCGGTGCTGCTGGTGGTCGTGGATCTGCTTGTCGGCCGGCCTGCTGCCGGTGACCTCTTTATCGTTTTCCTCAACGGCCTCGCGGCCGTGATCCTGTGGGTGCTTGCACGGCGGACATGACGAAGGGCCGGCACGTTCATGTGCCGGCCCTTCGCGGTTTTCCTCGACAAAAGGAAATTTATGGGTGCAGCGTCATTGCTGCGTGCGGTTACAGCTCGTAGTGTCGGTGGTCGTCCCTGGGCCTGTCCACGGGACCGGTGGCTGGGCCTGCGGTGAGTAGGCTCAGTTCCAGGATGTCTTCAAGGGGGCTCGCGTCCGGAGAAACGGTATCGTCCTCGGTCATGCGGAATTGATCGGCCATGCTCGGGACTCCTTGGCTGCGCGGGGATGAGGCTCCCTTTCAGAGTATCGGCAGTTCCTGCGCGCGGGCTGGAAGTCGCGGCGCCCGCGCAGCGTTTACGCGGCCGGCGGAGCGAAGCGGGGGAGGCCGCCGCGCACCTGGTGACGATCCACGATGAGGGCCGGACTCCTCTTTGCAGTGGAGTCCGGCCCAGTGTCGAGGCTAGCGCTTCAGGCGGCGGTCATAAGCCTTTTTCGGGTCCCGCGTGCAGTCCGCGATAAGGCCACGATTGACCAGTTCGCCCAGCAGCTCCGCCAGCCGGAATCCGGCCACGTCCTCCAGCGCGAGCTTGAAATACCGGGCGGCGAAGCTGGACCGTCCTTTGAGCCATTCCAGCCAGCCGATCAGGCACAGCATCGGGGCACGCTGCCCTTCCGGGGTGGCTTTCATCAGTTCAAAGGCGACTTCCTGGGCCGTGTCCACCCGGGCCCAGTCCGGGCGGCTCAGGAAAACACCCAGCATCACGGAGGTGAACTGTTCCGGGGCGTGAGGGACGATGTCACTCATCATGAAGTCCCGGATAGTGGGGTGCTGCAACGCTCCAGCCAGCTGGTGCGCGGTCTGGGTCGTCAGGCTCTTCGGGTCGTCCAGAACCTTGGCCCACGCTGCGCGGCTTGCTTCGAGGTCTTCAGGCCAGCCGTCCGGCTTGTGCGCGGCGATAGCCTCCCGGGCCGTCTCGTCACCGGTGAACGGTGCGGGTGCGGTGAATCCGGTGACGGCGCTCCCCCGGTAGATCAGGGCGGCGTTGCCGTTGCTGGTGGTGATGGTGTCCAACGACTGGGCGGGGCAGCAGCTGCCGTCGGTGCAGTGGTAGTTCCGCCACAGTTCGGCGGTCACCAGCCATGCGTCCTGCAGCGGCATCCCTGCGGTTTCCAGCTCGGTGCGCAGTGCCTCCACGTGCCCGGCATAGGGGCGGCCGCCGTCGCTGGTCTGCTCGTCGGTGTAGATGACCAGCAGGCTGCCGGTGGCGGCCTCGTCCGCGGTCAGGTAGCTGACCATCGTTTGGGCGTAACCAATCGGGTCCTGCCCGAACGGGGCATCCATGCGCAGGGTCGCGCCGAGCTTGTTACCTTGCACCGTCATGGCGACGAAGGACTCGGTCGGGGCCTCGCCCAGCGTGTGCGGGATGAAGGCCAGGATGTCGGCGGGACCGGTGAATTTGATGAAGTCGTTCATTGGTGTTGCTCCTTCTTGCCGAGAAGTTGGGTGGGTGGGGCGGCTTAGGTGACCGGCCAGCTTCCCTCTCCCCCCGTTGTTTTTTGGCTGCTGGCGAAGCTTGCGGAGCTGTGCCCGTGCAGGCCCGTCTACCCGCAGGGCAAGACCCGGGAAATCTTCGGAGGAAATAAGCGACGAAGGAGCGCCGGAGAAGACTTTCCCGGGGCGCAGGCCCCGGAGGAACGGAGGGGCTAGAGGGGCCGGAACGGGCACGTACAATCCGAAGGACAGCAGCCAAAAAACGTCGTAGACACACAGGGCCAGGGGGTCCGGAGCTCTGCGACGGTGCGCCCTGGACCCAACAGCCGGCCGCGCCAGCGGACGCCCATCAACTGGTTGAAGCGCAGCGGAAACCAGGGCGAGCCCAGCGAGCCTGCCTCTCCCCCAGACCCCGAAACAACCCCGCCACCACCAGCTCTGGCTTGCCGCCGGCGGCCGCCAGCCATGCACCTGGTTACTGCGGGATTGGCGGTCCGCCGCCGGCGACCACCGCCAAAGCCGGCCACAGGCGGCGGACCGCCCGCGGTGACCGGCCCCGAAAGACCGGCCACCCCCGGCCCTATTCGCGGCGGTCGTGCAGCGGGACTGCTCCGTAGTGTCCGGCTACGCGGCGGAACCTTGAGTCACTGCTGAAGATGAACGTGCCGCCGAACATGTACCAAGGGGCGGGTTCACCTTCCGGGGCGACTGGCACGGCGTGGATCACGGTTTCGCGGTGGAAGTGCTCGTTTTTGACGAGTCGGACGGCGGGCCGTTCCTCGGTGGCCTCGAACACCGGGTCGATGCCCTCGCCGATGACGGTTACTTCCATGACGCGGGCGGAGATGCCCCGGTTTGAGAAGTCTGTGCCCAGGGCGTCGCGGTAGATCAGGGCGGTGATGCCTTTGGGGGCGGTGGTGTCGTTGCTCATGCTGGCTCCTTGAAGTCGTTGAGGTGCTGTACTGCCCGGCTAGCGGCCGGGCAGTACAGCGGGGGTTGGTGCTGGTTAAGCGGCGTCGCGCACGGCGTAGGGCATCCGGTACCGGCTGGGAAGTTCGGCGGCGGCCTCGGGCAGGTCCGCCGGTCCTTGGGCCTGCCCGTTCTTCCAGCTGGAAAACGCCTGTTCGGTGATCGCGTCCCACAGCCGGGCCTTGGTCCGGTAGTAGGTGCAGGTCACGTCACCCTCGCAATAGGTGGCGATGCCGAACAGGTTGCCGATGCTGTCAGCGGTGCGGGTCACGGCGACCATGACGTAGGGCCACTGACCCAGGTCCCAGCCGTCACAGCCCCAGCTGGAGAGCACGGCCCAGCCGTGCTCTTCGATCAGTTCCATCCAGTCGTAGCCGCCGTTCATGTGGTAATCCCCCAGCACGGTCACGCCCTCGATGGTTTCCTCCGTGTCCGCGAGGGTCACGGTCTTCTTTCTTACTGCGTTCATGGTGTTGCTCCTTCTTGCCGAGAAGTTGGGTGGGTGGGGCGGCTCAGGTGACCGGCCAGCTCCCCTCTCCCCCCGTTGTTTTTTGGCTGCTGGCGAAGCTTGCGGAGCTGTGCCCGTGCAGGCCCGTCTACCCGTGAGGGCAAGACCCGGGAAATCTTCGGAGGAAATAAGCGACGAAGGAGCGCCGGAGAAGACTTTCCCGGGGCGCAGGCCCCGGAGGAACGGAGGGGCTAGAGGGGCCGGAACGGGCACGTACAATCCGAAGGACAGCAGCCAAAAACGTCGTAGACACACAGGGCCAGGGGGTCCGGAGCTCTGCGACGGCGCCCCCTGGACCCAACAGCCGGCCGCGCCAGCGGACGCCCAACAACTGGTTGAAGCGCAGCGGAAACCAGTGCATGCGGCGGTAAACTTGTAGTGCCCCCGTCACCGGCTGTTCCCCCCAGTTGGCCGGTGACGGTAGGGCCTAGATCTCTGGCAAAACCTCCTTCTGTGACATGCTTGAATGCGTAAGCAGCAGGATGTTTACCCAGCTGAGGGTCCGTATTCCACGGGAATGCGGACCCTCAGCTTGTTCCCCCCTGCCGCGTGCGCGTTAGCGTAAGACTGTCCTGCCAGTTGCAGTGAACATCGGGGGCACGGCAACCGGCAGGACTTCTTTTAGGGAGGGCGATATGGGACTACGAGGCTTTTTCCGAAGCTGGCGTACGGCGGCCACCGATAGGGCTGTTACGGCCGCCGCTCTGGGAGATTCAGCGCCGCTGGAGCCCTTGACGCCTGAACAGCTGGCGGAGCTGCAGGCGGCACGGGCTGACCTGGCCGAAGCAGTTAAGGATTCCGGAGTGAAGAATATTCGCGCTTGCACCCGCAACGGTAAGCCGTGGCAAAGGGACGCCGCGGCCGTCCGCGGCATTGCGTCCACGCTCCGCAACCTGCGTGACGAGGGAACAACGCCACATCCCTAACGAAGACGATTGGGACGGCATAGCCCCTGATGGGTGGACCTTCATCTGCCCCGTCTTTTTTCCTGGCCGCATGATCTTTGGAGAAGGTTCCGTCAGGGCTTTCGGCTCCCATTGTCAGTCCTGGCGCGTACACTGATTAACTCGAACATATATTCGAATAAAGGTGTGTCGTGGGCGTAATTGTCGGTCCCCGTGTGATAGATGCGGGCGTTTCGTTGTTGTCGGTGCTGGTCTCTCCGGTGCGGGTTGCGGCGGGGTTCCCGTCCCCGGCGCAGGACTACTTTGACGGCCGGCTCGACCTGAACGCGCACCTGATCAAGGACGTCACCAGCACTTACGTCGTGCGGGTGTCCGGGGAGTCCATGGAGGGCGCCGGGATCAGCGACGGGGATGAGCTGATCGTGAACCGGGCGCTGGAGCCGCATGACGGGTGTGTGGTCGTGGCGGTCCTGGACGGGGAGCTGACGATCAAGCGGCTGCGGATCACCCCGACTGGGGTGGTGCTGCAGGCGGAGAACCCGGCGTACCCGGACATTGAAGTGCTGGCCCTGTCCGACCTGACGATTTGGGGTGTCGCAACCCGATGCCTTCACCACGTTTAGGACCGGGGAATGTCTAAGGCGGCGTTGATGCGGCACATGCCGCAGATTGCGCACGTGGACGTGAACTGTTTCTACGCCTCCGCGGAGCGGGCGTTTGACCCTTCCCTGGAGGGCAAACCCGTGATCGTGCTGTCCAACAATGATGGGTGCGCGGTCACCCGCTCCCCCGAAGCCAAAGCGCTGGGCATCGCCATGGGTGAGCCGTGGTTCAAGCTTGCTCCCAGGGCGAGGGAATGGGGCCTGGTCGCGCTGTCCAGCAACTACGAGCTCTACGGGGACATCAGCGCCCGGGTGATGGAGCTGTTGGGCCGGTACTCGGCCTGGCTGGAGGTCTACAGCATCGACGAAGCCTTCCTCGGCGTCAAAGGCACCCCTGCGGAACTTTTGGCGATGGGGCGGTCCATGAAGGCCGCGGTCCGGCGGAACGTGGGTGTTCCAGTCTGCGTCGGGATCGCGCCAACGAAGACCCTGGCGAAGCTGGCCAACAAATGGGCGAAGAACAACAAGGCCTTCGCCGGGGTGTGCCACTGGGACTCCGTCCCCGCTTGTGAGAGGGAGGCGTTGCTGGGCCGGCTCTCTGTCGAAGAGGTGTGGGGCATCGCCGGACGGCTGACCAGACGGCTGAACGTAATGGGCATCTTCACCATCGCCGATCTGATCCGGGCCGACCCGGTCGCGATCCGGGACAAGTTCAACGTCGTGATGATGCGCACCGTCCTGGAACTGCAGGGAACCCCCTGCATCCCCATGGAAGAGGAACGGATCGGGCGAGACCAGCTGATCTTCTCCCGCTCCTTCGCCAAACCCATCACCACCGCCGCCGGCATCCGGCAGGTCATGAGCGTCTACGGGCAGCAGGCCTCGGCACGGCTGGCCAAACACGGACTGCAGGCCAAGGTCCTGACCGCGTTCGCCGGAACCTCCCATTTCAACCCCAACGACACCTCCTACCCCTCCGTCTGCATCCCATTGCCGATGCCCACCGCTGACCCGGTAATCCTGACCAAAGCCGGCCACGCACTCCTGCCCCGGATCGTCGAGGGCGTCCGGTACGCCAGAGCCGGGATCATGGTCACCGACCTGCGCCCCACCGGCAACCAGGCACCCCTGTCCCTGTTCGAAAACCCCCACGAGGAACGCCACATCGGCACCCTTTTGGAGGACGTCACCCGCCGATACGGCCGCGGGTCTATCGGCCTGGGTCACGGTGGGATCCGGGGCGGGCCGGACTGGACCATGAAACGGGACATGCTCTCCCCCAGATACACCACCCACTGGGACGAACTCCCCCTCGTCAAAGCCGCCTAACCACCACCCATCGCCAACCAAGGAATCAACTCGTATGACCGTCACCTCAGAAGCCCCTATCCGCAACACTCCGGTGGACGTCCGGTTCACCAAGGCCGGCACTCCCCTGGCTGTCCGCTACGACGAACGCATCTGGGCCGTCACCGAAGAACCCGTCCATTGGTTCACGAGGGACTCATGGTGGGAAACCCGCCGAAGCGTCCCCGTAGGCGTCGGGAACGTCGTCGATATCGAACACTGGCGTGTTCAGGTTCGTGTCGGCGGCTCGGACTCGCCGCTGCGGACCTTCGAACTGCGCCGCGAACCCCTGACTGAACAGTGGCTGCTTGAGTACATCACAGACATCTGAGGCCCGAAGCATGCACGTGCGGGGAAACTGTGAGCCGGACAACATTGCCGGCCAACGTGCCGCTCAATACCTAGAGTTTGTCAATCCAAGTCTCTTCTTCGCGGTCGTCCCAGGAAGACCCAGTTGTCCTTGGCTTTCCTTGTGCTCGTTGCTTGATTGTGTTGAGCACGCGCCGAACTTCCACCGCGTGGAGCTCACGTAATGATGCAATGTCCCGAATGACAACGGAATTGATCAGTGCTTTCCGATCCCCTTGCTCCGAGATACCTGCCCTGTCGAACGCTTCACGTATCTGCTGTACCTGTTCACTTCGAATTGGCAGATCCTGATGTAAAGCAGGTGCTGTATCAGTCGGGATATCAAAGAGTCCTGGGGCTTCGCTCACGAAGAGACATCTTATCTTCAGGGCTTGTGTCTACATGTCCAGGGACTGTCTGAATAACGGTGTGTGAGGGTCCGGCCTGATCCGAAAGGAGACGGCCGTGTCAGAGTCCACGACCGAGATGACAGGGGTGATGATCGATCCTGTGACGGGAGAGATCATCGATCAGAAGGAACTTGCGGAGCGGTTGCTCGCGCAGGCCAAGGAACAGGGCGTAAGCCTGGTCGGCCCCGGCGGGCTGCTGAACCAACTCACCAGGAACGTGCTCGAGACCGCGCTGGAAGCCGAGCTGACCGAGCACCTCGGCCACGAGCACGGCCAGACACCGATCGCAGCCAACATGCGCAACGGCACGAGGTCCAAGACCGTGCTGACCGAGATCGGCCCGGTTGAGATTGAGGTGCCCCGGGACCGGGACGGCTCGTTCGAGCCGGTGATTGTGCCCAAGCGGAAACGGCGTCTGGACGGGATCGATCAGATCGTCCTCTCGCTCTCCGCACGGGGCCTAACGACGGGGGAGATCGCCGCTCACTTCGAGGAGGTCTACGGCGCCAGGGTCTCTAAAGACACCATCAGCCGCATCACGGAGAAAGTCTCCTCGGAGCTGGCCGAATGGTCGGCCCGGCCCCTGGATCCGCTCTATCCGGTGCTCTTCGTTGACGCGGTCGTAGTCAAGGTCCGTGACGGGCAGGTGCGCAACACCCCGTTCTACGTGGTTATGGGGGTCACCACGAACGGGGAGCGGGAGATCCTGGGCATCTGGGCCGGCGACGGTGGCGAGGGCGCACGGTTCTGGCTGCAGGTCTTCTCCGAGCTGAAGAACCGGGGCGTGGAAGATGTGTTGATCGCCGTCTGCGACGGGCTCAAGGGCCTGCCCGAAGCGATCACGACCACGTGGGATCGGACGGTGGTGCAGCAGTGCATCGTGCACCTGATCCGGAACAGCTTCCGCTATGCCGGACGCCAGCACCGCGACGGTATCGTCAAGGCGCTCAAGCCTGTCTACACGGCGCCTTCCGAGCAAGCGGCGAAGGACCGGTTCGCCGAGTTCACCGCCGAATGGGGCCAGCGCTACCCGGCCATCGTGCGGCTCTGGGAAGCCTCGTGGGCCGAGTTCGTGCCGTTCCTGGAATACGACGTGGAGATCCGGCGGGTGATCTGCACGACGAACGCGATCGAGTCGATCAACGCCCGCTACCGAAGGGCAGTCAGGGCCCGCGGGCATTTTCCAAACGAGACCGCTGCCCTGAAATGCCTGTATCTCGTCACCAGGGCTCTTGATCCCACCGGCGGCGGCCGGGCACGCTGGGTGATGAGGTGGAAGCCTGCCCTAAACGCGTTCGCGATTACCTTCGCGGGCCGGTTCGAAAGAACCACTCAATAATGAAAACCGGCCGGACTCCACACACCGTTTATCGGACAGTCCCCATGTCCATGTCGTTCGGCTGAACCGGCAGGATGTCGGCCAATTGCGGGGTGCCGTAAGTCAGGAGCATCAGGTTGGGGTCGTCGCTAACGTCCCAAGCCTCGCGGTTAAAGGTAACCCGGACGGTCTGCACTTCATTCCGGGGGCTCAAGTACGCTTGGGCGTCCGGCTGACCGGAGTGACAGTCAAATGATGTTGCAGAGTGCCTTCCAGGGATGGTCAAGCGGTAGATTCTGGACGTTGGCACTTCCAGCGTTAGGAGCCGGCTGGTGAGTGCATTCCGCGTCAGCAGCAGTTCGATGTCCGACAGGCCAGTTTCACCGACCAATTTGGGCGGAGCGTGAACACGCCCGGTGACATCTGGGGCGCTTCCGAAGTCGTTCTTTTTCAGGGGCTGGTCTCGAAGCTCGCCCGCTTGTTGGCGGATGTAGTCCACTTGCTGGGCCACGTCATCCAAAGTGAGTTGGACAGACATCGCGAGTTGCTCGATAGCTTTTTCTACGTTGGCTAGAACCGGCGCTGCTTCGCCAACGATGTTTGTGAAGTCGCCGTAGTCTTGTGCGATGCCCTTGTAAACCTGTTCCTCAACGGTATCGGCGTAGAAATAGTTAGTTATCTTGATGTCGCGGTAGGTGGCACCAATACGGTCGATCCGACCGATGCGTTGCTCAACGCGCATGAGGTTCCAAGGCATGTCGTAATTGATGAGGCGTCCTGAAGTTTGGAGGTTCAGGCCCTCGCTCATGGAGTCCGTACCGATGAGCACAGTAAGTTCGCCATTGCGAAAGCGGTTCTTGATGTCGGACTTGGTAACGGCCGTCCAGCTCTTGGAGGAATGATCATAAATTTCTCCTCCACGACCGGAGTAGCACCCGATCCTATGGTTTCCGGCCAGAATCAATCGCTCTCGTACGTAGTCCATAGTGTCGGTGTACTGAGTGAATACAACGATGCTGTCGTAGGTCAAAAGGGCCTGATTGACGTCTTGCACAAGCTGGCTCGCTTTAGTGTCCTCGCCTGTGATGGTGTCTAGCTCGTTCAGGAACTTCCTTAGTTCATTAATCTCATCCCGGAGCCTGTCAGCCGACACATCAAACTCTTCTGGGTCGAAGAGTTCGATGTCTTGGCGGTCGTCCTCCGTAAACAGCTCCCCCAGATCTTTGCCGTTCTCGAGTACGTCAAGGCGACGCTGGAGCGACTTCCTGATGGCCTCGAACGAGGATGTTAGTCGGCGGCGGTAGACCGTCATGATGAATCCAAGCGCCTGCTTAGTTTCTTTCTTGTAGGCGTTGTAGTGACGGCGAATGTATTCCTCGATGCGCTCATAGAGCTTGCGCTCGTTAGGTGCCAGTGCAATGAATTCATCGTTTACCTGCCGGTAAGGAATGATGACTGACTCCGGGATGATTCCAGCTGCCTGATACTCCCGCAGGGTTTGACGAGTGTTGCGAAACACTCGGTCACGCATCGGGTTGTGCCTGCGCAGCCATTTGTCCATCCATTCGGATGTCTCATTGGGCATTTGGGACAACATGTCCGCGGAGGGTTCATTGTCCGAAAGATTCAGAACAGCAAGCGAGCCTACCCAACCAAGCACCGACTCCACCTCCGCCCTAAGCTCGTTATCGTAGTCAGCGAGCGGATCCGAGAAGTAGTCGCGCAGCATTTCACACATCAGGGCCCAGCCTCGCACTCTTGGGTTTATCCCTAGCCTGGTGAAGTACTCCAAGAAGAAAAACGCCTGTTGTCCCCATTTCCCTTTCAACCCCAGTAGAGAAATGAGGTCCCAGGCCTCGTGGGCATTCATCTGCATTGGAGTCGCCGTCGCTAAGTAGAGGGCGCGCCACATGTCCTGATCACGCATTTCTAGCAAGAGTGCGAGCAACGAGTTAGGCGTATCCGTTGGTTTGGATCCGCGACGTCTAGCGTGGTGCGCCTCGTCCACTAGAACTATGTCCCAGGGACCGGCGTCCAGAATCTGCCTTCGGCGGTCGCGGCGACGTGCCAAGTGGCTGGAGGCGAGGACGATTGGGAACGCTGACCATGGATTTGCGGCAGCGTCCACCTCAACCGGCTGATCGAATCTGTCAAGAAATCCACCCCTATCAAACCTGGGCACGTCAAGGTTCATCTTTTCGTGCAGTTCCTCCTGCCATTGCTTCATGACAGACGCGGGAACCAGCAGAAGGGCCTTCTTTGCTCTACCTGAGGTGAACAGTTCCCGGATGACAAGACCGGCCTCCACGGTCTTGCCGAGGCCAACCTCATCAGCAAAAAGGTATCCGCGCGGGAAGGTTGAAACCACACGATCGATGAGTTCGGCCTGATGCGGCAGCGGTTGGACCCAGGCCGTACCTACACCTGTATATGCCGACTTCCTGGGAGCCTGCGCGAAATCAACAAGCTCCTGCCATGCTGCTGTCGCATCAAAATCCACTTCTCGGGCCGGTCCGTCCCGCTCCTCCTGCTCGGCCCGTTCATCCTCCGGCGCCGACGGCAGGGGGAGCGTCCGCGGCGCGTGCTCGATGAGATGCTGGCGTACAGCGGACGGAAGGTCAATGACCCGCCACCCAGGATCGGCTTCTCCCTCCCAGTGTTTTTCGAAGTCATGGACTTTCTTTTCCCCGATGAACTGCCATATCTCACTCCGCCAGGAGGGATAGACGTCGAATGTCTCGTGGTTCTTTGTCCAGGCGGTAACGGATGCATTATTTGAACCATTGAAGGCCACCCGATTGCCATGACGATCAACGAAGATGCCGTACTTCGTGTGAAAGTATCGACCCGACTCCTGGTGCGTCAGTAGCCGCCCGCGGGCGTCGTGAGGAATACCAACCCGGATCTCCAGTCGATCGTTGGCCACCATCCAAGCGAGTACTCCAAGATGCTCGTGCTCAACGATCTTTGCGCCCTCGATATCCGGGTCAGCGAGTAACCTGGCAGCCACCACCTCATCAAGCGGCTGCCCCCCGAGTACCGCATCGACGTCTTGCTGCATGAGCTGCGCCCCCACAATGAGCCGCATTCGACCGCCATTTGCAAGGAACCGTGCCGTACCCTGGGCCGCCAGCTGAAGCTCAGCTGCGGACCAATAACCCACGGCACGATCGTATGAAGTTGCCCGCGCCAGCATCGGAAGGTAGAAGTCATCGAAGGGGTGGTCGTCTGGTGAGTACGACCCTTTGACTTCGACGTCAGTAAAGGAGCCTGCCGTTTGGTTGGAACGTGACGCGACATTGCCGAGCGTTTTTGTTTCCCCCGTCACTGCATCTTGCAGCATTCCTTCCCCCATGTCGTCTCCCACCTCACTACATCTCGAAGAGTGTGGCGGTTGGTTCAGTTGCAATTACCGCCAGTTCCTCGGCTTCCGGCAGCGAAACGTCAGGGAAATACAGGGTGCAAAGCGTGTCAAGAAGTTCTGCTTCGGGTACTACATAAGTGCCCTTGACCTTTGTGCGCGGGACGGCGTTAACGAGCCCCTGCAAGGTCGAAACAAAGGCACCATCGCCTGTATACCCGTGGCGGTCCAGGAAGCGCTTCACTGCCTGGGTCCCGTCGACAGCGGCAATATAGAGTGCAGTGTCTACAGCATCAATTACATATTCGAATGCTTCAGCGTCCGGCCGTACGCCTGGCAATGCACTGTCGGCGGTTCGTCGAAGTCGCTCATGGGGAGCTAGAAGCGTCACCATTCCCGCACTCTTCGAGATGATTTTCGCGCGTTCAAGACTTTCCACATCCAACCCACCGACCGCGAGTGCCAGGAGGCGCGCGGTATCGAACGGGAACTGGCGGGCGCCGAAGATATCCCATGCCATGAGGACAAAGTCCGTCAGATCATCGACCTTCGGAGCATTCCCAACAAGTCGTGAGCGACGCAGATCGACGACTTCCTCACGTGCGATATTGAGCGCGTCTTCCGGTCGCAGGAGTTGGTCACGTCCGTCGGCGTCGGGTGCTGAAGAGTAGACGGGCCAATGCCGAGAAATGACTGACAACGTTGGCCCATATGTAGACAGCAATAGGTCAACCCCGTCAATGCCGTCGTGCTGGAAACGCTGGGCAGCATCACGAGCGGCTTGGCGAATATCCTGCTCGATGTCATCAAGATAGGACTGGATGCCGTCGCTTCGATCGTCCCGTTTGCGGCACACGAGCATGATTGTCGAAGCGGCAGAGTTCATGTTCGCTTGGTGCAAGGAGGTTTCAGCTTCAGTGTTCACCGGCCACGACGTTTCGATGGTGAACCCAGCCTGCAGGAGGCCCATACCAAGCGTGTCCCATGCCTCGGCACGCTTGTGCGTGAACATCACGGACAGGACGCCGTCATCGCGGAGTACACGACGAGCTTCACTAAAGATGGCCGTCATCTTTGTTTCATAGTCCAGATCGGCAAGCTCTTTCTTCCGCCTACCAAGGGCTGCGAAACGAGCAAGGTTTGCGACAGCTTCGTTATCCTTGTCGCTGAGCTCATCACCGAAAAACTCCGGGACAAGTCGGCCGAGCGTCCGTTTCTCCCATACGTAAAAGAAGTCTGCCAGCTCGGCGTACATCACGTTGTCATAGTAGGGAGGATCCATGCAGATGTGTGCAATTGACTTCGCATCGAGAGCGAGGTCCGTGGCGCTTCCCTGGGTAACCGTTACCTTGCGCTCCAAAGGTTCTTGACCTTGGTAATCGACTGCTCCGGTCTCGTCCAGGAGTCGGGCAATTCCGCCGTAGGCATCGAGCAATTGATCCAAACACCAGGAATAAAGCGCGGTGGCACCTTCGAACTCAGCAAAGGTCCACTTGAAGGCAAAGTCGTGACGCTCGAATACACTGCGCATAACCTGTTTGCTTACATGCCACGATCCAAGGCGTGAATTGTAATTCAGCGCCTTGCCCTGCATAAGAGCCAACTCGAAGAGCACATCGTCGGCACGGTCACCTAGGGCCGCCCGAACTTCCGGGATCAGGTTTGCGAACTCTTCGCCAAATGTCCCATGCACGAGAGCTTGCCTGGGCGAGAAAAAATCAACCCATCGATCCAATCCATAGTGCTTGGGACGAAGGTCGTTGCCCTCCGGGAATTCTTCGGTCGGAAGGATGCCCTCCATAAACCATCGGTCCCGGAGACTCTCGAATTCGCGGTCCGCCTTCTCGACGGAATCAAGATCGTCCTGAGTCGGAGCACGGAATGTCCGTTCTCCGCCGGCGGTCTTAACGGACAACGCGTAGAGCATCTGCGTCATGCGGCCGGCTTGGGCTTCCGCTTTGATGTACTCTCCGTCGATTACAAGATTGTCGTACGGCGAGATTGCCTTCCCGCGGCCCGTAGTACCGACGGCGGCATCTTGCTTGTCAACGCTCGTTCCCAGAACCACTTCGAACTCAGGCTGGGAAAGCTGCACACCGTCGATCTCTGTAATTAGTCGAACGGCTGCTTCCTTCCCAGGGGCCTTGCGTAGCCACTTGTCCGGCAGCAGTGGCACCGCACGCCCGGTCCGAGGGCAGGTGATTGCGTTCACCCAGATGTAGGCAATGACTCTTTCGCCGGCATTCAGGGGGAAAAAGGACTTGAGCCTCTTTTCTGTGCGGGAAATGAGAATGTTGCCCCAGTGTTTGAGGTCATTCCCAAGCGCAGAACCGTGCCTCGCGGGCACTTGAACTCCGGCCTTGAGCACGCTCGCTGCCACACCATTCAGGTCATTGGCGAAGGCCGGCAGTCCTAACCTGCTTGCCGCCCAGGGGATAGAGCCACCCCCGGCGGTAGGGTCTGCAACCGTGGGGAGCTCTCCCCACGTTCGCCGTAGTACTGCGTGGAGCAAATCGATGTCCTGCCGGGGAATGGCATTACGAAAAGCCTGCTTATACCCATAACCATTGCCCTGAAGCTTCACTCCTGCGGCATTGGCCGCGTCGATAACCTTACGGCCGTGCACCGGGTCACCCCAGATTCCCACCAAGTGAAGGAGCCAGCGCCGATACGCCGCTTCGTTTGACAGTTCGGGAGCGTCTGGAAAAGCAGCGGCTAGATCATCATCCCAAGTTGGCAGGAGGCCGGCGATCGCGACAGCAGCGGAGGCCACTAGTGGACGCCGGGCCCACCATATGTGGAGAAAAGAGAGCGGTGGGAGAGCTGATGCAGCTCCCCGCTCTCGGCGGGATTCTACGCCTAGTTCAGCAACGGGAAGCCAGTCTTCGATAAGCAAACGAGGCTTTTGTACAGTCACGATGTTCTCTCAGTCGTCCGCTAGAAGGGTCCGCAGCGCACGGCGCGCGCGGTTGGCTTCGACGCCAATGCACTTGGAATACCAGTAGTAGGTCTCCTCTGTGCTCATGGAGTTGATGCCCGCGACCAAGGCGCGGACGCGTGGATGCTTTGTAACAGGCTGGGTCGCCAGCAGGACAAGTGCTAGCCGCACACCGTCAGCTTCGGCGAGTTGGATGGGCTCTCTCCGACTGAAAGCTAGCAAGCTTGGTGCGTGGCCGGAGTTCCGGACTGCGGCAAACAGCGCGTCGACGATCCTACCGGTCTGTCCCGGGGTTGCCCTTGTGACGGTCGCGGCTAACGTATCACCGTAGGTCTCCTCAAGGCTGATTCCATAGGTGTCACCGCGCCCCTGAATCACTTTGAGCCGGAACGCCCGAGCCCCAGTCACGGGGAGTAGAGAGCGCTGCACTGATCGTGATCGCTGGAGTAGTGTCATTTGCTTACCTCCGCCGCCATTGTTGTGTGCTGGATCAAGAGGTTTTTAATGACGGTGTGAATCTGGCGCATTTCAGCATGATCGCCCTCAACGGCGGGGCTGAAGTTAATCTCCAAGGTGAGATCTCCCGCTACCTTGGTCGAGCCTCCCAGAGCCTTCTTGATTTGGTTGTATGCCGCTTGGAACTCCTGTCTCTGGGCAGTCCCAGAAAACGCAAGCCCTCCCCCTGACAGTCCCTTATATTCAGCTCGAATCATTGCCCTGACTGTGATGTTGTGCTTTTGGAGCATCCCAAGCGCAGCCACGACCAGGTCTATGTCCTTAGTCCCAGTAGCTTCGTCAGCGGAAACCTTGATGGTGAGACGGCTGATTGTCTGAATCGTAAAATCGGAAACTTGGTCGACGATGCTCTGAAGGGCCGCCCCGCCTGGGCCGGAAGCGCTGAACGTCTTGCTAGTCAGGACCCGGGTGGGCACCTCAACGCCGAGACGATCTGCCTCCTCGCGGGCCAGGAGGATCAATCCGTCCAGCCCCCTGTCCTTGATGGCACTAGGTGAGAGAGCGCGGACGCCTGCAGCAGGCTCGGTGTCGAGGACGGCGAACCACTTGTAGTCACTCGCTTGAACAGCGGTGGCGAGCAGTTCGAGGACTTCTGTTTTTGATGGCTCGCCGCCGCACTCAGCTTCCAGACGACCTCGCACTTCTGCTCCAGTCAACCGTTCTGAGGTAAGGATCGCGCGGAGATCAGTCTGCGTGGGCTTTCGAACCAGTAGCCCCCGGCTCTGAGCCTCAGCCGTCGTCATGATCTCAGTATCATTGGCGCAAACGATGGTCATGCCGGCCATGGTGTGAGCCGTGTAGGATTTGCCATTTCCACCGTCGTAGTAGACCCATCCTTCGTTCTTCACCCCGTTAATGATGGCTTCACGAATAAGCGCTGGATTCCGGACGATTTGGATGCTGTGATCGGTCCAGAAAAAATCAACGATGGCGGAGGTCGTCGATGATGGAGTATTTGGCCAGGTCTTGGACTTGAGGTAGGCAGCAGTGAAAGGCTCGGACCGGATTTTGCCCTCATCTTCGAGGAGGGTTATCACGGCTGAAGTGGCGTTCTTTGGGTTTCCCTGCGCCTGGGCGGGCAACTCGCGGTGCCGGAGGTAGCTAGTGCTCCTATCTCCGTAGGGATAGTAGATGTGTTTGTAGCAACGGTTGACCGCAATTCGGGCATCAAGAGCTGCCTGCTTTTGGAAAACCTCTACCTTATTGCGGACCTCCGGGCTGAACTGGCTAAGCCGGGCAGTATCGGACCACAGGCTGTCCGCGGCGATGCGAGCACGGGCGCGATCTTTCAGTGCTTCTATCTGATCACTGTCAGCAAGCGCGAAAACGATTGAATTGCGGAATTTGCGAGGGGCGCGGACGGAGCCAGCCTTATCGATCATGTCGATGACGAGGCTGGGTGGAGCGTCAGCGTTTTTGGTCTCTACGGTGACCACCCGATAGTCGAGGACGGCAACCCGAAGACTGGGCTGGTCCACGATGTCTACGGGGCCGTTCGGGAAGTGCACGGCAACAGCACCAGCGTCGTTGGCGAAGGCACTAACGATGAGACTGTCGACCATCGCAGCTACGGCTGTATTGGCGACGTTGCGTTTTTCAGTCTCGATAATGGCATTCACGTTCGGCTCGATGTTGAATCGCCACCGGGCTCCATCGAAGGATAGGTGCCAAAACTTTTTTTCGGACTCCGTCAGGGCTTTCTCGAAAATTGTGGCATCTTCGCCTGGACGGAGGGTGCCCACGATCCAGTCGTTGCGGCTGGCACCTGCTGTGGAGACCATCTCAAGTGAATGCGTGAAAACGGTTCGTGCCACCCGCGTGGCATAACTGGGCCTGCCTGGGAACACTTCTTCATCGACCGCTGCGGCGTGCGAGTTGGGGCCTGCAAAGTCGCCCACGGCGACCGAAGCAAATTCGCCTCTTCCAAGGCCATCGGTCAGGTGGTTGAGAACCGGTTCGTTTGCGTAATCGAGATCGCCAATGTTGATAACGGCGGCATCCAGGTCAGTCGCGTAGATGTTCGCGACAACTTCTGCAAGTAGTTTCAATGCGCCACGTGCGCGCTGGAACTGAGTGATATTACCCAGACGCTTGTCGAGTACCCGCACCAGCTCCGGGTGGAACGGGTACGTCTTGGTCAGCAGTTCACCGTACGTCGCGGGCCGCTCCGGCCCACCAGCCAGCGGCTCTGTCTTTCCCAGTGCTTCGTAGAAGCTTTGGTATGCCTGGCCTGCTTCACGAGCGGCGGTCTCATCCACGGAGACAAAGAGCCGCTTTTTTAGTATCTCGCCGATTTCGTTGTCATCCGCGGGCTTAATAACGGCCGAGGGTTGAACCGACCTGGTAAGCACATCGCCCGTTTCCGAAACGGCTGCCGTGGCAGCGGCGTCGGCTGCGGATCTATCTTCGTCGAGCAGTTCTGCGATTTCGGTGGTCTCCGCACCGAACGCATTGGTCGTGGCCGCAAGGGTAATGATGACTGAAACTTTATTGCTAGGGTCGGCTGCGATCTCGAACAAGTTGCCCAAGAACACCGGGATGGCGCGGGCCATGCGCCGTACATCTTCGCTGCCAGATGACGTGATGGCGCGGATGTACTTCGCAATTTCATCGATGATAACGATCGCGGGCTTACCGCCGAACGCGGCCTTTATCGTCCCGGTTCCGGGAGCTGTCCGGGCTGCATCGTTCGCTGCTAGCGCGGCATAGGCGTCCTCGCCAATTTGCGCTGCCAGTTCCCCCCAGAGAGTGTAAGTGCGGTGTCCGTTGGTCTCGACGCCGGCAGTTGGGTCTAGTGCGTCCCCGACGAGGGCGGCGACTTGAACCGGCCCATCAGGAAGAAGATTCGGGTCTAAGAAGTCAGAGATGTTGGCTGGGCGGGCACCCTTTGCAAGGTGATAGACAGCTGTGAGGCCATGGGTCTTTCCGCCACCGAAGGATGTTGTAGGGCGCAGGACACCATTCTCGCCTGCCACTCCGCGTGCTCCGCTTACCCGCCCGAAAGTCTTGGTCAGGAGTGTCTTTAAGCCGCTCGTTGGATAAGTATGAGCGAAGAACGACTCAGCATCACCGTAGACCGGATAGTGCTCCGCATCACGAACCACCTTGTCCAATTGCGCCGCGAAGTGATTGTCGGCGAGCCCACCTTGGAGCACGTCGTCGCGCGGCACGCAGGCCTTCCGCAGTGGGATTAGGCTTGATCCGTTGCTACTCATGGTGTCCCCTACTTGTCACTTACGTTCTCGCCAGCCGAGCCGGACGGCGCAGCGCCACCGCTGCGCACCCAGTCATCGACCTCGTGGGCCTGGAACTTCCAGAGCTTGCCTACTCTGTGAGCCGGCATGCTTTTCTCCGCAATCCAGGCGTAAACGGTGTCCTTCGAGACACCCAAATGCGCTGCGATGTCATCAGCCGACATCCAAGGTTCTGCCATCCCCGAACCTCCATTCGACTACCTCAGTGCGCGCCTCGCGCAGTCCAACCATACTGGTAGCGCGCACTGAAGGCTGATTTGACCCGGTTTCACCGGAGATAGAGGGGAGAAGACGGGAACGCTCCGGTGCCGGTGACTCGTGATGACAGCAACTGGAGTCAACCTTGAAACTTCTTCACAAACCGCTTGGCACCCCGGTCCGCGATCACCCGTCGATCCCGGTCAACCCAAAAGACAGGAATTTTAAGCAGATCTAGCGAAGACTGGATAGCTTTTACGTACTCTCGATGGAGAGCAGTAGACGGTAGGGCAATCGCTCCTTCTACGTTCTTTCGTTCAATCACACTCATGGCCGTGTACACCGCCCTTGCAACATGCATACGCACCTGCCCACCGTCGAAGGGAAGGCCGTAGCGCGGTGTTCCTTCCTGCGAACTGCCCTCCCCCTTGGCTTCGACAATCAGGCGCTGACTAGCACAAGTAGCCACGATGTCTGGCCCGTGCTTTCTGCCAACTATGTAGCTTTCGATGTGCCAACCGTGATCGCGAAGATACCTTACTGTTGCGGCAACAACTTCGTGCTCCCAAAGTATTGGGCCCGTCTCATCGGCGTCCATCCACTCATCACCAAGTTCCGACTTTTTATGGATGGTGTCCGGGCTTAGCAAGAAGCTAAGCCGGACATTTATCCGTTGGTTGAGTCTTTTGCTCTACTGTCGGAATCCTCCACTCGATGTGGAAAATTTCCGTGGTTATCCTTCAATTGGAAAGCCCATCGCCCCCCAACGGTGGGCTTTCTTAGCGCCATAGGCGCTCATGCGTGATTGAAGGCTTCAGTGAGACTCAGCCCCATCGATCGAACTGCTTGAGTACTTCAGAAAGCTGTCTGAGTTGTGCGTCAAACGCATCTTCCTCCCCTTCATGAACTTTTGCCCAGCCCCATGCCTCGCGGTCACCGAATTTGCGGAAGTCCTCCTCCCAGACGTTCGCTCCTGTCGAGTGGTTCCAAGCCCTCTCCCCCGCGTACGCGCCGCCGCAGGGTCTGGGTCTGGTCGGCCCTGGAAAGAGGAACTGCAGCGCCAGGGCCATCCTGTATTCCGCTCGGCGAGTGGCGGTTTCGAGTTCAGAGGGTTCGCCTATACAGTCTGCCAGCAGGTTCTCCAAGTCTGCTGAGACGAGTTGGCTTGCCGGGTACAGCCACCGCGTCCCCTCCCATCGAGGCATAACCTTGGCCAATTCGTAGTCGATGACATAGTCGTCTTGCAATGCCAAAAGCGCCTGCAGGTCCCTGTCTACGGTTGGGTGCCTCCACGTTGGTTCTGTAGCTGCTCGGATGAAGACGTCCTCTCTGCCATGGCTTACCGCGGTCATGGCTATCGCCCTCAAGAGGAGGAGAGCTGGATAGTGAGAGAGTTTCACCCATTTGTCGTTGTACGTGCCCGAGTTGAGGGTTCTGGCTTTGAGTAGCCGTTGAACGGCCCATACCCAGAGATCCGTATGGATGCGGTCCCTATCGAGCATCACAGCGGTGGCCACGAGTCGGACTAAAATGCGGCTAGCCTCGCGTAGTTGTAAGCAAGATTCTTGGTAAACCTGCGGAGCATCTTCACGTCTGCCCCCGGGGAAAAGACTGCCCCTGCTCTGGATCGTTTGCTGGACTCGATTGATCTCGTCATTCAAGAGGTCTCGGATCTCAATGAAAGACTCTCGATACGGAAGCAGCTTCTTCAACCGCGCTATCGCCATTTCCTCCGTCAGCGGCGGCGAGGACAAGGCGTCCAGTGATTCGAGGCGGTGCACGAGGTCCGGGAAGAACTCGTCAGCTGTCATGCCAGGAACGACGCCCGCTCCGTGCTGGTGAGCTACGGATGCTGCAGTGGGCCCGAGGGCGGTCAAAGTCGACCAATAGAGGGGGTACCTTCGTGATCGCCGGCCTCGTAGAGCATCGACAAGTGCATGATCCCAGTCAGCTGACCATCCGTTGATGACCAGCCCGTAGTCCTCGAATATTTCATCCAGCAGCTTTCGCATCACAGCGCTGTACTCGCTTAACTCCCCCAGGGTGTTCTTCTGGTTGAGCGATCGGTAGTCACCGTGTATCTTCACCACGGTGCAGCGTGCATGGCCCAAGGGCATCCGCGCCTCAGCAGCTGCATCGTTGGCGATGACTTGGTGTGGAACACTGGCGGCTTCCAAGGCTTGCTCCAACAGACCATCAAAGTTGGTCGTGACGATCACCCTGACTGATCCCCGCCGGACCAATTCCGCTATGGCTTGGTGAGCCTTGCCTGGAACCTTCAGACCACTGGCCCGCTCGTCCTCAGATGGTTCAAAATATCCGCTCAGTAAGGCGCTTCGAGCTGCTGGTGTAGATCCCAGATTCTCAAGCAGGTTGGAATAACCGAGCTCCTCATCATCGCCGTGCTGTCCCCACCACGTTTCAATGTCTGTATCGGTTGGGTTTTCAGGGAGGCGTTGCCCGGAGGCAGCTGCCGCCTTTGCCACTAGGTCTTTGATGACGCCCCACCCGGTGGGTATCCCTGCTCCCGTTGAAGTTCCTGAGCCAACGAGCAAGGCAAAAACCCCCGCCTGATCGTGCATAGAGACGGCAAGGCTGATCCGCGGGTCAATGCGGCGGGAAGGCGGTGGTGTCATAGGAATCAGAGTACGTCGATGCATACCCATGTCTGGTCCTTGTTTCGGCATTCCAACGGCTGTCGACTGGCACCTTCTCAATCATGGGTCGCTTTCCTATGCAATGACCGAGCCAAGGGACATATGGAGTAGCAGATCACCTGTCCACTTATGCTTTCCGAATGGGCACATCGCAATCTAGGCCATTGGATCTTATTCACGAGAGATTTCTCAAGACTTTGGCCGCTGGCGATACTGAGTGCGCCTTGGACCTGATGGCAATGGCGGGCCTGGCTGCCGAACATACTCTTGCACAGACCGAACGCAAACAACTACTGCAGTTGGTTAGGTTGGGCATCCTCCGAGCTGAGGGTGCTGACTTACGGCGTGACCTGGATTTTGAGGCTATTTCTCTGCGTTTCGCAGTGGAGTCGGCGGTGCCACTGGTTCGTTCCATCTTGCCGACAGTTGGAGCCTCCGCCGCCCGCCGAAGGGGCTGGATTGACGCATGGTGGACGCTGTCATCTTTCCGTCCACGAGACGCCCCAGACAGTATCGGCAGGCTATACAGTGCCCTCGATAGATATGTCGATGGGGATCGTGTAGATCAAGAAGACGAACCGGACTTTGGCGCCTTGGCGAAGGATGTCGAGCAAGAATTTGCAGGCGGAGTGACCCAGTCCCTGGACCCAGTGGTACCGCATACCCAAGCCCTCATCGACAACTTTGCAGATCCTTTCCTGATACAGGAATTTGAAACCTTTATTGAGGGCCATGAAGTGGAGCAATCCCTCAATCTTCTGGCGGTCGCGGTACCCTACGTCGACTATGTCGGGACCGATGGCGACGATCAGACAGTGCCGGAACTTCTCACCCAGAGCGCCGGCCTACTTCTCTCCGACTGGGACGACTTAACCGAAGTAGAAGAAATCCTCTTCCGACTGTGGGTCACGGCCTACAAAGAGCTGGCAGAGCAATTCGGGGATATGAACCTGATAGACCTCGATCTCCCTGAATTTGAGACAGATTTCCCTCCCCTCTCTGAGGCTCAGCAGCGCATCTGGGAATGGGCGATAGAGGACTATATGGCTCAAAAACTTGCAGAGACTAGTCCCACCGAAAGCGATGATGATGCTGACGCTGTGGCACCTGAAGATGAAGCAGTCACCGTCGACGCGGAGGACATTGATGCTTCCTCTGAAGCTTTAGTGCCAAGAAGTCCATTGATTGCTACGGCGCTGAGCCACTTGAACCGCAATTGCGGGGAGTCGAAAGCGTTCCCTGGTCTGGCAGTTGCTGCAGTGGATGCGGGGCAGCAGGCATGGGCCTCTCACTCGACGATTACTGACTCTTGGAAAGGTGACGGTGCCGCCCAGCGTGGCTACGGTGGCAGCGTCCAGACCACCATAAGCCGGTGGGCGCGAACCGCTGCCGCAGAAATGTACCCTACGCCGGCGGACAATCGCCCCACCCCTATAAAAAGGCAGCGCCGAATTTACGAGTCCTTTTGGGTGTGGACAATAACAGCAGGTGTCCTCGCCGCGATGATTGGAGTGCAGCAGGGATTCTGGCTTGCTATTGGATTCGGTGCGTTCGTGGGCTACATGATGTCATCAAACTATGACTCCATTTCGGCGCCAAGCCTGACACCGCTCCCTGATCCTCAGGCTGACCAACGAACCACCTTGGAGAAGGTGCTCACAGAGATCGCCGTTCACGTTGCCCTTAAGTACGACTCGGCGGCCTATTCCTCCGAGCTATCTCCGCAGGCCCTGCGCGAGATGGTAGACGGCGCTTGGCAACCCCAGGGAGCACCTCCACCGCGCATGTCATCCTGCACACACCGTGAGGCAGAGTACTTGGCCGCTCAATGGATGCGCTACTTGGGTGCGACCTCCTGCAAAGTCTCACGGGCGACACGTGACGGAGGTGTTGATATTTCATCAGATACTCACGTGGCTGAAGTGAAACACCATCAATCTCCAGTTGGCGTGGGTTTTATCCGTCAGATTTACGGAGCCGCTACCGCCGCCTCTAAGAGAGCCACCTTCTTCTCCTTGAGCGGATACACACGTGACGCCGAAGAATTTGCTAACGCCAATCACATATTGTTGTTTCGCTATCATCCAGAACAACGCACTCTCACACCCCAATCTCGAAGCGCAGTCGTGGCTTCGCAGCGTGGACTCCAAGCGGAGAGGGACTGTCTGAATAACGGTGTGTGAGGGTCCGGCCTGATCCGAAAGGAGACGGCCGTGTCAGAGTCCACGACCGAGATGACAGGGGTGATGATCGATCCTGTGACGGGAGAGATCATCGATCAGAAGGAACTTGCGGAGCGGTTGCTCGCGCAGGCCAAGGAACAGGGCGTAAGCCTGGTCGGCCCCGGCGGGCTGCTGAACCAACTCACCAGGAACGTGCTCGAGACCGCGCTGGAAGCCGAGCTGACCGAGCACCTCGGCCACGAGCACGGCCAGACACCGATCGCAGCCAACATGCGCAACGGCACGAGGTCCAAGACCGTGCTGACCGAGATCGGCCCGGTTGAGATTGAGGTGCCCCGGGACCGGGACGGCTCGTTCGAGCCGGTGATTGTGCCCAAGCGGAAACGGCGTCTGGACGGGATCGATCAGATCGTCCTCTCGCTCTCCGCACGGGGCCTAACGACGGGGGAGATCGCCGCTCACTTCGAGGAGGTCTACGGCGCCAGGGTCTCTAAAGACACCATCAGCCGCATCACGGAGAAAGTCTCCTCGGAGCTGGCCGAATGGTCGGCCCGGCCCCTGGATCCGCTCTATCCGGTGCTCTTCGTTGACGCGGTCGTAGTCAAGGTCCGTGACGGGCAGGTGCGCAACACCCCGTTCTACGTGGTTATGGGGGTCACCACGAACGGGGAGCGGGAGATCCTGGGCATCTGGGCCGGCGACGGTGGCGAGGGCGCACGGTTCTGGCTGCAGGTCTTCTCCGAGCTGAAGAACCGGGGCGTGGAAGATGTGTTGATCGCCGTCTGCGACGGGCTCAAGGGCCTGCCCGAAGCGATCACGACCACGTGGGATCGGACGGTGGTGCAGCAGTGCATCGTGCACCTGATCCGGAACAGCTTCCGCTATGCCGGACGCCAGCACCGCGACGGTATCGTCAAGGCGCTCAAGCCTGTCTACACGGCGCCTTCCGAGCAAGCGGCGAAGGACCGGTTCGCCGAGTTCACCGCCGAATGGGGCCAGCGCTACCCGGCCATCGTGCGGCTCTGGGAAGCCTCGTGGGCCGAGTTCGTGCCGTTCCTGGAATACGACGTGGAGATCCGGCGGGTGATCTGCACGACGAACGCGATCGAGTCGATCAACGCCCGCTACCGAAGGGCAGTCAGGGCCCGCGGGCATTTTCCAAACGAGACCGCTGCCCTGAAATGCCTGTATCTCGTCACCAGGGCTCTTGATCCCACCGGCGGCGGCCGGGCACGCTGGGTGATGAGGTGGAAGCCTGCCCTAAACGCGTTCGCGATTACCTTCGCGGGCCGGTTCGAAAGAACCACTCAATAATGAAAACCGGCCGGACTCCACACACCGTTTATCGGACAGTCCCAGCGGAGATGGCCGCAAGCGGCAACAAGTCCTAGAAGATCAAGTTGAAGGCGGCTCTAAGGTGCTGAGCCAGACGCTGATGAGGGACAGCCTCATCGAAGCTTTTGTCGGAAGAAGAGCTAGCGTTGCGAATCCGACGGGCGCGGGTTCAGAGGAGTAACCGGAGGTGGAGAAGTTGTTCATCGTTTTCGCTTCCTGTGTTGGCTATGTCGTCCTGGGGCTGTTTTGGGCATAAAAAAAGACCACATGCTGGCGGTCTGCTGCTTAATCCCTGGCTAGAGGTTGAACTCGCGGTCTATCAAGGCATTGAACTCATGGTCAGTAGCCCTTCGTTGCTCGTCAGCTTCGATCCGGGCGTGAAGTTCCTTCTGCATGGCTAGAACCTCTTTGTAGCGGTTGCTCTCGTCCAGTTCAACCGCACGATACGGCCTGCCGTACTGATCTGCGTTAATGCTTTCTGAAAGCAGGGCATCGGCCAGCGCCATGAGGACAAAGACGGCGGCCCTGGCCCCGAATGTCTGTTCCAAATCTTCGACGTGAAGGCCGGAGCCGTGCGAGGTAGTGATGAGGACCCAGCCCTCATGAAGTGGCAAGGAGCTAATGTCTCCCATCACCAAGCCTGTCTCCTCCAACGGAATCGTCAACCCGGCCAGGAGATGGTTGTCGTCGATCTTTAGCACCCAGGCGTCACCAACCATGCCTTCGATGGAGACTGGATAGAGGTTTACTTCGAGCATAGGGAGCCCATGTTCGTCCTCGCCTGCAACCACGAACTCCATTTCAAAAACGCCGTCGACGTGCAGCTTGTTTCCGTTCTCCTGTGTATTCATCTCGTGCTCTTTCATTTGTTGATGGATATAAGAATGGAGAGGCCCTGTTCGCCGTAGCGAACAGGGCCTCTCCATTCTGCGATTCGGAAGAACAGTCGATTCCTCCGCTGAGATCAGCTTGTGACGACTTCCGTGACACCTACAATTTTCGTCAGTACCGGCCAGCGATCCAGAGGACCGCCCTCGGCGTCTTCATTGCTCAAGTATCCCAAACGTTGCGTTACACATTCCAATCAGGCAAGGGCCACTCTCCCTCGTAGTCGTAATATCTTTAGAGCGCAGGGGCGAAGACGATTTACGCAAAGCTCTGGGACCACGGAAAGACCACCTCCCAACTAACTCTCGTTTGGTCGGCTCAGAGCCCTGGTCAGCGATGAGACACTCACGCTGAGGCGCTGAGCCGTCTCCTTCAGTGTCTTTCCCTCACTGCGCAGTTGTTGGGCTGTTTCAAGCTTTCCCGGTGTCATTGAGCGGGGGCGGCCCCCAAGCCTGCCACGGGCTTTGGCTGCTGCCAGGCCGGCTTTTGTTCTTTCGGACAAGCGTGATCGTTCGTACTCTGCAAGGGAAGCAAACATGTCAAAAATGAGCTTGCCATGTGCGCTGGTCGTATCAAGCCACGGCTCGGCCAAGGATCGAAACCCTATCCCCCGTTGCCCCAATGTCGTCACGATGTCCGCCAGGTCAGCTGTGCTGCGGCCCAGTCTGGTCAGGTCAGCTACGGTCAACACATTGCCCGGCTGTAAGTAATCCAGGCACTCCTTCCACCGCATCCTGGCCTGGGTGGCGCCAGACGCATACTCCTGAAAGACACGGACTGCGCCGGCGCTCACTAGCGCGTCAACCTGAGAATCCAAGGATTGTCCCCGGGTGCTCACTCTGGCATAGCCGATTACATTCCCTGACACGTCAAAAACCCTTCTCTAGCCGTTTTGACCGGTTTTCTTTTCGGCAACCAGTATTGACTAAGAATAGGAGGGCTTCCAGGGCCAAAACGTGTCATTTTCCGAAGTCGTCTGCACGGAATGTCAGAAACCGACTGCACAGCGGAAGATCTGGCCGCACAAGAGCCGCTCGGCGGACGTCGCTGGCTCCTGGCGATGTGCGTTGTTCGTTCACTCGCCGAGCGGGGCACTCACTCGGCTCACATGCAGAGGCACCCGAGTGATCGAAGCTCGGGTGCCTCATTTTTGGGGATTTCAGAGGTTGCGGATTCGCTTCCACCTCTCGGTGATCAGCGGAGTCATCCAGTAATACATGATGCCGGAGCGCGCCGGCGATAACGTGGCACCCGAGTCACCCCAAATCGGCCACAAGTTCGTCTCGTAGTGCTTCCGGAAGTGGGGGGTGAGCTTGGTCCAAGTGTTCGTGACGCGACCCGCTGAATGCCCAGTCTCCTCCACGAGGTCCTCCTGGTTGTACTCGTGCGTGCCACGAGGGTCGCGTGCGAGGACGTCCATGATGTCTGTGAGAACTTGGGTGGCGATCGTGTCACCCTGAGCGATGCGTGCCAGTCGCTCTTCCGTCCATACTGCATCTTTGGCGGCGCCTAGATCATCGGACGGTTCGTCTTTAGCATCGGGCCATTCGGACACGCCCTCGTGAGGGGGCGTTTCTGTGGCGGACACGGAGACAGACGCGGACGAAACGGCGCTGCGGGCTCGTGATCGCTCCGCAAGCAGCTGGTACACCGCCTCGAGGTCCTCAGCGGGAACCGGTACGGGGTAAATTTCACTGGGAGACATTTCTTATCCTTTCGGAGGACTATCCTCGCGCTCTCCAGACCAGCCTTTATTGTCTCCCAGAACAATACCAAGCTCTGGAGGCGATCCGATCCGCGACCATCGAAGCTCTGGAGGTCAGCTGGCGGCCTCCCAGTCACCTACCGCCAACCTTCACAGAAGTCTCCTGCGCCGCCCGGGCCGCCGCCGCCCGGCGTGCCTGCCCGGGACACGGTCGACGCCCGAAGCGACGAGCTACTAGGCGTCCGGGCTACCCCACGAGACGGGCAACCAGACATTCGAAAAGCGGAAAGGGGCAAGTGCGATTGAGATGTTTTGAACCGGGACAATATCCAAGATCACAATTGCAGAAACGGCTTTCAGTACGCCCTCGACCATGTTCTGATTTGTTTGCGACCACGAGATTTGCTTCATCGATTCCCAAGCGGCCTGCTTGGCCGCGTTGATCTGCGCAGCTACTACCGGATCTTGATGCGCTGTTAGTTCAATGAGATTAGTGGCAGCATCGCTAACCCGATCAACGCCGGGGATCTCCCTCACCATGCTGATGATTCCCCGATCCCATTCGGCAACGGTCAACGAGGGGAGGGAATCAATAAAAGCTTCAACAGATGGTGTTCTATATCCGTAGTCCATATCCATAGAATATCCACATTGCAAAACAAGGATTCAGCGCGGGTATGCGGCTCTTCACAAATGAGGGTGTGGCCGGGGCCTGAATCCTCCTGCTTCCAGCAGTGATCTGGCGATGGGGACTGCCGGCGACTGCACCGTAAAGTCCCGAGTCTCGCTTATCGGCGAGCCCTTTTTGGTCGGCCAGCAGCCGGTACAGGGCTTCGATGCAGGAACATCCTTCTTGCAAGGAGCGAATCCTCACAAGTCAGGAGCCAACTGAACCCGGGACAGCGGGTCGCCGTCACGCCCTGACGGCCCCTCTCAGTAGGGTGTTCGCATGAGATTCTCCCCTGTGCCGTTGAGCGACCCGGAGTTCATGGCCCGCCCGGTGGAAGCTGTGCGGGCCTGCACCGTCTGGCAGCTGACCTCTCAGCACCAAGTGTGGAACGACCAGAAGAACCACTTGTACCAGGGTGCCGGAAGCCTGCACAACAGCATGGTTTCCGTGGACCTGGCCATCACCGAGCGTCGGAAGGCGGGGACGTACTTCAACGCCCAGCAGTTGCCGGCGATCGAGTTCCAGGTGGGGGACGAATCGATCGTCCTCCTGCACATCAACACGGACATCCCATTTCGGCGTTGGGAGATGGCAGCCGCCCCTCGCCAGTCCATGGACGTGGCGTGGGTGCGTGCCGCCTTCTGGCCGGATTACCGGGCCGATCCCCGGTATGGCTGGCCCACTGCCGGGCAGGAAACCCATGTCCTCGGCGGTCTCCACCGGCGTCCCGTGGGCAGGCTGATCGTCAACCTGAAGCGTCTGGGTCCGGACACCGACGAGTTCGAGCGTCACACCAGCCGGTACGTGCGCCCGAAAAAGAACGACTGGATCCAGAATCTCGAAGAACTGGACGAGGAGTACTGCGACACCGAGCACCTGCACCGGGTCGTGGACGAGGTGAGGGACGCCTTGAACGGGTCGTGAACCGGAGCAGGGGACCAGTGCCATGTTCTCACCAGCGCCACAATGCTCACCACAAGGGCCAAAAGCGCCACGACGGCCGCACCTCCGGCGACCAAAAGGGTCAAAACCTTGTTTGTAGCATCATCAGCCAGATCCATGTCTTTCTTATATCAGCATCGGTCCCGACTCTTGATCTTGATCGCCTGATGGCGGCGCTGTTGGCGCCATATGGAGTCAAAGCAGACGGCGAAGCTTGTTTCATTCGGCTAAATTGCTCGTAGACGGTCGACACCGAAGAGTTCTGTGGTCCCCGAAATGTGTTGAAGCAGAACGCCCTGGGGCTGCGTGATCAGTGGTGCCGGCTTGGTTTGAACCCGTAAGCCAACGCTCGACGTGATCGCGTCTGAACTATTTCTGCAGACCAGTACAGGCAAGGCGCGTACTTGCCCTTTCTGCAGTTGTGATGCGGGAAAACGGGATAACTGAAGAAACGGAACTCATGTTTAGCCTGTTCTTATAAACGAAGGATTCCGAGAATGTATCGAATCGAGAACGTGGGGGTCCAATCGCTCAGCCGCGCCCTGTGATTCGCAGCGAAAGAGAGCGCCTTTTCACAGCGCTATTTGACGCAAAATGCCAGCCCGAGCCTTTCAGTAGCTAGCTTCAGCAACCCGCAGAGACGAAGACGATCCCGTTACTTTCAGCTTTCTTGAAAGGAAGGGTGTGTAGCTGTTGAAGAAATCCTGTGATAGACGCGGCGCTGACCCTCCGACGCCTGTTGTTCTCTAGCCTTAGAGGAACGAACGATCATCCGGAGACAAGGAGTAGCTCGCTCATGGGGATCCCTGGCCCACCCGTCGCAGTCCTACCCGACACGGCGGACACGAGATTGCTAATTGAGCTGACAAGCCACGCAAATGACCTTTCGGAGGCCGCGCACGCCCTAGGTTGCGCTCTGACCTCGGGAGAGGACTCAGAGCTGTGGATGCCGCTGACCTCTCATGCTGTCACGGCTTATATCCGCCCCTTTATCCACTCCAATGTTCGAACCCGCCTAGACAAGATGTCAGTGGTCCAGGCCATTCCGGCCAACTTCCAACCAGTGCACGACGTTATCCGGAACTATCGCAACACCACGATCGCGCACTCACAATCGACACTGGTGATGCCTTTGCCGGTTGCGATTCTCGATGACCGGGGAAAGGGAGTCGATGTCATCGGTGTTTCTGTCACCCACCAGATGCCGTTTGTCTTGGCTGAGCGTTTTCGCGACCTTATCCGTGCCGTGGGAGACATCGTCGAGGAGGCAACAGAGCTAGTGCTTGATCGGTTGCGGACCTGGCTCAAGGAGCAAGACACCGCAGCCATCGGCACTTGGCGGCTACCCGTGATCAGCGAAGCCCTCGACGCGGATTTCACCTCTGTCCATCGAAGAAAACGGACCCCTCAGTTCACGACGTATTGGCGCATCTGGGAGCCTCCGCAGGAGCCGATTCGGTGACTCGGGTAAAGCACGGCGATGCAGCAGCGTTTCAGAGACGCCCGGCAAAACGAACGGCTAACGGATGCCAGGGCTTTATTGCACTTGGCTAGGCGGAACCGTGTCCGGATAGGGATCGGTTACTGAGACAGCCCTGACCGGCCGTGCCGGGGGGCCACTGTGAAATGCAGCGATAGATGGCGACGTTTTGGGGAAAGGTCGCGTCACTCTAAGCTCTCGAAGAGTGCCTGATGTCCAGGCCAAGAGGGAGCAACATGACGACAGCAACAGGTGTGAAGTACGAGACGAGATCCGTCAAGACGGTTCGCGGCCTGGAGGCCAGGACTAGAGCCAAATTAGAAAAAGAGGGCTGGGAGTTCGTCTCTCAGGAACAGGGGACAGTGCGCTCGGAGTTGACCTTCCGGCGTCCGAAACCAGAGACTCCGTGGAAATTGATCGGGGCGGGTGGCGGCCTGCTCGCACTTCTCGTCGTCGGATCGCTCATCGCCAGTGCATTCGCGGGAGAGGGTAGCTCAAACAGCAGTGCTGAGGCGCTTCCGTCGCCGACCCCGTCCTTAGTCGTACAAACCCAAGCCCAGACCGCTCCGATTGAAGCAACGACACCATCAGCCAAGCCCCCGACTCCTGCTCCTGGGGTCACAGCTATTGAGCCACAAGCCAAAGTTGAAGACACGACTTGCAACATCGATGAGAACTTCGGCAAATGCTTTTATGGGCAAACTGCGATATATGAAGATTCTCGACGTAGTGGGGATCAGGTTTTGCTCGAGATCACGGTGCAAGAACCTCAAGAATTCGAGCCTGGGAAGGACGCAGACTTCGCTATCAAGACGCTTGGGGGTACACAAGAGAAAGGGGCTGACAACCTTTACTTCGATGTCACCATCAAGAATTTGTCCGATGAGGCCATCTTGGGACGTAGTGACGTCGAGTTAGTCGCCAACAGTGCTATGGATGACGACTTTGATGTCCGTTCCGTTCAGGATGACGTCGTGGAAGCCTACTGGGATGCAATACTTGAACCAGGACAAAGCTCAACTTTGAGAAGTGGCTGGAATTTCAACGACGCTTCTGAACCTACCTTTGAAGTCCGCATTGATGGACTCGGTGGAAATAGCGTCACTTTTTCACACAAGTAGCAACAAGACGCTTCATCGGTAGGAGCACATTCCAACCGCCGGCCGTGATTCTACCAAAGCGCCCGATAGGGAATCGGCTTACGGACAACGGATCAGGTGTCGAGAAAGTCCCACTCGCTACCTAGCACCCACCGAAGGGCGCTCATCTTCCCGTGTAGCATCCCGAGCTCGAAATCCGTGTATGGCCCGAGTTGTCCGGGCTTGATATAGGTCGCCTCGACCCGAGCACGACCGGGGCCGGCGATGGCTTGGTGGCGCTCAAGCTCCTCTTGGTCCCCTTCGCGTTTGGCACGGTAGTCGTGCTGTAAGGACCGGTGGTACCAGATACGGTCGAACATTTCGGTCTCCGCTGCGAGAATCTCGTCCAGTCGGCGGGGCTCTTCTTGGAAGTCAGTCTCCTCGAAGAGCTCCTCGATTTCCTCTCCAAAGTGGTCGCGCAGGACCATGTCAAGGCCATCGACACCGACTGCGTATCGGCTACCGGTTCCGGCGAACGCATCCGCAAGGTCCTCATGTGGCTCTCGCCTATCGCCATTCGCCCGAGAAAAGTCGGTGTGGTTCGTGGTGATAAAGGCGTGCGGGTGCTTTGCAAGGTCGGCTTCCTGGGCGGTGGTTTGATAGAGCTCGAATATGACGGCATCGGCGACGCTGTTCTTCCCGCTGTGAAATGGCGCGGTCTTCCTCAACCCGCGCTCTACAACGCGTTTCGTCTCGACCTCCGATTGCTCAACGACCTGACCGGCGACGAGGAGCTCACGAACTTCCCGAAAATTCCGGGTGGTCATCGCTCCAACGAGCGGGAGATGCCGACCGAGATCATCGATGACCTCCACGGCATGACTATCGTCGTCACTGCCGTAGGTCACAAGATCCTGGCGGATCTGCCTAAACCGGGCCGCGATACTGGACGTCATCGCCACCTGTACGCGGGCTTCGTTGCGGTCAAATTCCTCGATGACTACAGGAGGGACCAGCAGCTTTACCTTTTCCTCTTGGATTAGTATCCGCAGAGCGACGATCCAGCGCTGCCCGTCGCGACGTTGCGCAAGGTCAAGACATGTAGAGGTATCGATGAGGAGGTGCAGCACTAAATCAGCCTACGGGAATGCATCGTGTGCCTTCATCGACCAGTGCGTCACAGGAGAAGGCAGGCTGTTTCCGAAGCTCTCAATAACGATGGATTCCGAGAAAGAACCAAATCGAGAACGTCGGGCCGGTCACTCAAGCCGCACCTTGGTTCTCACAAATAGTTCTCGAATCTGTAAGCTCGAACTGAGACGTCGAACCGAGTTTTGAGAAGAGAAAACCCATGACTACGCACCGCATCGGCTACGCCCGGATTTCCACCCGGGACCAAAACCTAGACCTGCAGCGTGACGCCCTGCAGAAGGCCGGATGCGACAAGATCTACAAAGACACAATCAGCGGAACCAAGTCCCAACGCCCAGGCCTCGACCAGGCGCTGGACAACCTGCGCGAGGGTGACACCCTGGTGGTGTGGAAACTGGACCGGCTGGGCCGGAGCGTGAAAGACCTCTTGGACTTCGCCGGCGGACTGAACGACCGCGGCGTAGGGTTCGTCAGCCTCACCGACGCAATCGACACCACAACGGTCTCCGGACGCTTCTTCTTCAACGTCATGGCGTCCCTGGCCCAGATGGAACGGGAACTCATGGTCGAACGCACCCAGGCCGGCCTACAGGCCGCACGCCAACAAGGACGGGTCGGCGGCCGCAAACGCATCATGACAGATGCCAAGATCCGCTCGGCCCGCAAACTCCTCAAACAAGGAACACCGCCCCGGGAGGTCGCCGACACCCTAGGAGTCTCCGTACCCACTCTTTACCGATGGGTCCCGGCAGCAAGCACGACCGAGGTACCAAAGAAGTAGGTCGTGCTGGTTGGTGTAGTGAGTTCTGAAAAAGATGACTGTTGGTGCGAGGGACTATTGAGCAGAATGCTTTTCCGTGCAGGGCACTTCTGACATTTCAATGTCCATACTCGTCTGCACTGCCCCGGAGTTCCGCGGGCACCAGTGCAGAAGACTTCTGAAAATGACAAAACGGGAGGCTTGCCGGTGGCCGGTCAAAAACGGTCGTTATTGACTCTCGTCGGTTAGGGGTGATGAAGCTGCTGGTGGTAGCAGTGAGGCAAGTGACGGGTTGCTCAAATTATCCATTTTGGAGCGGAATTGGATTAGCAATGGCTGCGGCCTAAAGTTCGTGGTGGGGGAAATTCTGGAGGGCAGTGGTGCCCGGGCCGAACCCATCACCGTTCGCTTCGGAGTCAGGATTGATATGGGGAAAATCGTAAATTGCGCAGGCCTGTTTTTGGTGGGTGCCTTGGCCCTCAGCATGACGTCGTGCAGTCCACCTACAGCGGCGCCAGCCGTAAGCACCGGCGGCACGACGACGTCACCGAGTCAGTCTTCTCCGCCAGCTGCATCACAACAAATCCCGGAGCCCTCACTCTCACCCAGTGAGAGGTTTACAAAATCCGTAATGGTTCCCAAAGACCTTGACCTGAGCGGGCTGGTAATGACGGACGAAATCAAGTCACATTTCCCGGATGGGGGCAAGGGAGCTCTGGCTCTTATGCAGCAGTACCTAAAGGAAGCAAACTCGATACCGGAGCTTAACAAGGGCAGCCACATTACCTCCGCAGCGGATTACCCGCTGTTGGATAAGTTGCAGCCCCTAATGACCGAGGGAGCCTTCAACTCGCTCAAGGAGGACTACGTCCAGCCAAGCGGCACGGCTATGATCCACAGCTACGTCAATGATGGCAGCGGCTTCAACAGCCTGGTGTTGGGAAAAGTCCATCCAGATGACAATGGCCCTGTCTGGCAGTGGGGTAACGAGAAGGCCTCCGCGCGATATGCCACTGGGGACGCCGGAAGCGAGGGCGTAATCGTCAAGATCCCCGTTAGATTCTCATTCAACACGTCTGACAAGGGGACCGTCAGCTTGTACGCAAGTCGCGAGTACGCCATGGTTCATGGGAGTGCGGGATGGCTTCTCGCGGGCATCACGTGGTCGGCTGCGGATACCAGATCCTCGCAGGACTCGCCGCAACTCCTCGAAGCTGTCTCACCCATCGACGGTCTCTAGGTAAGCGGGCACCACGCTCCGCGGCCGGAGCCTTACCGCGCTTTCTCGAACGGCCCAACGGTTATGCTCCGTTCCAAGTCGAAGGATTCGGGCCAACACCATCTGCCGTATGGCGGGCATTTGCGTCAATATCATCAAAGACATCTCATTTGCCCCTGAAGTTCTCATGGTGGCAAACCAGCTGGCTGACTACCCCGAAGGGGCAGCCTTTATAAGGCAAGTGACGGAAGGAATCTCGCTGCCGCTACGGATTCAGCAAGCGTTAGCGGCCTAAAAAGCGGCAGGGCCGGCTCATTAGAGCCGGCCCTGCCTGGTTCTTCGCCTGATCGCTGTGACTTTTGGCGGTAAATGGCGGTCTTTTTGCGGCGCTAAATGTCGCCCTGCTAGTCGGCAAGCGCTCGTGACCGCCTGTAGAACGTCGCTCGGGACATACCGAGATCCCGAGCAACCTGCGCCGCGGGCTCGCCACTTTTGACCAGGTGGACAGCGCTTCTGATCTGACTATCAGTGACCCGACGGGGCCGGCCGCCAAGGTCCTTGCCGGCTTCTCTTCGCTTGATGATGGAATCCGTGACGCGTTCGCGCTTGATCTCGTGTTCCATCTGCGCGAGGGCGGCCATGATCGTGAACAACATGGACCCCATCGGTGTTGCTGTGTCGACGTCGCCTCCGCCCAGGTTCAGGACGCGCAGGCCGGCGCCCCTGCTGCGGAGTTCGTCGGCGAAGGCAAGCATGTTCTGGGTGGATCGCCCTAGCCGGTCCAAAGTCGTGATGACGAGGGTGTCACCCTCCATAAGCGCATCGAGGGCTTGATCGAACTGGGGTCGCGACGCGCGCGCTCCGGAGACGCCCTGGTCGACGTAGAGGTCATCGCGCCGAACGCCGGCGGCCAGAAGATCCGCCCGTTGCCGGTCTGTGGACTGCTGCCGCGTCGAAACCCGTGCATAGCCAATAAGTTTCGCCATGAGTGCCTCCAATGTGTCTCAAGCACGAGGTTTCGAGACATAGTTATGAGAATCGCCGGATGAAGAGAAAGTCGCGAGATTTCACAGGAATCAGGTCCTACGGGCAAGACCCGGTGAGACGTCTCGTATCCCAAGGGTTAGAAGACGGCGGCCGCTTGATGTTGGGTCGTCTCTCGTCAACCACACTCAGGGTGAAGTAAACCTCGTCGCCATAGTGGCAGACCTTGATCGTCCCGATGCATGGCCAGAAAAGCGAAGGCGCTGCCCTGAGCAACAACTCCCCGGCGCCCCCAGATCCAAATACACTCGCTGCGCGGCCTGGCGTCCCTGCATGCGATAAGTCTTAACCACCCCCAACGAGTCCAGCCGACGCGCCCCACCTACGATTAATTCAGCGGTCACCTGGGTCCGTGCTTCCCGCGGACCCACTGAAAGCCCTTCTCCTGCGACTTCTAGTTCTTGCAGGCGTCTGGCTGTCCGGGAGGAATCACCCAAGTAGCGTCGTCCCATCGGCCGCTTGCGCTGTTTTGCGTCTCGGCGGGGCAGCTCTTGCTGGATCCCCCGATGGTGGCTGTCTCGAACCCGATGGGCCCGACGACAGAGAGCTCCACTATGATCTGCGTCGGATTCTGGAGTGCGACAAGCATCTGGGGAACTGTGGCTTCGTCGACATTCTGGGCCCTGACCATCGAGAGTTCTCCACCGAGCGCGATGAAGTCTGCTGATCCGCCTGGCACCAGGGGCGTGGCCTGCTTTTCGAAGTGGGCAAGGGCGACCACGCAGAACTTATTGGTGCTGGCGACGGGCCTTGCAACAAATTCGATGGGGGCCCCTATGTTGCAGACCGGGGAGTCGAACGGGTAGACCCCCCTGATGACGGCAACATAGCCCTTTGGGTTCTGGCGCTGGGGCGTCGTGTTGGTCACCTGGGCCGAGCCAGTGAAAGTACCGGTCAGCGAGGTCCTGCCAGGCTTGGACTGCGTGGGATCCGCTACCCAGGTCGACCCGCCGTACCGATAGCTGACCGCGGCCTTGTACCCATCCGCACTGGTGATCTCGGCTGATCCTGCAACCAAATTCTGATCTGCAGTCGGCCTCGGTGTCGAGGTTGCCGTCGGCGAAGGGTCGGCCGAGACAGCCTGGACGGGCACTTGAGACTGGGCCGGGGCAGAGACAGGTGCCGGCGCTTGCCCGCAGCCCGAGACGAGCGTGACACACGCAGCGAGAAAAGCCAGCTTGGCCGTATTGTTCCGGCTCATTCAGATCCCCCCATATCAATGCGACCGTGCTACCCGGCCTCTTCAGGATCACGATAACCGAGGCCAGAGGGGGTGTCGAAGGCGACATGTCACCGTCTCATATGTGACGCAGGGCCCGGTCGGTGTGCACAACACCCGGACAACATCAGAGGTCCGCGCCAAGAGCTGCCCTCTAAGCGGCTCCCCACTCTATATACGGCCTGTCAAACTCGAATCAGCTGGGAGCAGACGGCTTCGAAACTGACAGCGTGGATCGGCAGCGAAAAGCGTGTTCTCTGCGCAGAGCCGCCGAAGAGATCCGTCGGCGGTTTGTTGGTGGCCCCCACATGAGCACACACGCCTTGGGGACGGGCGGCTTATGCCGCGACGGCAGCCCGGACTGCGCCCACGGTCGATCCCAGACGGTCGACGACGAGATGTCCAGACCGGGCCACGTCCGTGGCCTCTCCCGCCCGGATCATTTAATCTGGGGGTCCGGGAGCGATACCACTGCATTCTCCGGCAAATTTTCCAGCACAAGCGGAAAATTTCGACCCGGTAGGTCAAAGGCAACGGTATAGCTCGAAGATGAGAAGAAGCCTCCCGCGTCTACATGCGCAATCGTTCCCCGGGGTCCCTGCAGAACCTTTTGAAGTCCCTCGACCTGAATATCCCGCCGAGCCGTCACCAAGTCATTGACCTTATGCATCTGGCCGCCCTTCACCGTCGTCCTTCCGCGTGACTCTACCCCCACGGTGTAGACGGCCGAAACCCTTCTTCTGCCAGGCGGCCTCCAGGAGCTGGCTAGCGCTTGGGCAGACCAGCCACGCTCCAGGGTTTGTTGTTCGCGAGCTTCTGAGCGGAAAGGAGGGCCACATCCGGCTTGCCGCCCTCGGCGCACTTTGCCAGGACAGCGCGGAACACCCTGAACGAGGGGTGAACAGGCGGTCAGCGCGTTCGTACGGTTTGATTCGTGAAGCGCCTTCGGGGGCCTAGTCGTTCGAGGGTGTTAACATTCGACCTAAGATTGGGCCGGCAGTTTTTATGACTAGGCTCAACCAAACCAAATACTTATGGGGGAAAGATGAGAAGGACGATCATTTCTGTCGGAATCGCGGCGGCGCTGGTGACGTCCATTGCCGGCTGTGCCCAAACGACGACCTCATCGCCGATGCAGTCATCGCCGCCGCAGCCGACACAGGCGCCCTCCCCGGCAGAGATCGTTACAACATCGACGCCCAGTACTGCTTCGACACAACCCGATTTGCCTCCTGCCGGAACAATCTCGAACTCCGGAGTTATCTCCCTGGCTGACCCCGCGGGCTACTCGGCAACTATCACTTACGACCTCACCGTCAGCAATTTCCGGAAATCGATTGCCAATGATGCCCCAGGATTCGCGAGCGTCACCTATGACCTCTCGGAGCAAGGGACCGTGATAAATACGACGCCTGGCAGGAACAATCCCGGCGTCTTTAAGTGGAGTCCCACTCTTCTATATCCGATCGACTCGATCGTTTGCACAACGACGAAGGACACCGTGGACAAGCAGCCCAAAATCAGTCAGGGCGAAGCAACCGTCCCTAGATTCTTCACGGGGAACCCACCATCGTCTGCTTACTGCGCCCTTCCGCTCGCGGGGCTCACTAAGTACGGACCCAACAACCCCATGGGTAGCTCGCTCAGCAGCAATGGAACGGCACCTCTGACGCCTCCATCCGGCCAGGACACACCCACCGGGGGCGACATTTCCGGCGTCCCAGAGTCTGCTGTCGACGCGTTGGTGACTGGTTTGGCAACCCCGGCTAAGGTCGTCTTCGATGTGACAGGCAGCAGCAACACAGCCGCGTCCGGTAACAACAACGAGTTTGTACCTTCCGGGGAGCACTGCACTGCGTCCGTTTCGTGGAACCCCAAGTCGGATGCGCCAACATCAATCCCGCTGTCAGTATTCGTCCCGACCAAGTACAAGGGCCTGTGCCCCGCAGCCTGACAGATCACTCTTTGACTCCCGCCAATAGGCTTGCAGGCAAGGCACCTCAGCAGCTTGCGGTTAGTGGTGCGCGGCCCAAGTACCGAGCGGCGGGCAACGCACGGGGCGGGATCCCCCTCCAGCTCCCCAAAGCTGCCTGTTGCCGGTCGTAGCGTGTCTCGTAACCTCATCGCCTCAAATCCCTAGGGATTTTGAGGCGATGAGGTTACGCGACAAGCCAGACCGGACAGACGCAGGGGCGGTTCCCAAGGGCATCGGCTATCTGGAACCACCTCCACCCATCTGCCTTCAACTTCCAATACGTTGCGGTTCGGCTCTCCTGGCGAACCACACGGTCGCCTTTCCGGCCCTTTCCTGATAAATGGCCAGTCCGTCCAGCCGCTGATGGAGGTGACGGCACCCGGGTCCTCGATCCCCAAGCAAGGGAGGGGTAGAACAGCTGGAACGCCGTTCTCGACGGTAGGGTCCGTGTCTCCGATGGTTCCATATAACAAGAAATTCGTTTTTGCAGGCCCCAGCAGGAATAGCATCGCGATTGCCAGTAAAGGTAGCAAAGGGCACCCACTACCATCACCGATTTGGCTAACAAGCATCTAATCCAGCGCAGAGACGTTCTCCGGTGTGGTATCGATTGCTGTAACTGGTCAACAACTGGGGGGAAATTATGGCTTTGTTGGATGACGCCGCGGAGTTCCAGCAGGCGCAGCGTAAACAAGAAGACCGTCTTCAGGCTGCAAGGGATGCCGAGTCGGGTGCGTGGTCGAGCGCGTGGACTGTGGAGCTGCGAGACATTTTGTTCGAGAAAGGCATCCGAAAGAGTCCGCTGTACCTCGGGAGGCGGATGAGTGAACCTGTGTCTGGTGCGCTGTCAGGCAACTACTACAAGTGGATTCGGACGCACGACACCGAATTCTTTGGCAGCGTCTGGCTGCTTCGCGGCTGGCAAAACAATGACGGTGGCTTCAGCCCGATCAATGTCGCGCTTTCAGACGACGGGGCCTTGTGGAGGCTGTCGACCACCACCTTTACGGAATCACTGACTGAGACTCCTGATGGGCGCTACGCGACCATTGGAGATCACACTGTTTATTACCCGGACGTCCAGCCAGCGCATCGGTCAATGTTCGTTCTGCTCTCTGGTGTTAGCCCCAGAAGGGCTGCCTCCCGTCCCGACCATGACCAACTCTTGCGCGGCCTCGTTGGAGTTCCCATTGTGGCGGCGGTTCAGGCGGGACGCACCGGCAGCGACGGGTGGATCGTCGCGGAGCAGTCGGATCAGATCCCGGGATTCAACAGTTTTTCTTACTACTCTTACTACTGAGGGCCACGGAACGGTAACGAGCTCCGTCGACGATCACCAAGTCCTGGTCGGCCGGAACTCGGGTCCGGGGAACCTCTTCAGCAGCGTCACCAGCTGTATCTTGGTGATGGCTCCTGGCGTGTTGATGGCTGCCCGGAGGGCGGTATGGAGGCTTGTCGGGTTTCCCAGGGCCCTCATGTGTGCGGAGAATCGAGACCATCTACCCAGCGAACACGGCGATCGGGCCGTGAGTAATAATGCTGCGCGTCCGAAGTTCTGCATGGGCCCGTTGTTAGTCTGATCGCACGGGTGTGTTGTGCCTGAGGATCACAAATCTAATTGGGGGAGACTATGGACCGTCCAGTCAAATTCCGGGCTTTATTCATGACGGCTTTCCTCGTGTCTTCTTCTTTTCTCGTAGGGTGCTCCGGCTCGAATTCCGGCGGGGACGCGGTGCAGCTGGCCAACCCTCCGTCGCCCTCGGTAGCTACCGCGGAGACAAGCACATGCCCTGACGGCTTGCTCAAAGCCGTCCAAGGGCGAATCGATAACACTGCCACCCTCCTGAACAGCTACAAGGGTGCGGTCGTGTCTATGGGAACGTTAGATGACGTGCAGCCGGCGTCGCTTCGCCCGCAGCTGGCCGACGCCTGCGTCACGAAATACGCCACCAAGAATGGCGACTATACCTATGTCTTCTCCCGAACGGCTTCACAGCAGGAAATTGGCGATGCAGCAAGGTCCTCCGGGTACACCGGCAGTACCGCCCCGGTCCTTTCGATGTACCAGATGCCCATTCCAGGGAAGGACCAGGCCACGGTCACTGTCTCGGGCACGGATCTGGATAAAGACTTCTCCGCGTTTTACCCCAAGGGCCTCGCCATCCAAACCGCCATGCCATTCGGGTCGTCGGCACCGGCGTCCACAGCTCCTGGGGCAATATCGGACCCGTCGGAGGGGCCTTCCGCTGCTGCTCTGCCGGCTGCATCCGTTCCAGTGAGTAATGCGGACCGGGCGTATTGCCAGAACCGCGGCGTACTCCTGTGGCTGGCCGAGTCGGCCAACTACCGCGGAGCTCTTTGCTCCATTGAAGGTGCCAGGACATTGGTCACCATGTCCAAGGACGCCGGCGGGAATATCACCCTCCCCGCCCAAGTCAACGGGAACTCCTTCTCGGCGACAGGGCCCGACGGATCCTCGTACACGTACGGGAAAGACGCCATAAGGGTCGCCACACCTTCAAAGTCGTTCAGCGAACCGACCAGTGCATGGTCCCCAGGGGCGTCCTCGTCACTCGCGCACCCCGGCGACTTGGGGATCAGCACCGCGATTTCGTATCCCGCATGCGACGAATCGGCGATGGTTGTGTACGGCACAGCCTGGAAGGATGTCACGTATGGGGCGGACGTGCAGAAGCTTCTCGCTGCCCATCCGGGGTCGTCGTACATGCGAACGGACCTGAGTTGCCGGATATTCAAGGGGCCGTCGACGGATAACAGTGACGGTTCGTACATCTACGCCGTTTACTCCATAGCGTCGAGCCAGCAGGCAGCGTGCCAGGAGATCATCGGCACACAGTATTCCGGAAGGATCCTCAGTAACTCCAAAGAGCCGGGTGAGAACGTCTTGAGGTGTAGCTGACTGTAATCCTGGTGTCACGTGGGCAGCAAAGGGTTCGGGCCTTGACAGCTTTCATGCATATTCCTGGAATGGCAGGCCCTTACAGGAAGAACCCGCAACGTTCCGCAGCAGAGCTGCCATGCTGCGCCGTCTTGACAGGGAGAACTTAGTTATTGAGCGGTGATGGCGGGGCTGGTCCCGTTCATGATACCCAGCCCCCAATCTTTATTTCCAGCTGAGCCAACGGTCCAAAGATTTCCCGTATTGGCCTGAAACGCGACCTCATAGCCTCCCGTGGAAAGACGAGTAATTGCGGGCGTAGTTCCGGGTATCATCCCTAGTGGCGCGGCGAACCCATCGCGGAGCGAGTCCCGGGCCCTATCCCTCCGTCTCGGATCCCTAGGGAAATGAGACGGGTACGGCCGGAGAACGAGCTTACGGCTGAGTAGGCACTGACGCCCCTAGCAAGCGCACGGACTCAGGCGACCACTGGCAACCACGATTGCTGGTCCCGCAGAGCTGACGATGTGGGCCAATTCCCCGTAGGGGTCGCCGCCGCGGCGTGGGGTGGCGTCGGTCCGGCGGTGGCGTAAAGCGTGTTCAGTTGGCGGTAGAGGGTTCGGGCGAGGTATCGCTTGAGGGATCTGCGGATTTCGCGGTAGCTCCGGCCCTCTTGAGTGCGTTTGGCGACGTAGTCGCGTGTGCCGGGATCGTGAGTCATCCGGGTCATGATGATGGTGTGCAAGGCACGGTTGAGGCGCCTGTCACCGCCCCGGTTGAGCCTGTGCCGGACAGTGTTACCGCTTGAAGCTGGCAAGGGACTCACCCCTGCCAGTGAGGCGAAAGCAGCTTCGCTGCGAACCCTGCCTGGATGCGACCAAGCGGCAAGGACAGCTGAAACTGTGACGGCACCGGCGCCCACCATCTCCAACAGCGGCGCAGCAGGGCTTTGCTGAATCAGTTCTGTCATGCGCTTCTGATTAGCCGCCAGCTGGGCGGTTACTTCCAGGACGCGGCGCGCCAACCGAACTGCCTCCTCGCGCGCGATCGATAGCTCTAACTGCTCCTGTCGTTCCCGCCACCTGGTGATCGTGGCGATCTGGGAGGGCACCAGAGGTTTACGCGCGTCGATGCCAAGATCATGAGCCCGGAGAAGGGCGACGAGTGCGTTGACGTTCATTGTTCGTTCCCGAGTCAGCTGATCCCGTGCCGCACTTAGAATCCTGAGTCCGGCACGGGTTCCTTCATCCCGCCGCGGAGCCCGGAGTTGGGATTCCTCCAAGCCCAGGACAGCGGTTGCGATGGCTGCAGCGTCCAATGGGTCGGATTTGCCCAGCCCTCGACGGCCTCGGGCGTTCATTCGTGGTGCTTCGGCGACGTCGTAACCAGCGTCAGTTACTGCCCTAGCTAAACGCGCCCCATACGAGCCGATACCCTCAACAGCCCATAAACAGCCCATATCGCCATCTGTCCTTCGGGCTACCCAGGCAAGCGCGCGAGAAATCCCTGCCGAAGTGGTCGGGAACTGCTCACACGCGATCTGTCGCTTAGTGCTGGCCTCGATGATGACGTAAGTGTGTGTTCGGGCGTGACAATCCACGCCGATAATGAACGGGCGGGTCTGCGCAACAATAGTCAACGCGGGCCACCCTCCTTCCTTTCGAACGGACAAGACAGGTCGCGGCACGACCGGCACCGGACCCGGCAAGGGTCACTCCGCGGCAAAACTGTGATGAGCCACAACCTCAAAGGTTGGGCAAGCTTCTAATCAAGCCAACGACGTGGGACAGGTCAATGCCGACCGCTCCACCCAGCGCGGACAAATCGGGGGAAACGCACCTTCAAGGGCAATTTGTTTTTCGAGTCACACGCCAAGCAGAACGACCGGCACCAACACTGCCAGCTAGTCCCAGACCAACCACGTAAAGACTCACAGTTGTTTTTTGGCTGCTGGCGAAGCTTGCGGAGCTGTGCCCGTGCAGGCCCGTCTACCCGCAGGGCAAGGCACGGAAAATCTTCGGAGGAAATCAGCGACGAAGGAGCGCCGGAGAGGAATTTCCGGGCCGCAGGCCCCGACGAAGGAGGGGCTAGAGGGGCCGGAGCGGGCACGTACAATCCGAAGGACAGCAGCCAAAAAACGTCGTAGACAGACCAGGTTCAGGGGGTCCGGAGCTCTGCGACGGCACGCCCTGGACCCAACAGCCGGCCGCGAAGCGGACGCCCACCAACTGGTTGAAGCGCAGCGGAAACCAGGTGTTTGCCTCCCGACATGGCGGCCAGCTGACATTCCCCTGGTCCTGTCCATGGTTGGGGGCAATTCGGATTATCCACGGCTGGCTTTTTTGGGAGCCACGGGGAAGCTCCCGTCGGTAGTCGTAGCGGTGGATAACCCGGCTGGAATTGTCCCCGGCTGTGGGCAGCGGCCGCTCCCTCGCTGCAGCAGGTCAGCGCATTTAGTTGCCCTGTCGTAGGCGAGGGGTAGCATTGAGATTCAATCGAACAAATATTCGAATCAGGTGTGTTGTGGGCGTCATTGTCGGTCCCCGTGTGATAGATGCGGGCGTTTCGATATTGTCGGTGCTGGTCTCTCCGGTGCCGGTCGCGGCGGGATTCCCGTCGCCGGCGCAGGACTACTTTGACGGCCGCATCGATTTGAACGCCCATCTGATTAAGGACGTCACCAGCACCTACGTGGTGCGGGTGTCCGGGGAATCGATGGAAGGGGCCGGGATCAGCGACGGGGACGAGCTGATCGTAGACCGGGCACTGGAGCCGCGTGACGGTGCCGTTGTAGTCGCGGTCCTGGACGGGGAGCTGACGATCAAGCGGCTGCGGATCACCCCGAAAGGGGTGGTCCTCCAGGCGGAGAACCCGGCGTACCCGGACATCGAAATGCAGGCTCTGTCGGACCTGACCATTTGGGGCACGGCGGTCCGGTGTTTGCATCATGTCTAAGCCGTCACTGATGCGGCACATGCCGCAGATCGCCCACGTGGATGTGAACTGTTTCTACGCCTCCGCGGAGCGGGCGTTCGACCCCTCACTGGAGGGGAAGCCGGTGATCGTGCTGTCCAACAACGACGGTTGCGCCGTCACCCGCTCCCCCGAGGCCAAGGCCCTGGGCATCGGCATGGGCGATCCCTGGTTCAAGCTCGCCCCGCGGGCGAAGGAATGGGGCCTGGTCGCGCTGTCCAGCAACTACGAGCTGTACGGGGACATCAGTGCCCGGGTGATGGAGTTGCTGGGCCGGTACTCTGCCTGGCTGGAGGTCTACAGCATCGACGAAGCCTTCCTTGGCGTCAAAGGCTCTCCGGCAGAGCTGCTGGCGACGGGCCGGTCGATGAAAGCGGCCGTCCGGCGGAACGTCGGAGTGCCGGTCTGCGTCGGGATCGCCCCGACGAAGACGCTGGCGAAGCTGGCCAACAAGTGGGCGAAGAACAACAAGGCCTTTGCCGGGGTGTGTCATTGGGATTCCGTCCCCGCAGCGGAGCGGGAGGCGTTGTTGGGCCGGCTGTCCGTTGAGGAGGTGTGGGGCATCGCCGGCAGGCTGACGAGACGGTTGAACGGGATGGGTATCTTCACGATCGCTGATCTGGTCCGGGCCGATCCGGTGGCCATCCGGGACAAGTTCAACGTCGTGGTGATGCGTACCGTCCTGGAGCTGCAGGGCACGCCCTGCATCCCCATGGAAGAGGAACGGATCGGGCGGGACCAGCTGATCTTTTCCCGGTCGTTCGCCAAGCCCATCACCACCGCGGCGGGCATCCGGCAGGTCATGAGTGTGTACGGGCAGCAGGCCTCGGCGCGGCTGGCCAAACACGGGCTGCAGGCCAAGGTCCTGACTGCGTTCGCCGGCACCTCGCACTTCAACCCCAAAGACACCTCGTACCCGTCGGTGTGTGTGCCGTTGCCGATGCCGACCGCCGACCCGGTGATCCTGACCAAAGCCGGTCACGCCCTCCTGCCCAGGATTGTCGAGGGCGTCCGGTACGCCAGGGCAGGGATCATGGTCACCGACCTGCGCCCCAGCGGCAACCAGGCACCCCTGTCCCTGTTCGAAAACCCGCACGAGGAACGGCACATCGGGACCCTGCTGGAGGACGTCACCCGCCGCTACGGACGCGGGTCCATCGGCCTGGGGCATGGCGGGATCCGGGGCGGCCCGGATTGGACGATGAAACGGGACATGCTCTCCCCGAGATACACCACCCACTGGGGCGAACTGCCCCTCGTCAAAGCCGCCTAACCAGCCCTCTGCACCATCCAGGAAGACAACAAGCTCATGACCATCACCCCAGAAGCTCCTAGCCTCAATGCCCCGGTGGACGTTCGCTTCACCAAGGCCGGCACTCCCCTGGCCGTCCGGTACGACGGACGTATCTGGGCCGTAACCGAAGAACCTGTCCACTGGTTCACTAGGGACTCATGGTGGGAGACCCGCCGAAGCGTTCCCGTAGGCGTCGGGAACGTCGTCGATATCGAACACTGGCGTGTTCAGGTTCGCCTCGGCGGCTCGGACTCGCAGCTGCGGACCTTTGAGCTGCGCCGGCAACCCCTCGCCGAGCAGTGGTTGCTGGAGACCATCACTGACAGCTGAACCAACTCCTGCGTAGCGTAGGGCCCATGGGAATCACGGCCGGGTTGCCGGCGGGGCTTGCACCGCCGGTAAAAGTCGCGCTGGCTCGCGCCGTGGAGAAAATGCCTCGTGGTGGCGCATTGCACGGGAACCTGCTGTTTGAACCCAAGTGGGACGGGTACAGGTGCGTTGCGGTTCGCGATGACCGAGGGGCCACGCTGTGGTCACGGCAAGGAAAGGAACTGTCTGGGTACTTCCCTGAACTTTGCGCCGCGATCGTTTCGGCCGTACCTCCAGGATGCGTGATCGACGGCGAAGCCGTGATCTGGAACCAGGGTCGGCTGAACTTCACCGCCCTGCAGCAACGCCTGGCTTCCGGAGCAAAGACCCTGCCCGGCTTGGTAGCAGCGGCGCCTGCCAATTACGTGGCGTTCGATGTTCTGGCCGTTGCCGGGCACGACGCCCGGGCCCAGCCTCTGGGCCAGCGGCGGGCGCTCCTGGAAGAACTCGCCAAAGGATGGAATCCCCCACTGTCCCTCTCGCCCACCACCACGGACCGGCAAGTAGCGGCACAGTGGTTCGAAGAGCTGCCACCGACGGGGATCGAAGGGCTGGTCATCAAAGATCTGAATCAGCCCTACACGCCAGGGGCCCGTACCTGGCTGAAGCTCAAACACAGGGAAACTCTAGACATCATCTGCGGCGCCGTGATCGGCCCCATTAGCCAACCCGGAGAAGTCGTTGCCGGCCTCATCCTGGATGGAAAGCTGCGGATCGTTGGCAGGTCCACGCCCCTGAAGGCGAGGGATAGCCAGGAACTCGCACGGTGGCTGCACCCGCCTGTGGGTGAACATCCCTGGCCAACCAGCGTGAAAGGTACGGCTTTGGACAGGTTCAACCGGGACAAGGAGCCTGTGGCCCTGACGCTCGTTGACCCCGTGGTTGTTGAGGTCTCCGCTGACACCGCATGGTCTGGAAGTTCTTTCCGGCACCCCTTGCGGCTACTCCGGGCGAGGCCGGAGCTGTCCCCTGCCGACGTCGCGCTGCCTGACCGGCTTCACGCGGGTTAGCGGTCCGTACGGATCACTAAGAGGTTTTGCCCTTCTTCGAGAAGTGCGTAGAGGTTTTCACGCGCTTCTTCATAAGTGTCGCCTTCGGCCTCGATGTGGTTGTAGCTGCCGTCCGGGTTGGTAATGGTGCCGGTGAGTATCACCGCATGAGTCTATTTGGATGCGGGCTCGGCGGGCTCGATCAGCTCTGGCCCATTGTTGCGCACACTGTTGACCCGGGGGCTGACAATCCGAGGTATCAGGGTTGGCTCCGGCAGGGAGTCCAGCAGGTGCTGGATGTCGCCCTTGTCGGTCAGGTCCGGGTCAAGCCATTCCGCGAAGCGGTCCCTCGGGATGATGACCGGGGAGCGGTCATGGACGTGTCCTAGCGCGTCCTGGGTGGTTGTGGTGAGTACTGTGCAGCTAAGCAGCCACCTTTCCGGATCATCCTCGGGCAGCGATGGGTCAGCCCACCACTCGTAAAGGCCAGCGAAGCCGAGCAACGGCTCCTTTTCCGAGTACAGGTAGTTCGGGATCTTCTTCCCGTCCTCGGTCTTCTGCCACTCGTAATAGCCCTCAGCCGGGACAATTGCACGGCGTTTCACGGCGGCCTTACGGAAGGATGGTTTCTCCAGGACGCTTTCGCTGCGGGCGTTGATCAGCTTGGAGCCGATCTTGATGTCCTTCGCCCAGGACGGGACCAGCCCCCAACGGGCAATGAGCAGATGCCGATCGATTGTTCCCTCATCCAGGCGTTCGGCAACGATCGGCACACTCTGGGTGGGCGCCACATTCCAGCTCGGCGGCGGTGGGCTCCCCTCAACCTCTTTGGCCTCAAAGTGGTTCAGTAGGTCACCGGTGGCTTTGGACATCACGTATCTGCCGCACATGAGGCCATTTTGCCTGAGGTTAGTACCGCTCCGAGCACGAACCATGGGAAGGATTCGGATCGGATACCTTGAGATGCGAGGGGGTGTCGCGTCAATGGTGGTAAAAAGCGCTGTGAAAAACGCACACACGGTATCAAAGAGCTATATCCGTGCATGGGCGGACCATAAAAACGTCGTCGACGTAATCGATCGTCAGGACGGTCGAGGCTATCCCTCCTCTTATCTAAGTGCCACAGTCGTGCGGTACGGCTACGACTCTGAAATCCTTAGCTACGACCTGGAACACGAATACGGGCGCATTGAAGACCGCGGCCTCCCCGCGATCGTTAGATTGCGCAAGGGATGCACGTTGACGGCAGCCGAACGGAACGCGGTGGTCGCCTTCCTCGATATGTATCTGGATCGAGGGCGCTACGCTGACCAGGCCAAAACTCGTGTGCCCGCGGTTGTGTTGAAAACCGGAGGTCAGATCGAACATGCCGAAATTACCCTGGGCGATAGGTTGGTCCTGTCACAGTCTTTGCCGGATGTCCTCAGATTGAGCGCCCTCGGGCTCGGACAGTGGCCGTGGCAGGTGAGGGATACACCGGATCTCGTAACAGGAGACGGCGCCGTGCTCCTGTGGGAGACAACCAAGGGCGCCGGCATTTGCACTGTATCCTTCCCCCTGTCCCCCACTCAATTACTCGTGATCGGTCAAGACTTCCCTGACGACGTTCAATTTATTCATGGGCTAAATCCACGGATCGTTGCGAACAGCAAGCGTTGGATCGTTGGAGCCCGGGGAACTCTTGACGTCAAGCACGCTAAGTTCGTTGCGACCCGCCCGAGCCATGTTTAACCAGGGGCTCCGCTAGGAAGCGCGAAGCTTGGGTGAGGCGACCCTGTTGACGAGGGCATCCGCCTGGTCAAGCTCCTGGAAAATCTTCACCTGTATTTCAGCCGGGTGAGTTTGGACGCCCTTGTCCCAAGTCCCGCCGTCGCCCCAGACCTTGATATCGGCATGGATTTTGTCCATGAGGGCCTTCCACTCGGCCAGCTCCGCGGGCACCGGGTCAGTGCTGCCCGAGTACGCCGCAGTTGCATCCCGGTAAGCGCTGTGGACGTTCGGCCCGTCCTCGTCCTTTTCCAGATGCGTCAGATGCCAGCAGCCCGTCCCGCACGGCATGCCGCCCGCGTTGGAGGCGTTCTCGGCAATGACGTCTTTGAAGGCTTCCCGGACGTAGCTGTCTGCATCCCACAGGGCGTTCCCCGCTGTCTTTGCTGCTTGTGGCTTCGGAGGCGCTGCGGTCTTGTGGCTTCCGCAGGAACTGATCATGGACACGGAGACAACGACGATTCCAATAAGGAGGCCAAGGCCCAGCAGTCCTTCTCCGGTTGTCGTCTTGGATTTAGAAGGCACGCCCTGATTCTGCCTTACCAGCGGCTGTTCGGCGGGCAGCCGGTGGGGCTTGAGTCGCTGTACCCGCGGTTAGTTACGAGACATATCAGAGCACGAGTCATCACCGCTGGACGCCTGTCCCAGGGCGACACCTCGAGGCCGTTCCAAAGACCGCGGCCACGTCCCGAAACCCCTTAGTCTTCCCTGTTCTGGCCAGCACGATCAGGCAAAGAACGAAGCGCGGCAATTGCCTCGAACATCCCACGATGGACAGGCTGAGAGAAAGGGACAGAAGATCAGTGGTCATAGAGGCTCCTATTTGCAGCAGGGACTAGGTATGCGCCCAGTGCCGCCGTGGAGCAAGAAGTTTGCTGAAGGGTGGCCCCGGGCTCCGATCTCGCTTCGGAAGGGCCCCTTCAATAGTCACCTTGAGCAATTCAGGTCGCGGGCCTACCACGCTGCTCGGCCCCCTAGGAAGGCCACCGATAAGAAATCTGCTACGGGCCCTAGGTTGGTGTGCCCTAACAGTGCTTCGATCTTGCCATATCCCAGCCATCTCCGTTAGTAGCAGGCTACGTTTTGGCTGCGGCGAGGGCCGCAGCCAAACCCGTGGTCCGAGAAGCTGAAAAACCGCACTGAAGTGAGCCTCTCCCCCATCTCGCCTTAGAGGCATCCCAGAAACGGTCGCTTTTGAGTGTTAGGGATAGGGCGCCTTCATCGGTCAATGGGTGTGTCTCAACCCGAGGAGTCAGGACGGTCGTTTTGAGTGGCACGTTACTTAGCGGAAGGGGACCTTCGAAACTCTGATTTCCACTGTGGAAGCTACCTCGGCAGGCAAGCTCTCCTCAATGAGCTGGATAAGCGCTCTTCGCCGCAGTAGGTTGTCGCCGCCTGGGCCGATCGTGACGGACACAAGCGCCTCCGCCGGGAACTTGCGTGCGACATATGGGACGATTCCCAGTCCTCCGGATCGGAACTCCAGTCTGAAATGCTCCTTCTCAGGGGCAAATGCGGCGGCCCCGTATTTTCGTTTGTTGTAGTGAGAGGTGGTCACTGTCCGCCATTCGCGTTCCTCGGCGAACCCGGGGTTCTTGACGCTTGCGAGCACTCTCAGTACGTTGATCTCTTCGTGCCACGCTTGGACTCCTGGGTGTGCGGTGGGGCTGCTTGCCAGTTTCGTTACCACCTCATCCAGTGCCTCCCTCGCTTGCACCGCTCCGTAGAGAACGCGCATCATTCGAGGGGTAAAAAGCCCGTCGCTTTGAACAGGATCCAACTTAAGGGAGTTGAAACCGAGCGCATAGCCGCCGGCGCCTGCGTACCCGCGCCATTGGCTGAGGAGGTCGTCCTTTTCGCAAAAACAGGTGATGTAAGCCCTCTCCTCGTTTTCGTGCGCCTGCACGAATCCGATGTATTCGCGCAGCTTTAGCAGCACGAGAATTTGAGAGCTCCGAGGATCCTCCCGGTCATTCTTGATCTGAGCGCCGCCAAGACTCATGATCTTCGAGTCGATCCGTCCGGTGAGCTCAGTCGACACGTGGGTGAGTTCTTCAGAATCGTTGAGGTACTCGATGTCAGTTGCCCAAAGTTGTTGGTTCCTGACGATTCCTATCAGTCCGTCGGTTGACGTGTAGTGATAAAGAACGGACGGGAAATCAGGGAGCATTCGTCTTTTCCTTGCTGTGGACGCATCGGCGTCGGCAGTTTCGCCTTCTGCGACTATACGAACAACCGCCCCTCCATCGTGCGACAAGTTAGGGGCGCACGGCTTGTGGCGCCACGGAGTTTGAGCCAACAAAGACGGCAGCGCCAGTCCTCCCTGGTTTCCCTCTGCAACGGCATCAGGTCCTCCGACACGTCCAGAGAATGCCGGTGCCAGCTACTAAGGTTTGTAAAAAGAGGGGGAAATAAATGGCGCTCGAGTTAGACATACTCATGAAGACCTTGTCAGAGCGAACGGCGGAGAAGTTCGAGCGAATGCCCTCTGTTGTACTCAAGGACGGCTCATTCGACGTCGCCAAGCTTCCGGTCAACAAAGCGGAGTGGCACAGGTTGACGGACCTGGTGACGGTCATGTTCGACCTCAAGTCTTCGACAAACTTGGAGAAGGGCCGTCGGCCAGCCAGCACGGCGAGCATCTATGACGCTGGTGTTGGTGGCGTCGTACAGATCTTCGGCGCCCTTGATGCAGACTTTGTGGACATCCAGGGCGACGGCGGCTTCGGCTTATTCTGGGGTGAGCGCCGGTATGAGCGCGCATTGTGCGCAGCTATTTCCATCCATACCTTCAGCGATGACTTCGAGAAGCAGCTAAAGGCGAAGTGGCCTGAGGCACCTTCTACGGGTTTCAAAGTTGGAATAGCGAGCGGGCCCATTTTGGCCAAACGCGTTGGCTTGCCTAGGCACTTGGACATGCAGGAGCCTGTTTGGGCTGGGCGGCCGGTTAACTACGCCGCCAAGGCTGCACAGCAGACAGAACCCGGTAAGACCCTGGTAACGGGCAGTGTGTGGGACGCCGTCGCGGGGAACGACTACCTTGTGTTCTCTTGTGGATGTAACGGCGGAGTTAAAGGAGGCGAGCCGTCCTTGCTCTGGGAGGAGCAGACCCTGGACAAGATTCCGGATGCTGAAAGATTTGGCCAGGCACTCAAGAGCGGCTAGTGTATCAACCACAGGGAAGAATACTGCAATGCCATCTTGCAGGGAGCCACGTACCGCTCAGAGATTCCAGAAAGGCTGAGGAGCAAGCAGACCCTGCTTGCCTCAGGCTCAGAAGGAACAAAGGTTGAAGCGCGGAAGGAACGCGAACAACTGCGTAAGAGCCTCGTAGAGGAGATCCAAGTCCTGAGAGGGGACCCCCGCTTTTCGCCTCGTTCGGGCCAACGTTGATGGGCTGGGGTAAAGAGCCGCAACAGCCTCCTCATCTCCTGCTTGCCGCAAACATTCTGCGCGAGGCCCGCGAAGAACTGGGTCGCGCCGATGGGAAGGCGTCGTTGTTGCTTGCAGCTACCGGCATAGTCATCGGCGCGCTGTTGGCCGCATTTCTCGCCGGCACCTGGCACCCTACCAAGCTGAAGGACTGTGTGGAGTGGCTTTGGTGGTCAGGGACAGCTGTTGGTTCATTCGGAACACTGGCTCTCGCCGCTGCCGTCTTTCCCCGCACGAAGTATCGGTCCAATCGCCGCCCCGGGATAGTCGCTTACTTTGGAGACGTCGTCGGGTTGTCCACAGAAGAGCTGTGGAGGGGCCTGGAAGGGACGGCTAAGAACGAGTGCAGCGCCATCTTGGATCAGGTAAAAGCTGTGTCGTTCGTCGTAGATAAGAAGTACCGGTGGATCCAGACGGGCATGATTTTGTTGGGGGTCGCTGCAGTGTCCTGTGTTCTAGCGGTCCTCATTGACGGCTGGCTATAAGGAGAACACGCAAGTCCGCGAAGGCGGATCAGCGAGAGATCACCTTCTGCTTCCCTCCGCAAAAGAAATATCTGTACGAGTACCGGGTTACGTCCGGTTTCACCTGACATAGGCACAGCAACACGCCTACGTCACCGTGCGGGGCCACGGTAGCTGTTATGCCTCTATATACGCCGTACTGTGAAGGCGAAGAGAGCGAGTAGAACTGACGGACGTCATCCGTTTTCTGTCTCATCTACGGATCCTCTATTAGGACGCACAAGTTGTCGGTCCCCCGGTGTCGAAACAACTGTCATTGGCAGCCCAGAGAAGCCACAGGACGTCTCAACAATGTGTCTCGACTCGGTAGTCTCAAATAGGGAGAAAGTAACCTTTGATGCACCTCCCATCGCCGTGGCCTGAAGTGGCGCCCGCTGCACACGGGCGGTTACCGGCGCGGACGGAGATCGGTTCAGCCTAACGGGTGTCCAGTGACCAGTGCTCGCACCAATTTTGCACCCGCCCAGTTAAAGTCTCCCTGGCGCCCATTAGAAGTACCAGCGCTGCTCCCCGTGTCCTCCCCGGCGCATGTGCAGGTCCTCGGAACGGGCTCAGTTGGCAAACCGGCCGCCGGCCCTGTGTAACGTGCACATCGCACGTTGACTGATCCATTGCGGTCATCACGTCGACATTGGGCGGGCTGGCTTTCTAGAGCTGCTCCTGCAGGTCGACAGCCTGTGGCGCCGAAGTGGCTAGTGGCTAAGGATTGGCACAGGTGGGTTAACTGCCCACCTCCCCCGCCATGGCTGCATGTACGACAAGCAGCGGCTACCATGGCTGCAGACGCCAAGACTTGACCGTATTCCCTGTTGCTACCCCGGTGCCGAGCGCGTCTCGGACCAACATTCCATGCCATAAGGCATGCCATAAGGCACGCCATAAGCCCTATTGGAGGCCACAGATTTGCTATGGCGGGGGACACCATGTGCCGCCACGCTCGGAAAGTCGCATGAGGCCCTGTAGATATGCGAGCCATTCCTCTCGCGGCCGACCACGTTTTTCGCCTAACTATGACTCACACTGACCCCCACGTTGGTATACACATGGGCGACTCAACCATTTGGCCTGCATGGGTATCAACAGCAGGGCAAGCCATCCATCCAACGCGTCGAGCAACTGTAGGTTAGACGGGGGCTAAAACAGGGGGAGACGTGGACATGGACGCGTGGGAAACAACAGCGCATATAACGCGCCGTGCAACAGTGGGACTCATTCGATGAATTGTGGTGACCTAAATGCGTGTCACTGCCATCATTCCCGGAGAAGTGCACATAGCTTTGAAGGCCAGGACAATATACGCCCATCAAGTAGGAGAATTACCGGCCGATGGCACGATCTCTGCAAACCCCCGTACCGCCGAAACCTCAGGCAACGCGCGCCATTGACCGTGTGGTCTCCCTAGCGAACGGCAA
>Ga0308170_10000389_pt1 | contig 60033 bp, 40 predicted proteins | sample PhyBR2_2_FD_202136 | JGI IMG/M metagenome (GOLD analysis project Ga0308170, IMG submission 202136) | Phyllosphere microbial communities from UC Gill Tract Community Farm, Albany, California, United States - DLSLSB.R2 | ecosystem: Host-associated > Plants > Phyllosphere > Unclassified | place... | reverse complement strand
TTCTGGAATTGTAAAAATGCATCACTGCCATTATCAGAACAGCACATATTAGCAATAAAATGACTAGATAAGCAAATGTACAAGGATCTAGACCTAATATGTACCCGTTTATCTCTGCATCTGATTGGTTGTTTTGTTTTTCGAGCAGACTTTGATAGTTTATCTTAGAATCAGAACTACTATGTATCTCAGAAATTGTTGTTTTTGCTGTACCTTGCATATCTTCTATGTTGCATACTGTTTCTAAAGATACATCACTGCCGTCAATTAACGATGGATCTGCATCTAAAACAGATATAATTACAAATCTTAATATGATATTAAAAACATGACCCGCCCCCTTTTTCAAATTTGGCCCTAAAACTCCTTCTTCTGTTCTATATTCTAGATTTTCACACATTGGGCTTTTTTCTTAGTGCCTTTTGACAAAAAAATTTTATTTTTTTGATTATTTTGCAAGGAGCTTGAATCTTCAACCTGCCTTAAAATCCATATAAAATATAAAACATGTATTTTTACCCTTTAAATAACGTTTATAGATGAAGAGCTAATTGAAAAGTTAGCACTAAAATTTAAACAGAAAAATATGCAAAAAGTATGAGATTTGCTTGTTTTACAAAATTTATTACAAGAAATTAAACAGCCTATTTCAGGATACTGTTTTTTATCTGACAAAATAGTAAATGCATTTAATTTATTGCTACAGGATTATGAAGGGAGGAAATTTACAAGTTATTAGACACTTGACATCAAGTCTTGACTAGAATTGCTAATTTTGCCAATGGTTGTCTTTTTTAAAGCTTTGCATATTGTATAGCAATCATTCTTTGCGCTTTAAGTTCCGAATATTCATTCTAACGCAAATCAAAGATTTTGAGATGCTTTTATATCAAGCTCCTTATAGAATTAACTTCGAGCAAAGGTTAGTTTTTATTTGGTACTTTTGTGCTTGAAAGAGAATATTAGAGAAAATGCTTTTAAAAAGTATAAAAACTTTTAATCTAACTGTTTTTGTCGTTTAAAATTATAAAATTAGGGATAAAAGACAGATGTTTTTATTTTATGTAGATTTTGAAGCACTTGTCACCTCTTTAGGTTTTTGATCACCAATTTTTCAGATCATCATTTTTGGAATACAATTTTAGTTTTTGACAATTTACCAGTTCTCTTTTCTAGCAACTCTTGATTTTTTCTTCTATGGTATTATATTTTATTTTCGAGTTTATTTCTAGAATTTTGAGGAGAAAAATTTAAAAATTTTGGTAGAGTTTTTTTAGGGAAAATAGTTCATTAAAATCAGCAATGTTGTAAAGTTTAGCAACTAAAACTCTTTTCCATTTACAAAATGACATATTTGCAGATCCATATTTCTTAAGATTATTTATGTAACTTTTACTTGTTAGGTTTAACATCTAAGAAGTAAATCTAAAATTTTATAAATACGACTTTTTTATAAGCAGAAAAAAGTAAGCTTAGAATTGAAAATTACTGCTAGCAGTCAGTTTCAAAGAGAACGCTCCAAAAGAATGGCTAATATTTGTGATTTATAAGAATTATTGTAACTTACAGTCAGATCTTAAACCTTTGATACAGACTGCAAAAGCAAATTATAAACTGTCAAAATGCAGCCATGTGGCCATGCCATAACAAATTAAAAGGTCTTTCTATGTTTTCAAAATTCTTTGCCACATTCTTTTATGCTCACTAAAAATTTTGCCGTTACCATGAGCAAAATAAATAAAAAAGCTCTGAATGAAACAATCCATGCCGAAAAATCGCAAGTTCCTATTGCAAATATGGCTTTCAAAGACATTCCACCGCCATTCATATCGATAATAGGTCCAGAATCATCTGGAAAGTCGACACTCTTGAAATCACTTGTCAAGCACTTCTGGAAGAAGGAGGCTGAGACATCTGGCCCAATTACAATGAAAGTATCTCACAAGAGATTCACCTTCTACGAAAGCACAAATACTATTGAAAACATAATAGACACAATAAAAGTGAGTGATATGATTATTATAATTATAAACTTGAGTGTTGGGCTACAAAAGGAGACATTAGAAACCATTAACATGATTAACAGCCAGGGAGTGCCTAAGCTTGGCCTTGTTTTTACACATTACCTAGACAAGAGTTCAGAAAAGACTTATAAAAGCATCTGTAAGCGTATCCAAAAGGAGTTCAGCTATCCAATGAAGTTTTTTCAGCTGGGAATGAATAAAAATGACAGAACATATGACAAAGTATGGGCATTAGCCAGATATGTCGAAACGATGAAATACAGACCTGTTGAGTGGAAATGCACACATCCGCACATTGTTGTAGATTCAGTGAGGAACGGCTATGCTTATGGCTATTTGCGTGGAGGCCCCTTAAATTATACATTTAATGCTCATATTCCAGGATATGGTGATGAGACTGTATCAGAGGTAGCCGTGCTTGAGGATCCTTGTGATCTTCATTCTCGAGTCAACATTCTCTATAACCCAGCCCATTCTGCTCATTTTGAAGCTTCACATGACTCTTCCAGTGCAGATTTGCTTGACTTTGAAGATGAAAATGTTCAAATGTTCTGTGAGGAAGATAAGGTTAAGTTTGACTTGGAAAAGAGTGACGAAAAGATTGTAGCCAAAACTACAGCACACAAAAAATTGAACAGTAAAAGCAAAAATACAGTTGAGAATGCTGGAAGCAACTGTGAGGAACCAAGAGAAGAATTCTCATGTTCGTCATGCGATTCTTCAGAATTTCAGCTGCTCAAAATCAAAGTCAATGCCCATTTTAAAAAGAGTGCAGAAACAGAAGAGGATCTAGAAATCAAATTTAACGAAAATTACAAAGAAAAAAATGATGATAGCTTGAATTTTTTGCAGAGAGAAAAACAGAAGCACATTAAATCAAAAGAGAAACTGGAAGAAACAACCAAAATGATCATACCAGGGAATTACATTAGAATGAAGTTGAGCTACGAGATTGAATCTCTTGATGCGGGTATTCTGGTGATAGGATCGTATTTGCCATCCGAAAACACCAAGATATTTTTAAAAGCCAAAATAATGAAAAACAAGTGGCAAAAACTTGATTTAAAGTCAAACTCGCCGTTCTTTTTTTCAATGGGATGGTTCAGGTTCCAGTCAATTCCTATTTTTAGCGAGAAAGACAGAATGGTGAAGTATTGCAAGCAAAGCTCTGAAATGCTGTTCTACGGGCCTTCTGTGCCTGCAGGAACAACCTTTTTTTTGTTTGACCATGATTCGCATTATCGGGTCTTTGGAAATGGAATGGTCCTTGACGCAAGTGGAAGCAGTAAAATAAAAAAGAAGCTAAAACTAATAGGATATCCTAAGAAAATTAGTGGAAACAATGTGATTGTTCAATCAATGTTCTCTTCTGATCTTGAAGTTAATAGATTCATAAATGCCAGACTATGCACAGTGAGCGGGCTAAGGGGCTTGATCAAGAGCTCGATAGGCACAGATGGGTGCTTTAGGTCTACTTTTGAAGGTACCCTGCTCATGTCTGACATTATATTTTTGAAATGTTATGTCCCTGTTGAGCCTTGTAAGTACTTGAAGGATCTTAGAGCGAATTCTGAATATGTTAGGCCGCTTAAACTGATTAAGAAAGAATTGGGACTGCCATTGTTTGAGAAAAGCGTATCAGAGGAAGATAGCTTTGAATCAGTTGAGGAGTATGTTGACAGAGATAGATCCAAAAAAAGGCATTTGCAAGAGATGGAACTGAAAAAACTAGAAAAAGATATGCCTTTTCATTTGAGAAAAGTAAAAGAGATCCACGAGACTGTGGAGATGCCAGTTCCACCTGAAAAAAGGAAAGAAGTGGAGAGAAACATGCAGATTATCTTGAGAATGGAACAAGAGAAAAAAGAGATAGACCTAATTAAGAACAAAAGGATTGAGGAGAGAATGAAAAAGAAGTCAGAAGAGGAGAAGATGCTAGAAGAACGGAAGAGAAGGAATGCAGTGCAGGGGTTTCTTGAGAAAAGAAAACACAAAAAACACAGAAGATGAAATCTTTGTGCTTTGCAGATTTTTGCAGTTTTAATAAAAGTTATTTTTAAAATTTTTTTTTATAGATTTTTTATCTGTCTTTTTGAAATCTCTTTTTTGTTGGGTATTCAATCTGAACAAGTATTGTAAAGTAATCTTTCTTTGGCTTTTCTCTGCATTTCTAATTGGTATTTTATTTGGGCAGCTTAAGTATGATTTTAAATGTAAATAAAATCAAAAAAGGCCATTTAAATGCTATTTGTTTGAAATCATTTTAAAAGCAAGTTGTAGCATCCCATGAAGACGGTTTTCAAAGTGACAAAAAAAGACGAATGGGCGCTGACCCCGGTGCAAAACCAGGGGCAAATCTATTCATTTGCCATATACAATGCTTATACTACTCTGCTCAGGAAATATCAAAGCACAAAAGTTTCTACAGGCCTTTCCTTTGAGAAGAAGGAAAATGTCGCTATTTTGATATTAGGACATCTACCCAACGATTGGAACAGAAATTTAGAAGTTGAAGAGCGCATTCTAGGAACAGGAGAAGATCTGAATGTAAATGTGGTAAACTACAGCGATGATGATGTAGAACTCAATCCATTTACCAGGCTATCAAGCATATTCTTTTTGAAAGCTTCGGGTGGGCAGCCCATTTTTGTGGACCAACTGGATGACACTTTGCGAGGAGATAAGGGATTTGGCTCAACAGGCGCTAAATAAAGTTGTTACTTTTTGTTGTTTAGATTGTATTGTGAAATCAGCAATATTAAAAATTATTTTAAGTAACTCATTTGTAAGTTAATGGGCATTTAATAATACTAAAATATTACTTTTTATTTTACGATATCAATAATAGCTTTTATCAAAAGTAGCTCATTTAAGTAATTAAGGGCCATTTTTAAACAGGTCACTTCAAATATGCAGTTACTTTCTACTTTTGTAAGAATATTCTGAAAAATTGCATTGTTCTCAACTGATTCCTTTTAGGCCCATTTTAATTGTAAAACTTGAATGGTCTGCAGTATTTCAGCTCACAAAGCATATTTCAGTAAAAAGTGTAAATTTAGCTCCCCTAGCATGCAAAGCAGCCAGAAAGTCCAGTTCATTCCTAAAGATAAGAAAGCTATGATTCCCAAAAAGCATTCAGATGGTGCTGCTGGATACGACTTGTTCACACCTGTGGGCGACTGCATTCTTCCAAATACAACAAAAATAATTAGACTAGAATTCAGCTTAAAAATTCCAAGCAATCTGCTGGGCTACATTTGTGGAAGATCAGGACTTGCTCTTAAATACGGAATTGGTGTGAAATGTTCCTATGTCCGCGATGATCAAGATTTGGAGGTATATCTCCATAACAATTCTGAGAATAAATTTAAATTTGAGCAGGGCGATAGGATTGCACAGCTAGTCTTCCTTAAATTGACAGAGCCAAAAATTATTGAATAATCTTGATTAAACGTATATTTTTGCTAAAATCACGATCTTTATTGGCTGATACTTTTGTAAGTAGCCTTTTTATGGTATTATTGTCGTATCAGTAAGTGATTGTAAATAGATCGTGACTGATCAATTATTTTAAGTGTCTGTCAAAGATCAGTGACAATCCAAAGTTTATATTGAGAAATTAGAAGATAAATTACGTGAGTGAGAAAAGCAATGGAATAAGGGAAGTACTACTTAGCATTGTAGCATTGTAGCTTTGCAGCTTCTTGTTACACAGGCTCATTAATTCAAAGCAAGATTTTTAATAATCTAGACACAACTTTTTTATCTTACAAAATATCTAAAATTTATCACATTCTGGCAATATTAACAATTAGCAAAACCAATGACTAAAATACTTTATTACTTGACTTTATTGAGCATTTACAATCTTTCCTTTTTAAAAATTTTCAGTAAATTAAAAAGAACTAAATTTTTCAATAAAAATAAAAGAACTAGCTTGCCTCAAAATGTCTTTATCCTGCTCAGAGAGCTTTGCAGGATGCTCTCCTAAAAACAAAGCAGTAGCCATTCTCAAAAACGAAGCAACGAGTGATAAACTATGCTATTTATCTGCCTCAAATATTATCGTAGCCACTTTCACTGGTGTCATAGACGTTATTTTTATGGAGAATACACTTACTTGCATCAACTCAAAGAACGGTGTTCTAGCTTCTGGGGACTCACAAGGATATGGTTATGTTCTAGACTCCGGGACTATGTTTAAAGTAGAATGCGGAGACAAAATCCAGGATTGCTGCTTTTTAGACTCAGAAATTGCTGTATTCTCAACCTTCGATTCCATTGTTCTTTTTATATACAAGAAAAACATCAAATTTACTCATAAAATGGGCTACCTTATATCCTCAGTAGAAGCCATAGACAACAAGATTGCAGTGGGCGGTCTTTCTGGTTCATTAGAGATTTTGTCGGTCATTCAAGACAAAGAGTCTGGACATTCCTTTATTTTCAAAAGTATTGCAATCATCGATGCTCATCTTGATTCGATCAGTGATATTAAATCTTATAAAAACAGGTATATTGCAACTTGCTCCCAAGACCACAATATAAATATTTGGAACTATGAATCATCTTCAGGCGAGATTGTCCTATTTCAAACTCTTAACGGCCACACTGATTGGGTGAATTTTCTGTATTGGTCTGAAAATTTTTTATACTCTGCATCATCTGATAAAACAATAAGAGTGTGGGAAATTAGTGACCAGAAAGATGGCAACCAATGTGGTTTTTATGTCTGCACTGACATAATTGGTGGTGTTACAGAATTTATGAATGTCCTTGTTTACCAGAATAGGCTTCTTGGGCACCTGAAAACAGGTGGCATTGATAAATTGCAGAAGAATGAGTATTTTTTAAGCGGGCACTTGGGTGAGATTATGGATCTTGATTGGAAAAATAATATGCTGGCCACTTGTTCTCTGGACAAAACGTCCAGAATCTTTTTTGGCAAAAAAGAGCGTGCAAGACCCCAAAAACATGGATTTTCCCTGACAAGTATAAAATTTCTGCCATCCGAGAAACTCAGGTTTGTAAGCTCAGGACAGGAAACAATATTGAGGATGTACGAAGCCACCCAGAAATTCTTCATTAACTGCCAAGACAAGACTTTAGAGACAACAATTTTCAAAAATCACAGCATGGATGACTATGCCTACTCTGCATTCCTTTCAGAGTTAAACCTTACTAATGAAATAACTAGTCAAAGCAACGATGAGCCATTGTCCGAGAACTCGCTTGCGACTGACACCTTCAAGGAGATCAAAAAAGTGTATGGGCATTTTTTCGAAATAAAAAACATTGCAGTGGGAAAAGACTTGATTCTAAGTTGCAACCGATCAGCTCTCAGCAAATATGGCGGCTTGTTTGTTTGGTCAATGGACGGCACAAAAATACAGTATGTGCCCTGCCATGACTTGGGCATTCAAAAGATTGCAATCAGCCCCAACAACGAGTTGGCAATGACAGTAAGCAGAGACAAAAGCTCTTGTTTATATTCGATTGAGAACAGCAGCCTTGAAATTATAAAAAGGTTTTTTGATCACAGTAGAATTGTCTGGGACTGTGGCTTTTCAAGAGATAGCCTGTTGGCAGCAACGTGCTCGAGAGATGGGAATGTTATTTTGTACGATCTCCGAACTTTTGAGATCTGCAAAACTAAAAGTTTTTCGACTGAAATAACGTCTCTTTGCTTCAGTCCGTCTGAGTCTTATTTGGCTATTGGGACCAGCTCGGGCATTTTAAAAATACTGGATTACCAGTTAGAAGTTGTGGAAGAAATGAAGGCTGTTGGAAAAAGCATCAATGTTCTCAGGTTTGACGATACCGGCAAAAAAATTGCAGTTGGCGGGTCTGATGGACTATTGAGAATACTGTCTTTTAGAAGTGAAAAAATTGAATAAAGTATCTAAAAAAGGACATAAAGTTTTATTTATCTCTGTTATAAGCAAAATTAGATAGCTGGTCAAGCATTGCATTTACAATAATTATAGTCATTTTATAGTTTGAGAATGTTTAGCATGTCATTCAGTTGCTCTTCATTAAAGCGATCTAGCATTTCTTCTATGATGTTCTGCAGGTGGACCAGACCTTTTGGGCGAATATTTATAAGATTGACAATCTCAAATTCACAAAGCTCAAATTGTGAGAGTTTGTCTCTCAACAAAGCAGAACTATTGCCTGTTTTGTCGCTACTAAAGGCCTTTATTTTAGATTTGACGCTTGGGTCCAGAGTTTCTGGCAGAATTTCCAGAAGTTCTTCATTTGTCAGAAGCTTTTTAGTTTTATTCAAAATTTTCATTGATGAGGACTGCAAAAAATTTTGTTTGTTGACGTTAAAACAAGGACAAGTTAGTACAACAACAGAAAAACAACCATTTTTAGGATAAAACAAATAAATTTATTTATAAATTTTAATTCCAAAGGACCTTTCACAAAAAGCTTCGCATTCCTTAAATTCACTGAATTTGGAAAACTTTCGAAGGCTTTTGAGCAATTGGATCTTAGTTTCTGGCTTGGAAGTAGAATGTAAGGCAGACTTTATGGCCTGAATAATTTCTTCGTACGAAAATCCAGCCTGCTCGAGAAGATTGCAAATATCCTCGGGGCTGCTCTCAACTAGAAAGCTAGTAACCAAGGAAATGTCTTTGTTAGACAGGTCTTTAATTAACAAAATGCAGTCTCTAACGTTTTTCGTGGAAAAAAGCTTCTGATAGATTTCCCTGTACAGCTTATCATCTTTACACATCACAGCATCAAGAACTTTAAGAGAAAGATCTGGATGGTTGTAAGTATAATCGTTGAAAAGGGTGTTATAATCTAATAAGTTGGGTGTTCTCATTGCCGGAACTCTTCTCATAAGCTCCTGCTGGATCTCATACAGCTTGAGGCGCATTTTTACTTCTGGGTTCAGATGCGTGCCAGTCGAGATAGACAAAGCTGTCTGCAGGAACTCTGCTTTCTGTTCCAAGGAAACCTCTGATCTTTGGCAGATGCTCAGAAGAGCTTCAACTGCTTCCACCTTCCTGTTTCGATACAAGAGATACTTCCAATATAAATTGTATATCTTCTCACTTGAAGAGTCAGACTTGCTCTGCCGATCTTTCAAAAATGTCACAAACACTGGATGCTCGATTTTTACGAGATCTATTGTTCTGTCCTTCGAGTCACAGCACTTGCAGGAGGATTCTTCTAGCTCTGAGTTAGAAATAACTGCCTCAAAGAGCGGGTACAAAAAAGACTCACGAGAATCAGTCAATGCATGTTCAAGGGCTGCTTTGCATCTCACGGACGCTTTAAACAAATCCACTGCTGTTTCGTAATTGAAATTGAAGTATTTTCTGATTAAAAAAACACTTCCATAGTAGAATTTCAGGGAATTAAATCTTTGAACAACACTTATGTCAAACCTGGCATTTGAAAGATAGTCGAGTGATTTTACAAGTGAATCTTTATCATCATTCTTGATCAGTTGCAGGCCCCTCTGCATGTTTATATGCTCAAGAGGAAGATACAAGGGGCAGCTGTTTTGCATGGTCTTTATGAGCGGCTCAATAGACTGATTAAAGGCAAATAAATCCAAAAGGCATTTAAGCGTAGCATTTTTAAAGTCAGTTTCCTTAGTAAGTATTGTTTCAAATGTTTCTGAATAGGGTATGCCATAGTCGGACAAGAGCGAGCAGTAAAAATACGTTTGTACAAACTCATCCAGAAAATCACAGGCAGGCTGGTAGTTGTACCCGAGCTTAGAGCGCAGGATCTTCAGTTTTTTAATTATCTGCTCAGCCAGGGTAAAAAAGTCACATTCAGAAGCTTTGCCGCTCAAATCTGGATGGGCAGAGGACGCATGAATGCAGGAAATATCAATTTTCCAGATTGGAGAAATGAGTTTGTAAATCCAAATAAATAAATAGTATATTTTAGCATTATCATTCTTGCATAAACCTTCCAGCTTAGTAACATCCTCATTTTCGGTCAAAAGCTCAAAGTACTTTATCATGAACTCCTTCTCGCCATAATTCTTGTATATCATGTAGATTTCTTCAGTCCTGCAATTTAACAAGAACTTCTTAGCATTGAGGATGCTGTAGATTACTAGCTTGTTGGCCAGCAGAATGTACAAATGACTGTCAGCAAGTGATATCGCATAAATAGTCTGGTAGATTGAAATCAACTCATAATTCTCAACAGAATTGGACTTGCAAAAGTTTCTCAGCTGATTCTCATTGAAAGAACTAAAGACAAGCAAAGACTTGTCATGTATGTGCTTGGTTGCCAAAAGATGAGAAGATGTAGACCAAGAGTGCCTTTTAGAGCCAAATGGCTCAAACGAAAGTGGGATGGGAGGATCTAACGAAAAAATCTTTTTTTCTGCATAAAAATCCCTGACTCCGTTCACATCGACACAATAAAAGCAAAGAGGATCCTCTTCTAGAATCTGGATGGACAAATAGCTATTCTCCACTTTTATAGAATTTACTTTGTAAATGTATCCATTAATCTTGTAGACCTCGACTTTGTTGCTAAGCAAAGCTACAAGAAACCTGTCACCCAGAGAAATGCCTAATATTTTGGAACTTTTTCTCTTGAATATTCCTGTGATAGTTTTTATTATGCCACTTCCTGGCGAATACAGATTAAGGAACTTATAGTTCAGAATATCAATGGATTTGTAAATAGCCTGATAAACATTCCCGTCCTCACATCCTATAAAAATGCTGCCTTTATTTATTTCCAAGCATGTAGCATACGATGTGAGCTTGGCTGAGAAATCTGTGTTTATTATGTTGTTGGTGTCATTTTCAATTCCATAAATAAAGGCGTCCCCATCCGTCACAATAAACAAGCATTTTCCGATTTTTGCATTGAAAATTCCTTTTATAGGTTTGAAAGTTTGAACAAATCTAATGCTGGTAGTAAAGTTAGACAATACCTCGACACTGTTTAAGTCGTACCTGCATAAATTGAGATCATAAGAGCTATTCTGTGTGTTCTGCTGCGAGCAGAACCAATATGCTTGAATTTCAGGAAGAACTCCGCAATTTTGAGAAGGAATGCTATGCAACGAAATTTCACGTTTCAGAACCAAGTTTTTTAGATTGCTGTACACAGAGCTCCCGTTTTGATAAATACTGCTTTTCAAAGGTAAGGGCTCATTGACATATTTAGAAGCTTCGACAATTTGCAAGTTTCTCATGGCAGGGTCGAAAATTTTTAAATTTGAAAATGCCGCAAACATTAGCAAAACTCTGAATATGAAATACAGTTTACAACACGTTAAAAAACAATTGTTTGTTTTAGTAAAAACACATAATATTGTTTTTTGAAATTTGTATAAATATAAAGCAAATTGAAACTCAAAAACAGCTTTATGACAAAAAGACCAAAATTTTTAGGTATTGTTTAACTGAACTCTTTAAATTGTAGATCAAATTGTTTTTAGTGTTACATAAAAAAATCAATAGTTTTAGCAAAATGTTAAATTAGGTCCTAAATTTTAATTTTATGAACGACTGTAGATTTCTAATTTGCAGAGATAAAATATTGTCTTAAAAACGGTTTTAGTTGCAAAGTCTAAATAACTTTCTGTGCCTCCTTACTGTTTAGAACTATGCAGAGATAAAGATAAATGATACTGAAAGATCAAGACTTTAATAAAACTAAAACTTAAAAAACTTTAGTTAAAATATTGACAGCAATTAAACTCAAACTTTGACTAAGAAATAAATGAAAGTATGTGTGACTGGATAATTTTAGACAAGTTTATAGTTAGTTTTAATTAAAGAAATACACCAAAATTTAAAACTCAGGCTGACGCCAGAGCAACAGCAATTAGACTTGAATAAAAACTAAGGTTCAAATTTTTGTTAATCGTTTTTCTTCAAAGATGCGTCAAATTTAATAGTTTAAGCAGATTCCACAAAATAGCTTGGCAAAGCTAATATTTTTGCCGTAAGAGTACTTCTGCAAAGTAATTTGCTGCGGTGAAACAATTATTAAGTAATGTACAACCTAACAAAATGAGAGAAAGTGCACAAAGTTGAAATAAAATGAATGCACAGAAATACTTTTGTTTTTTTATGCAGATAATTTTTGAACTTAAAGTTTGAATTAAATTAAGCAGTCTTTAAAATAAGAATTCTTAATTTGCTGCAAAGAATCCATTAGTTAATACTGAACAGATATTTTAGCTTCCAAAACCACTTTAAAACTTTAATCTTAAAAACATGTCTTGCTGATTTGTTTTACGACTTAGAGATATTGACACAATCTTCAAAAAAAAACAGAACAGCAAAAAAATCATTTTTGAACATTTTTAGTACTTAAAAGCCACATATTATGCATGTGTTTAAAATCTTTATTATTTAAAGTAGAAAATAATAAACTTTTATTTCTAAATCTATCAGAAAATATTCGAAGAGAAAACAGATAGAGCAAAGTATCAAATATAGAATTAAATAATGCAAATTAAACAAAACCTTGTTACATCTTATTATTATAAAGCATGAAAACAAACTTAATCGCAATTGAAATTTTTATAAAAATTAGGCTAGCAAGAAAAAGACTTGTTTCGATATTAATACAAGTAAGTTTTATTTTCAGTTTCACTTGCTACCTTTTTTTTAGTAAAAGATTTTTAAAATTTTAAGAAATGATTTATTTATTTTTTTAAGCAAAAAATATATTATTCAAATTATCATTCAATGCTGTTTACATGCTAAAAAATTATAACTTAAATTATTTTTTAAAATTTTATTGCTCAACATTTTTAAAATTATTGCCAATTTCAAAGTTTTAATCGACGAATAGTTTTGTAGCTTTAAGTATTTTAAAAACTATTTAAAAAACTTGTATTTCATCATAAAAATAGCTTAAGGCGAAATAGAAAAATTATTTACGTTTATGAAAATTAAATACAATTAAAAACATATGCAGACTACCTCAAAAATTATTATTTCTTGTTTAACAATTTTCTTTTAATTAAATAAGTTTGATTCAAATAGTGTATTTATTAAGTTTGATTTTTAGCAAAACACTTATATTAAACTTTAATTAAAAGCTATATTATTTAAAAGTCTTTTTACTTGAACTTAAAACTCAATTTAAGCATAGACTTTTTTAAATCAGTTGAATTATGTGTTATAACGCATAGCGTTAATGTTATTTGTTTTTGATAATAATATACAGGTTTATTTATTTAATATATTTTATATCAGCTTGTCTATGAAAAAATAAATAATTTATATTTTTTAAATTTCTTCCCTTATGACATCAGATTCAGCGGAAAAGACAGCCTGTAGAATGAATGAAATTAGGCATATCTATATTCATTTTAACAATAGACTATATGCTAAATGTAAAAACCTCCAATCTCACTATGAAGAATTTGGCACTTTTTCTTTTCCGTGTGTTTCTTACGGAATAAAAAATTTTGTTGAGTTTAAACTTCAAAAAGTAAGGGAAATAGTTGTAAATAATATCTCAAATGAACTTTTCAATTTTTTGAGTCCTTTTTCGTCTAGTTTAGGCAAAAATAAAAAGGCTAAACGCTTTTCAAAAAAAGTTATTGAAATTTTGGAAGCTAGCTTTAGAAAGGAAAAATATCCATCTGACCATGAAAAGAATAGACTTGCAACAATATGCTTAATTTCTACCAAGCAAGTAAATAATTGGTTTACAAATAAAAGAAATAGGTCTAAAATTTACAAAGGTGATGGATATTTAACATACGATAAATAAAATTTTGGGATTGATGCCGTTGCGTATTAAAATGAGTTAATTAATTAAAAATTTCTTTTCATATTTGCATAATTATTACTTCATCACTTGTTTGTTTTAATTTGCCTTTTCTTTTATGGAAATTTTTGCAAAAAGCATTCTTCATCCTGCATTCCGTGTCAAAAGTTTAAGACACCCCTATTTTATTAAATTTTAGACTTTTTATTATGTTGCAAATCTTGAATAATATATAATTTCTTTACTTTTTTATGATCCATCTAGCCATGTATTTATTTGGCCTTCATTTTACCTGAAATTTTTTAAATGAAAAAAATGTGTTTTTAGGTGTGTCAAAAGTTTACGACAGTTTAATAAAACTCTGTAAAAAAACGTTTCCTGCTTTGAAAATGCAGCTTTATAATGGGCAAAGCAAAACAGCTTACTGAGCATGAGAAGGGTAAATTGATGCCTTGTTTGCCGAGGGAATGTCAGTTTCCTATATTTCCTCAAAAATAGGCAGATCAAGGACTTTTATATCGTCCTATCAAAAACAAGGTGCCAATTACGGTACTAAGCTGATTTCTGGTCGACCATGTTCCATTTCTTCCAGGAAAGCTAAAGCCATAGTCAAGGAAGCGGCAGGAAAAATAATAACCGTGAACCAGATTAAGGCAAATCTTGAGATCGACGTATCGAAGAATACTGTGTGCAGAATAATTCATCGATACTCAGATCTCAAGAGAAAAAAGTTAGAACGCAAACCTGTACTGAGCAATATCCACAAGGAAAAAAGAGTGAGATTTGCAAAGCAGTATATGGACCTGGGAGAAAGATGGAAATACGTTATCTTTTCTGATGAAAAGAAATTTAACCTTGATGGGCCAGACGGGTATGATTATTACTGGCATGTCTTTTGAATTGTTCTTTCTCGCAAAGCTATGGAGGAGGGAGTGTGATGGTCTGGGCCTGCTTCGACTTTTTTGGCAAGTCAAAGATCATAGTAATCGATGGAAGCATAAATAGTCTGAAGTATCAAAAGATACTAGAGAATCATATGTTACCTTTGTTCAGGTCCAGAGCCGTCAATATTCTGTTTTCCAACAAGACAATGCAAGACCTCATGTTTCCAGCTCAACTTTAGGCTGGCTTAGAAGCAATGGGATCGAGACAATGCAATAGATATTATACTCTCCTGATCTAAACCCTATAGAAAACCTGTGGGGTGATCTGGTGCGACGAGTATATGCAAATGGCCGACAATTTGCAAATATTGATCAACTGCAGAAAGTCATCGATTTTGAATGGGAGAAGACCGACAAAGCAATTATTGAGAGCTTGTCTATGTTGATGAAAGAGATGATATTTAATGTCTTGATTAATAATGGTTCAAACACCAAATATTAAATTTTTTTTGCAAACTGTCGTAAACTTTTGACACACCTAAAAACACATTTTTTTCGTTTAAAAAAGTTCAGGTAATATGAAGGCCAAATAAATACATGGCTAGATGGATCATAAAAAAGTGAAGAAATTTTGTTTTTACTTAAGTCGTAGAAGATAATAAAAAGTCTAAAATTTAATAAAATAGGGGTGTCGTAAACTTTTGACACGGACTGTACAACATTTAATAAATCTATAATTACCATAATTTCAATGATATTAAAGGACTGCTTTTGTCTGAACTAATGCTTAGGCTTGTAATTCCTAGTCTGGTTTTTGATCCTTGAAATTAGTCAAATTTTTTTCCCAGGATGAATAAACAAAAGTTTATAGAATGTCTTCTAGGATCTCATATTGAGCTTATGAAAGTAACAGAAGCTGAGAATCCTTCTGTTGTTTTCCAAGCCAAATTGGACTGCACAGAAAAATTTCCAGGGTTTTACAGACACACCTTTGCAGTTCATTCAACCTCTAAAAAAGTCAAACTCTCAAAAATGATTGAGGAAAAAGTGTATATTAAGCATAAAAAGCATGAAATCGAGGGAAAAATAATCTTTAGCTACGAAAACAAGCTCACAGTAGTTTCTAAACATGATTTGGATGGTGATTCGCTTGTGTCAATTGTTAGCCATGCAAACCACATCAATGAGATACTCTTAAAGGATCTGCAGGCCTTCATAAATTCTTCCAAAGTGATACATCCCTGCATTTTTGAAAACTACAAAGAGTCTGTGATTGGTGACAGCTTCAATTTTCTCAAAGAAGATCTTTCTGATAAAACAGATCAGAGACTTGATTTTTTTAACAGCAATCTTAACGACAATCAGAAAATGGCTGTTATTTACAGCATCTATAGCAATGATCCATTTAAAATATTAGGTCCACCAGGCACTGGCAAAACAGAGACCATAGTTGAGATAATCTGTCAGTTTTTGAAGCAGAAGATGACAGTCATTGTATGCGGGCCCAGCAATATTTCTGTCGATAACATTATAAACAGGTTTATTCCATCGAAATACAATTTAGAAAAACCAACAAATTTTTATAGATTAGGAAGCTCAATAAAAGGATTAACACATTTCAATCTTGAAAATATGGCCAACAAGGCAGTAGATTTTATGGAGAAAGAAGAAAATGAGAAGAACTTTTACCGAGAAAAATACCAGAGAAAACAGGAATTTATCCGTAATTTCAAAAGCCAGACACCGCTAGTTTTCAGCACTCTTTTTTCATCTCTAAAAGAAAATTTTTTCTTTGATCTCTGCATTGTTGACGAAGCCTGCCAAGCAACACAGGTAGAGTGCTTCATGGGAATCGTCAAAGCTAAAAAATTTATTCTAGTTGGTGATCCCAACCAGCTGTGTCCCAATACATCCTCGCTGTATGAGCATTTGGATATCCCTACTGCTGTTCTCAACGTTCAATATAGAATGCCATTTGAGCTAATGGCTTTCAGCAACAATCATTTTTACAAGAATCTCATTGTTTCATCCAAAACAGATGATTTTAGCTTTTTCAGCGAAAGTAAAATTTTATTCATTGACACATCACATTTCAATTTTCAAGAAGAAGAATCGTCTCTTTCCAGGATGAACCATGGCGAAGCAATGATAATCAAGGATGTTGTTGAGTGGATCGGCAAAGACAAAGACATTGGGGTAATTGCACCTTATTCAGCACAGGTACTGTTATTGAGAGACATTGTCAATTGCAATGTTGAGACTGTAGACGGGTTCCAAGGACAAGAGAAAGATTTTATAATTTTGAGTATGGTGCGGTCTAATGACGATTGGGAAGTAGGCTTTCTTAGAGACAGAAAGAGAATCAATGTGGCTATAACAAGATGCAGAAAAGGGCTTGTTGTCGTAGGGGATGCGTCTAATTTTGTAAAGGACCCATTTTTAAAAAGCTTTTTTCGCTTTTTGGAAAGCAATTCGTTTGTCACAGATCCTGAAACTTTTAAAATGCTGATTGAAGCTTGCTGAAATAAGTCACTCGAGTTTAGAATAAAAAAAGTTTCCTAATTTTGTTAAAAATAAGCAAAAGAGGCGCAATCGAGGATCGAACTCGAGACCTTTAGTTTACAAGACTAACGCTCTACCACTGAGCTATAGCGCCTTGTGAGACCAATTATACTATACTATGTTGCTGTGCAAAATAAGTAACACTTTTTGCTTTTGTATTTTATTCTTCTGTAATTTGTGGCGCATCCTCTCAAGAATAATCTTTAACAGCATAAAACATGAGTGTAAAATCTAATTTTTAATTTTATTTGCTCATTCAACAGGAATCCCATTCGATTTCATGACTTTCTGAAACTCTTCAAATAACTCATTGACAGGTTTCTTTTCCTGCAAAGTCTCGAATATTTTCCTAACCAGCCCCACAACATAGTCTCTCTCACTCTCTGTTCTTTGACCTACTTTCAACTTGCTCAGTCTTTTTTCAATAATCTCCAGCTGATCCCTTGTAGAATTAAAAAAATCCGAGGATTTTTGAATCAGTGTAGAAACCATTGTCTTGTATTTTTGAATTTCGTCCCTCAGATTTGCATTCTCCTGTCTTAAACGTTGGTTCTCAGTCAGCTCTTCGGAGAACAGAAAATTATTACCAACAGAAGGTCGGCATTCTGGCTGCTTTAGATGGGTTTCTGGAAATATGGTCTTTTCTGAGAATATGCTTTTATGGGTAATGTTTTCGCTGCGGCTCCCAAAATCTTTGATTCTGTCGAATTCATGCAGCGTACTTTTGAGTTTTATGTATTTTACAAATAGCCCGTGATTTGGCGCACAGCTGAAGTATCTTTTGTTGTTGTAGCTGCCGTCGTTTTTCCCTCTTGGCTCGTCCAGCTCAATCCCGACCCAGTCATTGGACCTTCCCTCAACTGGGCCGATATATCTCACAATCCCCACCAGATTGTTTTTCAGAGCAATTCTATCGTTTATTTGTATGGGCATAGGAGTAAGGAGGGAGAGAATTGATTAAAAATAAAAGCAAGAGTAAGTCTCTTGTTCAAAACTTAGAAAAGACATTACAAGAGAAAATTAAGTTTTCTAAAAAATACCTAAAATAGAATATTTGGCAGAACATCCTAAAAGATACATTCTATTGGCATTAGTTATTTACCAACAATAAATCATTCAACCAAAAATTATTTTTACCAAAAAAGCAGAATTAAAGAATTTCAAATCTTTGAAGCAAGGTTTTTATTGAGCAAATCAACCATAGGCTGCTTTAATAACACTCTCATCTTCAAGCATGGCACTTCTGACAGGCGAGACTATTTTTTCTAGGAGACGGGCAGCACATTGCTTTAAATCTGCAGGATGGATAGTCTTCTCTGCAAAATCTGATTCTAGCTCCTCATACTTTGTATATGCCTTGTTATTTATAACCACATCTTCAGGCAGAATCTCAAAAATGATAAACTTAAACATTGTCAGAATGCCTGTGTTTGTATTGCCTTCCTCACAAAAACACTTGTTTATCTTCTTGGCAATGGTCTTTTCACTGTCCAGCAGGTCAATCTTGCTCTGCTCGTCAGATGAACTCATCTTCTCAGAACCCAATCCTGGCATCATCCTGTTCATCAGATGGATTCTTCTTTTGTACCCAAGCTTTGGGAGATATTTATTGGAGTGCATGAATATCTTCCTCTGATCGACTCCCCCAAATTGGGCATCCACCTTAAGATACTCTTCGTCAAGGCACTGCATGTTCGGGTATATCAGAGAGCTGAGAAGAGGGCTTTCAGTCTGCTTTACTACTTGTGTCCCTGCTTTAATGGCATCATGCACTGAGGTGAAGCTGCTCATCTTGTATAAGTCAAAAGTGTATTCCTTGGATAGCTGAAAATCAGAGCCTTTTACAAACTTAATCCTGGAAATATCAGTATTCAGACTCTTTAAGATAGCTTTCAACATAAGCTCGTAATAAACGACCCTCGAGTTGATCTTCTCAACAGGCGCCTTTAGATTGTCCAAGAATGCATGGATATCCGCCAGAAGAACTGTCACTTCGCATCCTGCCTCCAGAAAGTCTCGTATTTTCAGTAGTGGCACAAAGTATGCAATGTGCGGCTTGCCGGTTGTTGCTGTCCCCCAGTATACTCTGAGAGGTCTCTCTTTCACAATCTTCTCAAGGATTTGTTCGCCTTCTATCTCTTGCAGGTGTCGCTTGATGAGTTTTAGTTTATCCTCCAACAGCATGGATTCTTTTTAAAAAGGATTTTTATTCTGCTTAGCAAAGCATGCATAAAATAATTGTATTTAGATGAGCATAAATTTATGCAGACATTGGTATATTTGTTCAGTATCTCTTTTGTCACCTGATATATCATTTCTAGTTTAAGAAAGTTTATAAAATCTTTCTTTTTATAATTTTAGTAAATTTATCCAAACCTTATTTTTATAATTTGAGAGATCTACTTAGTCTTGGTTTACAAACAATTAAATGCAAAATTGTGAAAATAGCATTAGTTGTGCAGATTGCGAAGTTGTTAGACAGCTCTTTAGAAATAGGCTTAATAATCTTGGCTCATGCAAGATGCAATGCAAAGAGATAGCAGCTACTATTTGTTAAAGTCTAGAATGCTTCTTCTCAAATATAAAAAAATGTTAAGTTTTTATGATCTTTGCCTTTTAGATCTAAAATGCCTGCATAAAAAACATTGATCATTCACCTTTTTAGATGCATACAATCTAAAGACAAACAGCATAAAAACAATGAAATTTGAAAAAATTTGTTTATTTTTTTATGCTATAGTTTGATTCTTATCTCTTAAAATATTTATTCTTTTGATTTTTGTTCTTTCTCTTGAATTCTACTTTTCTCTTAGCACGCATGGCCCTTCTCTCCTTGTTCATCTGTTTTACCAGGCTCTTCCTTTCTTTGTTGAATGCCTTTTCCTCCTCCTTTGAGATCAATGGATTTTTAAGGCGCAATCTTCTTACATAAATATTTATGCTTTTTAAGGTCAAGTCAGAATATGTCTTCAGATCAAACTTAGCAATTTGGTGGTTCACAGCAGGAACATCCTCGTTTGGCTCATCCAAAATATTAGAAAGTTCATTAGATTCAACATCAACACTTGAATCATCATCATCAATGTTTAAATTTAAATTAGCCTGCAAATTCTCTCCTAAGTTTTTAATATCACAAATAGTACTTTTATCTTCATCATTGCTGATGTCAGAATCTTCAATGGTACAATCTTCATAGTCCTCAGTGCAGTTATCACAGTCTTCACCACTGCTGATCTCGCAATCTTCAATAGCGCCGCTGTCGTCAAAATACTTCATATCCAAACCAGTCTCTTTGTAATCACTGATAAATAATTTCAAGTCCTCTTTATTAGCCACTTCAATTATTCTTGATGGGATAAAGCAATCTTTAATCAATCTTCCGTTTAGGCTTAGGTATTCAGGTACCTTCAATTGAGTAATCTCTTCAAACAGTCCAACTTCTCCCCTAATTTTAACGCCTTTCTTCTCAAAAAACTCATTGCAATTCAGCAGATCCATCACAAGAAAGGTATTGCTATTTTCTTGTCCAATGCTCATGCTCTGGCTAACGTCTATCACATAGACCTCTTCTCTATGATAAATAACATTGTACTCACTGAAATCAGCATGGACTAGTCTTGCCTTCTGGTACATGTCCTTAATTAGTTGTATACACTTTCCATACACTGTTGTCCATTCCTCAACACTCCCAAGATTAGCGTCTTTTAGTCTTGGAGATGGCTCATTGTCGCCAATCATCGACATTATCAGTATATTTCTCTTCAGGTACAATGGCTTCGGGCACAGTATCCCGTGCTTCCCCAGCCTATTCAAGTTCCTCACCTCCTTCTCAGACCACAACTTTATAAGCTTTCTTGAATTTGACTTGCAAAATCTTTTGAACCTCTTTTCATCGACAATGTACCTTGTCCTGTCCTTGAACAGCATGGCAGACGTTTTGTATATCTTCAGGACAACAGAAATAACTGTTTCTTCAGAATCTGCAGCTCTCTGGATAAATTTAGAGGAAAGAGAGGTCGAACACTTGCCAACATACACGTTAGCCTCTTTTCCGCACGAGAACGACCCACAAAGATCCATAAGCTTGCCTCTTTTTGACAGTTTATTCAATATATCAATGGTTTTGGGATCCAAGACCTTGTCTACTGTGGCAGTGTCTGCCTTGTCCTTTCTTCTTTTCTCCTCTTTGAAGTTGTGTGGCGTTTCAAATTCCATTTTCAGACTTGAAAATTTTACCAAAAATTGTATTTTAGTATTTTGAATTAACTGTTTATGACCAAGGAAAGTATGATGAATAACACAGAAACAAGGAGTATTAAACAAAAAAATTATTGATAGTGCATTTAATAATCGCAGAAGCATCTTAATTGATTTTCAGATTCATGATGCCAGTCAGTGCCTAATATTGCGGTAATTTCATATTTGCCTGTATTTATGAGAAAAAAAAGCCAAAATTATGTTTTCAGACAAGATCAAATTAAAAATAAGATCGAAGAAAGAGTAAAAATTATGTTTTCAGACAAGAGCAAATTAAAAATAAGATCGAAGACCTCAAATTATTTTTAATTTACAAAACAAAGTAAACCTGCAAACTTTGAAAGTTTTTATTGAAAAGGCTTGTCCTTCAGAATCTTTATTTTCAAAAACAGCTCATCAATAATGTTCTTTAAATTCATATTTTCAATTCTCAATTTGTAATTCTCTTGTGTTTTATCAGCAGGTATTTCCCTCTTTCTGATTTCTTTAATGATCTCCAATCCTCTTGAAGCCTGAGTCTGTATACTCTCTTGCACGCTGTCATTTTTAAGCTCGTCAAACAGCAACTCCATGCTATTCCTGAGATTCTTTACAATTTCATCTTTTTCTACAATTGTCCTCTTATAATTCTCAAGTTGGGCTGATAAAATACTGATTTTGCTTTCCATGTGAGAAATCACTTCTACAGACACATCAATTGGAATAGTCCCATTCATATACTTTGAGGAATGAATCTCGACTGTCTTAGAATCAGAGAGATTTGCATTTGCAAAGGCTTTACCAGTATTATTCAGCACAGTCTCTCTAAAAACAGGTATTTTAAAGCTGAGACTTTCTTTTTTATCATCTGCAACACTGTTTCTGCCACTTGCAACATCATTTTTAGTGTTATTCTCACCGGAGATCTTCATTCTACCATCAGAAGATTCGTTTTTGAATAATTCTTTCAGCAAATTGTTTTCTATGTTTAGATTATTATTGACATGATCAAAATCCATTATTGGCTTGTCTAGGATAGAAGCCTCAATCAGGTTCATTTCTTTAGAATTTAAACTTATCTCATTAAACAAGCCCTTTTTATTTATCTTCTCTTCAGGACTAGCACAATCAAACAGCATATCGTTTCTCTCAAATTCTCTGCCTGCCTCAATATTGTTGCATTCTTTATTCTCAGCTGTTCCTAGGTCATCAGAATTATTTGTCACCATACCACATGCTTTGCTATGGTTATTGCTCAACTCCTGGTTATTTACATTTTCTTCTTTTGTCTCATCTGATTCAGTCTTCCTGATACAGCTGGAAATTTCATATTTCTCATTATTTGACTCTTGATCCTCGTTTGTCCAGAACATCTTTATTTTCTTTCTGTCCTCCTCCTTATTTATGCTTCTCTTTCTGCTGTCCTCAATACCTAACAGGCTTCTTGTTGAGTCAATGACAGGATGGTCGAGAAGTTCATCGTCCAGCAGCCTAGACGCTCTATTTATCTCCTCTGCAGCCTTTTCATTCATAGACTTCCAAATAGAGATCTTTGATTCAAAGTCCCTGTCACAGGCCTCATCGTCTTTGTCTAAGTCCTCCTTGTTCATATTTAAGAGCATCTCATGAATATTTTTTTATAAAATTTAATTTATTTTAAATGACTTTTGATGCAAAAGCAATGAATTTTATGCATGCATAGACTGAAGCTAAAGTGTAGATCACAGGCTAGTTTCCCATTATGCAGCCCTGTTTTGCCATAATTCAATTTTGAGATGAATTTAGTCTGTTAAGTTAAAGCCCATATGAGAAAGTTCTTCGCTGTCAAAGGATCCAAAGAAATAAACAAGATAGTGGAGATAAATGGCAAAGCACATGCTATTTCTGATTGTGGGGTTCTTAAGCTAAAGGACAATATGCACTCCAACACATTCCTAATCAATGGCACTCCAATCCTAAAAATATATGACGTTGAGAAAGTTGATTACAATGAGTTCTACAGAAGCTTACCACAGACTTCTGTTGACAGCCTGGATGAATACAATTTATCCATTCAAAATAACATTCCTCACAATCAAATATTCAACAAGACTGAGATGGAAGAATTGACGAGACGCTTCTTTCTTTTGGAACACAATGGGTTTTTAATCAGATTTACAACCTCTGATATTATAAGGTTCCTTCAGTACATTCAATCTCTTGACTCCATTTCTGATTTTAACTTGCACAACCAAATAGTGAAAGGATGGGCACTGCTCCATTTCTCTGATGTTTTTGACAGCACCAGCTGCTCTGCAAGGGACAGTCATCTGAGCCTTCTTCTTGGATTTTTTATTCTCCTGAAATGTGTTGAAAACTCCCAAATAACTAGTTTTTTCAGTGAGTGGAAGAGCTTAGACTTGCATAATCCAGATTTAAAGAAGTTTCTCAGCACTTTTATTGATGACACATTTTTAGACAAGAAAGAAATCATTCAGATTAAAAAACAGCTTTGCAAGTTGATTGGAAAGTAAGGTCAATCATTTCATATATAACATCATATCATATACAACATTTTTATATCATAATATCATATCATATATAATATCATATCATAGTGTTTTTTAGCAAGCTTAATTTTTTATAATTATTATAATCAAATAAAGATTATTCTGTTCTCTGATTAGTAAACCCCATTTTTATCACCTCTTGTCTACCTTGCACATTTCACCTTAATTTTCTTTTAATATGCGTGTTTTTATATCTTTTCAGACTCTTGCTTTTTATTTTAAATTTTTTTTATGCTTATGCTTATAAGAGGAACAATAACAGGAGCTGAAAACTGCCAGATGCAGCTGAAGGCAGCAGAAGGTGTCTTCTTAATGAAATATGCATCTGAAGATGCTATCTTTCTGCAAAATTTTAGAACTAGCTCAAGGGTGTTGGTTGACATTCCTCTGCTGTCCACTGAAATTGAATGCCTAGGAAACAATAAGAAAAAAACACGGTTTAGCATGACAAAGTATTCTGACATGCAGGGCAGCAAAGCCATAATCTATAATGAATCTATAACAATATATAAGGAAACCTATGATTGTATAAACGCCTTAAGGCAAGACAAATACACCAATATCATTGCATTTTGCGGAGGCTTCAAGCCTTTGATCAAAACAAAAGGAACAGATTCCCTTTTTTCTCTAATTCTAAAAGACCAGACAGGAACGGTGGATCTAAAAGTATTTATAAAGGAAAATGACTTTAAAATGTTTAATGCCATAGGAGACTCAAACAAAATAGAATTTAACGTTGGGGATATTTTGTGTCTTCAGAATGTCAAGCTGGGCAGGAATAGCTCTACAGCACTGATACACAGAGCCTGCGACATACGAAAGATTCTCAGGTATAAAAACTGTGCTGATAACAAAATATATGAAAACCACGTTGCACAGTATTTGGACTCCTATTTTAAGACAAATCTCATCCACGATATATGCAGCTCTCCTAAGACCATACGGATTGACCAGGTCAGGGAGAAGTTGTTCTTTAATATACTGGCTAAGGTCCTGCATATGGACAATGATATATTCCCAACCATATGCATGACCGATTTTACGATGAGCTCCCTTAGTTACAATACAAAGCCTGAAGATGACTGTAACATTGTTGACGGCAACAGATCAGATGTCACAACAAACAACACGTTGAAAACCAACGATGGGAGCCTTGTATTTCCTAATGGCATGGTCCTGGTTCTTAAGCTATTTGGTAAGCACATAGAATTGTTCAAAAAGATCAAGAAAAATGAGTATTATTTGTTTATGAACATAAGAATTCATTCTTTTGCTCCTTGCATGGAGGCTTACATGCATGATTCTTTAGAGGGAAATATAATTCCAGTCAAAGACCGTAAATTTCTGGGAGAGATTCAAAGCAGGGAGAATGCATTTTACAATTCTAAAGATTCTATAAGAAGTCAGATTAGAGAAGATAAATTGAATGATGTCAAAAAAGATGACATTTGTAAAAACAGGAGTTTTGAAAATAGTATTAAAGCACAGGAAATCACAATTTCAGAACAAGAAAACAGTCTGAATTCTGGCAAGAATCACGAAATTAATGGCAAACTTCAGAAGTTTAACATAAACAAGACAGGTGAAGGATCTAGCATTGGTGCTACAAAATCAGATAGCTGCCAGGGCTCTACAAAGAAGCTATGTGTTGCAGATACTGTTGATCAGAACTGTTCTGTCCGTAGACCAGATGAGTGCCCGAAAGATGCTATTTCTCTGTCTAAACTTAAGCAGATCATGCTGCCTGGCATTTATCTATCCAAGTGCTTAATAAGAGACTTTGTCACTTTTGGCACTGATTCTGGAAGGTTTGCGAACATAGTCGTTGAAGAAGATGCCTCGATCTTTACACTTACTTCGAAGCTTAAATTAACCCAGAAACTGCTGGATCTGCAGAATCAATTCTTGAACCAAGAATTTAAGTGCCTTGTGCTGAGAAACAGCGATAAGAAGTTTTTTATGGTAGATCTGTTTTTTAATGATGAACAATTTTCTATTTTTGAAAATTTTTATTTAAGCTCATAATAAATTGTGACTTGTTTTATAAAATGCATTTTTACTCAAGACAAGTGTAAATCAGGGTTTTTGATGTTTTATACTGCAGGAGAAAGTACTGCTGCTTTTAGGAGGCTTTAGGCTCAACTAGACACTATTGCTGAATTATAGAACCTATCTAAAATGCCTGCAAATACTTCTGTTCTATTTATCCTTTCCTCAGCACCACTTTATTTTTTATTTCAATAAATTCTCTATCACTTACAGATTATTCAATTGCAATACTATGATAGGATTATTTAATTGCAATCATCTCCCATAATCTGTATAAGTCTAATTAAAGGTATTTAATTAAAGACATTACTAATGTGCCAACATAATCAATGATTTTATAAATGAAATTTTATAATTTGAACAGCCAACTTAAATTTATAAATAATTCTGTTTTAAATCGTAATTTTTGCCTTTTCAAGCTTCAACACTAGCAATTGTTCTTTTTTGTTATTTACTGTTATTAAACCTGCACCCTAAATGAATGCAAACTTTTTTTACTCCTAAATGGGTATTCTACAAATAGACTCTGAGGATGAAAAAGAAAATTTCTCCTGCCAAGTGGAAATATTGCAGACGCCATTTGAAAACTCGTTTGCAGCTTTTAAATACATCAAATACATAGAAAAAATATCTGTCCGTGGATCCATATTCTATAAGAGCGATCTTAAAACGCTTATTCCCGGCAGCTGGCTCAATGACAAAATCATAAACTCGTACATGGAGCTTCTGTCGGATCACTACACATCTACTTACTTTTTCTCTTCTTTTACATACTCGTTCTTGCGAAATAACCCTGTTGAAAAGGTTGCAGGGTGGTATGAGGATATTGACATAGAAAAGTATGATTCATACGTCTTTCCGATACATTCACAGTCCCACTGGTCTTTGGTAGTCATCAGAGATAACGAGTTTTATGGGATGGACTCGATGAGCATTATGGAGATGTCTGTTGTCGTTAGGATTAGAAGCCTCATGGTTCATATCTTTGCCCTGAAGAAAAAAAAGTTTACTGGGATTTTCGGAAAGCTGTTGAAACGGCGCATTCCTCAACAGGAAAATGGCGATGATTGTGGTGTTTTCTGCTGTGCATATGCCAGATACTTTTTAAGGAGTACAAGCTATGATGAATTTTCTTCAAAAGATATTCCCAAGCTAAGAGGCATAATACTACATGAAATATTGTCAGGCAAGATGCTATATTGCCAGCCAAACAGTCCATCTTTGTGAATTTATTTAAATAAAGCATTTTGAGTTGAGAAGTTGTTTTTGCAATGGAGACTAGCATAGCAGTTGTTTTCAAGGATCGCAATTTTTATATTTCATTCAAACTATTGATAAATATTTTGACCAATTTTCTTCAAATGAAGCCAAAATCTTTAATGTTGCTTATTAAAAAATAGCCAAATATAATTTTACAACGCAACTGTTTAAAAAGCCAATATAAGACAACTTTTAGATATTTTTTAAGTATCACTTTTAATATTTTCTGTCTATATCAAAGTAATCTGTAAAGTAAATACTAGGGAGAATTGAAATTATGAGAATTTTATTGTGTATTATTTTAAATTGTATTTTAAAATTTTGTATATTGGATAAAATTTTTACCGTAAAAATGAGATTTGCTGCCAATCTTCTGATACAAATATTTAATACTTGTTCTTTACATGTGATAGCAACAGGAAGCAGAAAGCGCAGTAGGAATCCTGCATCGCAAGATACAGATGACATATTAACCTTTACAAGCATAGATGAACTTTTGGCATTGCCAGTGCCTAAGCTTGCAAAGACTACGGAAGCTCAAGAGGATATACGAGGTAATTCTAAGAATGTTGATTGCATTATAAGTCCAAGGTCAAGCTATATTGGAAAATTTAGACATGAGGACTGCAGGTTATTTTTGCAAGGGCATACAAGGTTTTTTGAAGTTCAGGACTTCAGAAAACACTTTAAAAGAACCAATCGCCGGTTCATAGAAGAATTCTGCACTCAGAAAGAACTTTGGGAAGTTAGAAACAAAATTTTGCAGGTGGACAAAGACATTGAAGAAAATTTTGAAATTTTAGAAATAAACCTAAAGCGGGTTGTTTGCGAATATCTAGAAACAGAGCGGAGGCCGCATTTTTTACCAGAAGATTATGACCGGCCTCTTAGAAAGTTCAAGAATAGCAAAAAAGCTTTGGATCCTCCCAGGACAGCAAGTATATACTATTTGCTAATTTTCAGTTTCTACGAAACCTGCTTATTTGGAATTCCTGACAGCCAAAAAATAGCTGAGAAAGTCCTGTTCAACATAGTTGCCTACATTCGTTTGAATGCTAAAATTCATAACGTAAAAATTAGGAAATTAATGAGACTGAACAAGGTGCTGTCTCAAAATTCAAACATAACGAACAAATCCTTGGTTATGCGCAAAAAAGTTAACAAAAATATTTTCAATTATTCAGACTTTACAAGAAGCTTATGCGGTAAACCCACAAATATCTCGGAAGATTTTTATGAGAACATGAAACTTCTGAAAGGGGAAATATTCAAAAACATTCAGCTGATAATCAGGCGTGAGCTAAAAAATAACACTGAGCTGATAGTGATGTGCCAGCATTTTCTCGATTTGCCTCTGGAATTTGATAAAAGCCTGCTGTTTGACAAGTTTGTATGTGAGCTGGGGTTTTTAAACAGCCAACCTCGTTTTGCAAGAGATATTGACTATTTTAATTTTATTTTATCCAATGGGTTTCCTTACGATCTATTTGCATGTTTTATGAACACTGCCACCAAAGAGCTGATTGCCAACCTACCAAGCCTCCAATTAAAATCAATTTTTATTTTAATCTACATCACCAAAATATGCCTGCATGAGGTAAACCAGTTATGTACAGTACCTGAGTATCTGATTCTGGTAACATCTTTGTTTAATGAGTATTTAGAGTGCCTCAAAAACAACAATGCAGCATCTGATGAATTTCAGTCTTTAATTTCCTATCTTTTTTCTCTGCACTATCTGGATAACAGTAATGATGAAAGTATTGATGACATTAAAATAGCTAGAGACATCCTCAAAAAAAAGATTCTAGGTTATAATGATATATTGATAGGTTTTGATGACAAGATTGATCAGTTGCCTTGGAAATCAATGAAATTTCCAGATGATTAAATTTGACTTCCAGCAACTTGTTTTTAAATTTTTTTCTGTTAAAATAAAATATTTGATGCTAAAAAGTTGTTTTTAAAAGTGTCTCGGAATTTTTATATTGTTTTGAAAGACAGCATATTCATTTAGAATTCTGTTGAATGTTTTTTTCGTAGAAATTTTTTTTTGTAAGGCAATGATAAGATTTAGAAAAAAAGAATACTAAAAATAAAAAAATTAATGATTCTTTATTAACTAATCCTACTTAGAATTTACCTGAATTTTTGACAGCAAGTATGCCTTCCATTCAGCCAATAGATCACTCGTGTCCTTTTGCTCGTCTGTTTCATCTTCAACAAACTCATTTTCATGATTCTTCAGAATGTCTATTTTTGTTTCCAAATCGATGTCAACGAAAGATCTCCAGGAAAAATTTGACAAACAGCTGTAAATCTTTTTATACATCAGCTGACCATTGATATTAAAAATCTGCATCAGGCCTCCTGAAGAGGTGCTGCATGCGAACGCTGAAACGTACAATCCACTTTTTGACCACGAAATATCAGTGCAGGCGTTCTGATTAAAAGCAGACCTAAGTGTTCCCTTATCATAGAATTCAATGGTCGACAGCTCTTTGTCGTAGAGAATACAGACATTATTTCGGATCGAAACCAGTTGAGGGCATCTTTTCCGTATCGTCTTCAATTTCCTGAAAGTATACTTCTCCTTTGAGTAAATGCTAACTGCATACTCTTCATCTTGGACTACAAACGTTTTATCAGAAACTGCAATGGCAATAGGATTGAATCCAAGAGGCAATGAGGTTATTTCGCCATTCAAATAGCTCTCAATTATAAAATGCTCAGTTTTGCCAATGCTTTTAGTAATCAGAGCGTATAGCCTTGTCTCCGCAAAATGAAATTCTATCTTTGTAGTATAGGTATGAGTCTTGACAGTTGCAGAAGCAAGGTTATCGTAAATAACCTTCTGAATTGGTCCGTCTTCAAACCTGGCGATCCTATTATGATCATATTGAGAGAAGCTCCGTGTTTTTTCTTTCATGGACAAACTTTGCAGCTTGTCTGAAAAGTCAGAATCATTCAAATCTATCAGACTGTCGCAGTTGCGAAAATAGAGAGAATTCTTGAAAAAGGAAAATGGCTGATTTGGAAAAGAGACAACCTGAGTCCCTTTGAATAAATCGTAAATGAATACCTCCTCTTTGCAATGCAAAGCAACAAACGAATCATCTGCACTGTAGCTTATCAATTCAATAGGATCGTCCAATTTCATGTCGAAGACCTTCTTTAGAGAATCTTCCATATGGAAGCTTGCAGAAGAACCATTTGCAAATCCATAGATAGCTCCATTATTGGACATAAAGCATTTCCCGACAGGCTCTACTTTGGTGACAACATTAACAGTCTTCTTATCAATAGAGCATATCTCAAAAGAATTGGCATAAGTGCAGTGGAAGTATTCGTTTCCTGTTCTTAGCCATTCAAATGACTTTTCTTTGTCAATCTCCTCCAATGGCTCAAACTTTTGGGAGGTCTCAAGAATTCTCTGATATTGCTTGTAAGTAAAGGCTTTTATGTTATCATTTGCGAGCATGCTTAAAACTGACTTCAGGCGAAAGGTAGGGACAGAAATGACAAATATATCATTGTCTTCTGTAAAAGTAAACTCATTGACAATTTTATGAATTTTTGTAGGATTTCCAATGGCTATAATCTCAGAATTCATGGGATTGTAAAAAAAAGAAGAACAAATATTTTACAAAAATGGAACTCATTTTGTAAGCTGATGACTTCAATATTGTAGTAAGGTGTTTACTAAACAACCTTAAGCTTACAGAGTGAGTTATTCTGTAAAGTCACTACAGTTGGATTTATGTTTACTTCATCTTTTATTTACATTCTTTATTACGAATGTTACAAGGACAATACAGCCCTGATGCCAATAAAATATGCTGAATAAAGTATTTCTTAGAATAAATAAAAACAGGTGTGAAAATGTTTTATTACTGCCTGATTTCATAATGGCCACTTTGCAGAATGTACTTGACCCAATATTTTTTATTTGCATTGTCAAAAGAATGACAGGACTTTATCTTAACATCTTTTGAGGCAATGTCCTCAATTTTGAAATTTACAAGAATAGATTCTTGTATTTTTTCGGGTTGGAGCAGCCTTGGTAAAACTTTTATTGTCTCTTTGGCAAAAATCACATTTGTAAACTTCCACCTTACAAGCCCGTTTTTAAGATCAAATTCAGAGAGTCCAGAACTGTGCTTTGTTTCTGCCGAATATGCGCTTTTGCCCACTGGGATTATAAACTCGATGGACCCAAACTTTCCCTTCCAGTCACTCTCAAAAGTATATCTATCCCCAACTCTAGTCATTCTAAACAGCATGCAATCAAAGTCGGCTTGATAAAATGTTATAGGGTTCGTCGCCGATGTGCTAATTTCTATTTTGCCCATGTTATTCTCGAAATCTCCCTTAAAATGGCCCTTCTCACTTTCTACAACCATTTTGAAATTAGAGTCGCTATGTATGATTTCTCCATGGACTTCATTCTTAATAACACAGCCGTCCGTGCCCACTAATGTATATACTTTCTGAATGACATCAATATAGACATTATCTGTTCCTAAAATTGGAAAAAGTTTTGGACTAATCACAGATGCCAGATCTGTGTCACTTAGATACTTTAAAATAATAAAATAGTTGCTTTTTACTGATTTAGTGTTGAGAACTGATATTTTATTTTCAAGCCCATTTTTCAAATCTAGGAGAAATTTGGAGATTGAGAATGTGTCTGTGTTAGAATAATACACAGACAATATCACATCATTTACTTTGAGGTTTGAGAGCTTTTTATCGCCTATAGTTTGCACAGGATAGTTTTCTTCCAATTTTGCCACTGCTTTGCAATCAATATCCACCGGAAATGCCCTGGAATTCCCATATAGAATCTTATAAGACAGGTCAGTGATGAAAATGTCGTGGATCATTTTGTTTGCTATTTTTTACCAATTATTTAGGACTCAAAACGAAAAATAAACATTCTTCTTATTTATTTCACAGAAATCGTTGTTAAAAAGACGCAATCTTCAAGTCTCTTACAATACAATATTTCAAATGCTACTATTTGTTTAATTTTTTATTCAACAAAATTTTTAATTAATCTTTTTGTAGTAAATTTTTTGTCGTAACTAATTACTAAATTAGTTAAGTTTAAAATTTTACCCAAGAAAAAACGATGCTAGCCAATATACAATCTTTAAATAAATTTATAAGTTTCGACATTTTTTATTCTTATAGTTATTTTTTGTAAAAAATTTTAAATCTTTCAATTTCTTCACTAAAATAAGGTCGCAAATCAATATTCCTGTATGAGGACACTGAGAAGTGAGCAGCCAGAATATTTGATATCTCGTTTATTTCCATCTTAGAAAATGAGGACTCAATCGAACCAAGAAGATTGTCGAACTCCTCGTTAAAGAACTTAAAGGTAAGGTCCTTGCTACATTCTATACATCTCAACAGATGGTTGGAATACAGAACACCACAATCAATGCATTCGCCTTTTACCTTATAGCATTTTTCAGTCCCATCGGCTATCATTTTGGCTACTTTCTGAATGTAGAATAATTTGGATATTGGCTGGCTGCACTTCATGCAGTCAAGTGCAGGCTCTTGAATGTTCTCGCAGCAAGGAGTGGAAAAGGTAAGATACCTGGAGATGGTTTTATTCGAATGTCCGTTGACATTAAAAATCATAGATATTTTCTCAGTACGCATGAATTTGAGAATGCTTACGAGACGATAAAGCGAGGGTAAAATCTGGTGTTTGATGTAGTAAGAATAATCAATCTTAAAAGTCTCTTCTGGATGGTAGGCTCTTGAGCCTAGATCTCCATCACCCTCGCCAATAATGTAAGAAACTACATCGTCCTGACGATACACAAAGTTTTTCGTATTTTTGAGTCTCAATGCTAGGGCAATGTGAGGAAGATGCGAAAGAACATTGTATGCAGACAAGTCCTTATTTAGGACAGTCGAAATTACAAAGTCCCCGTTTGGCCTGTCAGAAAGAGAATTGTAGAAATCCAGGCAAGCTGAGTAAATCTTTTCCACGGTTTCCATGGTGTTGTTTTTATAGGATTCTGGATTAAGAAGATTCTCCTCCACAGCTTCGTTCAAGAATGGATTCGTGACATCAGCAGCATTAGAATATACCTCCTTGTCCTGGAGAATAATGTTGAGAATCGACCTGTTGAGATCAGAGCTGGCCAGACAGAAATCTCTTCGAACAATGTCAAGCCCCTTGGTTTCAATATGAGAACCGTTCATGTCAAAAACAAGTGCTGAATACTTTTTTTTAGTGTATAGGAGAAGCTTCTTGAAAGCCTTTTCAGTCTCAATTTCTATGTTTTTGTACTTTGAATTGACCTTTTCCACCAAAGCTTTGGAATCTTCTATTGCCCGGGAATAATATTCATTTTTGCCAGGATACTTCGTATGTATCATTATTGAATCTGTGTCTCCATAAATTACTCTCATATTCATTTTCTCAGCAACTATTTTGGTTTCATTAAGCAACTCCCTGCCCTTGGCAGTGATGAATGCAGCCATCTCAAAGTTACAGAACCTTGAAATTGGAGAGCCCAAACACCCGTAGATAGAGTTTGCTGTCAGCTTAAGAGCATTCTGCCGAATCCCAAGAATGTCCCTTTCTTCAGAGGTCTTGCAATTTTTGATCATTTCTTTAACAGACCTTCGCCGCTTTACCAGGTTTCGCAGAATTTTTGGCAAAAACGTTTCCTCGCCCTCCTCTGCTATAGACGAAAGTATATTGGCATCGCTAAGAAGATTTTGGTTATTCTCCTCAGTAAGGTAAAAATCACTAGAGCCAATATTTGAGAAACAAACATTGAATTCCTGAATTATCGAAGGATACAGCGAGTTGAAATCTAAGAGCAGCACAACATCTTCGTAGAACCCCTGGATAGGCTCTAGCACTAGGCCTCCTGCATATTTTATATTCTGCTTGGGTATGTCTGGAGGAAATATGTAGTCCTTAGCATACAGCTCATGAAGAAGAGTGTACTCTATTCTTTCCGCCCTGCAGTTGCTTAAGCATTTATTCAGAATGTATCCACTGATCTCTGCCATCTCTTTAGCCAAGTTCAAGGCGCTCATCGCATCGAAAATATCTATGATGGCTACAGCATCACCCTCAAGACCATTCTTCCTGCATATTTTATAGGTAGAACATATTTCCTGTATGGAAAAATCTCGTCCTTTCATCGTTCCGTTGGCAAATGAAAAAATATCACAAAATATTTTATCTTTAATATTCAGACGAGACCTTTGATGGCAATTATGAACTACAATTACGTCAGGATTGTCTAGTTTGATGGTGTTATTTAGATGCACAAGGATGTCTCTGTAATCATGGAATGCTTTGTATGAGGCATCGCCAGAATTGCCTACTTTAGCCTTGACAAATTTTTTTTTATTTTTGTTATAATACACAAATCTGCTGATGTTGTTGTTTTTAAGCTCAAAAGCCACAGAAGCTGTTTGGAGAATCGGAAACTTGGCATTCCTGAGAAACTTGACATCTTTGAGGCTTGTAGAGTTTTTCTTATAGTTGTCTATCAGAATTATGCCAGGTCCTTTGATTGCCCTTGAAATTATAAAATTTTCAACAGGGTTCTGGAACTCTGTAAAAACTAGTTCGCAATAGTCTGACTCAAAATCCTTGAAGCAGATTTTCTGAGAAAATGTTATTTTCAGCAGATTCAGGTGTCTTCTAAGAGACTTGTGGAAAATGTTGACTCTCTTTACATATTCCACTTCAATATCTGCAGATGCATAAGATTTTATGTCAGAAATCAACGATTCGTCCTTTCCCCAAGCAGGAAGAAAGTATACTGGCGATACAATGCCAGTGACCCGTATTGTCTGCATTGGCTGGTCTAAGGAAGACAGTGCCTTCCCGTACAAGTAGATTTCAGAGTCGCTCTTCAGTTCTATGTTAATTAGCTGAAATTCCATTTGAAGGCAGAAAAAAGATGAACAGGATTAAACTATTTTATTCGCATGAATAAATAGAACTTCCATACCGATACAATTCTATTTGAAACAATGTTGCGGACACCAAAAAATAGAAAGGCTTTTATTTGGATTTTAAACAAACTCCAACATAAAAAATCAAAGTTATATGCTTGAATTAAATAGAAGTTACCCTTTTAATGCTTCTGTATATTCTTCTGGACTTGAACAGGCCAAGATGGATATCGAAGGATAATCCACTCAACAATTTGCAGGTGTTTGTCAATGCTTTTATAGCCAGTGATGTTCAGAACCAGGTTAAAATCATAAACTCAAAAAGCGTCATATTGGATTCTAGCATTCATGAGGATTTCAGCCCAGTCTTTGAGTATCTAAACAAGTTTGCAGAAATGCATAAAATAGAGGATGACAGGAATATGGAAATATACCACAGCCTGAGGATTACTCCGCAGGACCTTGGCTATGCACTGATAGACGGACCTGATGCAGTTCTTATATTCAACATGACTAATGAGCTTGCCTCTGAGTACTTGAACTATTTGAAATGCATGTTCGCAGCACAGTCTAAGAACGTGATTCTTTATGGATTTTCGCCCAAAGACGACTCATACATAAAAATGTGCTGCTTAGGAACGAAAGGAACATATTTTACAGACTTTTCTCTGAAAAACCTTCTTTCGTTAGTCAGCCTCTGTAAAATAACAAAGGATAGCCACGAAACACGATGCATATGTTGCCAGAAGGCCGTAAGTTTGGGTCTGGTCTGTCCCATCTGCCTAGCAGTCTATTGCAAGTTTATTCCTGTGTGTAAAGTATGTAAAATGAAGTTCAGCTTTAACAAATAGTCAAATCTCATAAAAACAAAATTTTTAATCAATGATATTTTTTTACAGAACAGACTTTTTTCTAATATTTCTTTTCATGGCAGGTAAATTGTTCAGGTTCAGTGCAAAATCGTTGGAATCTAAAAATCTCTGATTTATAGCAAGTATCTTGAACATCAAGTCCACGATAAAGATTTATTTAAAGTTCATAAAAAGTAGATTTGAGAGTTGGCTAGGTCTTTCTATTATTTCATGGTATTAATAAATCATTAATATCAGGTTCACAGTATCTTCGACAATCCTTTCAACTTTTGAAGTCTATTTTGAGTCATTAATGTTCAAAAATTATTGTAGTAATAGAATCAGTCTTTGATTTTAGCTATTAACAATGCATTGACCCGTACTTATATGTAAACTATCTGTGAATGCAAAAATACGCCTCCATCGTCAACGATCTGCATAACCTTTTCACGGTCAAATAAATACTCAAAGTTGCTGGCTAGTACATGCCTTAGGTCAAAGCCTACTGTTAAAAGCCTGGCATAGTCACCAAACCTAGCACTGCAGTCAACCATGACATATGGCATGATTATTGGAATGAGATCAGGGTATTCTTTAAGGTTCAGAGATTTTCGAGATTTCGATTTGAACACTCCCAATTCAAACAGCAATTTCAAAATCTGTTCGGTCACTTCTGTCATAAAATAGCCAATAGACTTAAAAGAGCCAATTTTACCAGTATTTTCAGATATTTCTTTCAGCTTTCTCATTACTGAATTTGCTGTGTTGTAAACTGTGTATTCAAGTGTGCCTATGAGATCAAAGGACACTTTGATGTGGCTAAATTTCTCATTTACTGTTTTTTTAGCATAAAACCCATTGCTGAGCACAATCTCAGCTTCATCAAGCCTGTTCAGGAATGCCAGTATTTTAAGTATTTCTAGTTTTATGCTGCTTGTGATATAGTCTTTGACTGTAATGGTATAAAAAAGGTGTTTGTGATCTTTGAATTGCTCTGGATCAATCCATGGAGACGTTAGAACATATGTTTTTACTTTTGGAATAGGGCTTTTACTACGATACAGCTGGCTTATTTCCTGGTTTACCACATACTTGTTGTTTTTCTTTACAAGAAAATACACTTCATTGTCATTTATGCCGCAGCTTTCTAAAACACCATTGAATATTCCAAAATTGGAATCTTTTCTAGCCACAATACAAAAGGAAGATGAGATGATGGATTGTATTTCTTCAAATGCTCTGTTTGACAACCCTTTTACAAGTAGATCTATCCTAGATGAAATAAGAGGCGTATCTTCTCTGTTTGTTTCACCTATGCCTTTGTCTAAGTCATTATTTATGCATGAAAGTAGAAAAATCTTATAGAGGACTATACTTATCTGGAGATCCCAGTAGAGGATTTTTAATGGAAACTTTACTAGATCCATCATCAGCTTTTTGCTTTGTGTTAAATTCATGCTGGGGATAAAGGATGATTATTTTAAAAATTGTAAGTATAATTTATTTACATTTTTGTACAAAAATGGTAAAAGAGACCTAATAAAAGCTATAAATTAATTCAGAATTGTTCAAAATTTGCAAGTTCAGCCATAATTTTAATTCAGAACTGTTTAAAATTTGCAAGTTCAGCTGCAATTTAACAGGGCAAATAATCTTAAAGAACAAATAAAAAGGCAGAGAACATCAAAACTTAATTTTTAGAAGCTATTTCTTTCAATAAACGCATTCTTGATCAAATATCCTTCTTTTGGGCTCATTTCTACAATACATTGGTCAAAATGATTAGAATTAAATTTTTATATAATTAAATTTAATACAACAAAATACTAAACTTTTATATAATTAATTTAATCCAACAAAACAGGTATCTTCCTAATCCAATCCCTGCAATCTTTATAAAACAGACACTTTTTTATACTCTGTATTCTTTTTCTTGTAGAGAATAGCAATTAGAATAATCAAGACTGATGTAAAAAATATCTCTGATTTCATGTCAGCAATCTTTTTGAAAGAAGAGAAGCTCGGCACTGAATCTAAAAGAATGTTGCTACTCGCTTTCTCTTTCTTGGGAACTTTGAAATTAGAATAAATCACATCTCTGTCACCTTTTGCTCTTCCAATTTTCTGGGAATACTCACGGAAACTCTTGTCAAACACAGCCTTGTTACTCAGGTATAAGCTTTCATTGGCACCTGTTTTAGCAGAGTAAAAATAGACATCGTCTACGGGGACTAGAACTACATTCATAAGCCTGGTAAAGCTGTATATGTCACTGTTTTGGCTCACAAGATACTTGTTTGTGCTGTGATCTCTGCTAATCTTGACAAGTCTCTGCATCCCGTAGCATTGGCAGAGCAAGTACAAATCTTCATAGTTGCTGCTTCCTTGGAAGTTAAAGGCAAGAAATGCCTTAGTGCTGCCATCTTCTTGGGTGTTAGTAAACTTCAATCCGTACAATTCCACATCGTGGTTAAAGGAGGGAGTGTTGAGATTAGTTTTCAAAACAGCCAATTCTATGCTGTTCAACAGGCATTTCAAAGAGTTCTCAAACAAGCAGTGAATGCAGGATTGGTTGTAAGTCTTATATTTGTGACTCTCGTCTGCAAACACAATAATTTTAGTATCAGATGATACATTTTGTCTGTTACAAATGAAATCACCCAAATATCCCTGTTTCTTCTCTGTTAAGTTGAATAAGTCACAACGCTCTGCTTTACCCTCGCAGTTATCCAGACTTGCGTTGAGAAGAAATTCTATTGTTTTGGTCTTAGTAATATTAAAGTCCTTTTTTGTGCTTTCTCCATAGCTTTTGAATCCTAAAACAACATTACAGATGTCTTTGAGAAAGTCCAGCTGTTTACTGATCCACATTTTGGGGCTGTGCAGAAGCATGTTTTTAAGGAGAAAATAATTATAGGGGTTATCATTTGTGTTGGAATACAGTACCTTCTGTCTTACGAGATAGGTTTATAGTCATAATAGACTAGTTTAGGCAGCAAGTGAAGAATTAAAAATAACTTTACAAAAATTTTAAAATTTTAAAAAAAAGATAAAAAATAATAATGTAAAAATAAGTGTTTAAAAGAACTTCTAATAAAAATACAGGATTTTTCATCAGGCTTTCGTTTATTTGTAATATTCTTATAGCACCTTTATCTTGTTATGTACTTTATTGTTTTTAGTTCGTTTGATAAAAATAAATGCAAAGCCAAGCAGTGCTGCCAAAGCTAATATTTTTACAAAGTTTCTGCCAAAACCAAAATTCTTGAATCTACTGAAAAAACCTGAAAATGGCAATTCAAAAGATTCAGGCTTTTTGTCATTTTTCACAGACTTAGGGGGATTCTGCAGAGGTTTAGACTCTTTGATATCATTTTGAATTGTAAAATTATTCTTGAGTATCTTTTCATGTATTTCAAATCCAGTATCAACCTGTAATTTGTTGAACAAGTACAAATTCTCTTTGTCTCCATCTTCTGTAACATAGAAAATAGAATCGATGGGATAAGCCCTGAAATCAAAATCCTCATGAAGATTGTTATGAGCAAATGATCGATCAATAATATACCCTCCAGCACTTGGCAAGGCACCTGCCATGGGAGATCGCTCTTTGATTCTCAAGTATAGCTCCTCTCCTGCCTCATGGGCAACAAGATAATTCTCCTTTTTTTCTGTCTGCATGACTATTCCGAGAATGTACTTGTTTTCTGGTGATGGCATTGCACTGTTTGTACTGCTTAACACCCCTAGCAGATTTATCTTAGACACATCCTGTCCTTTTATCCGCATTACCAGGTCAATGGAAATGTGAGGAACCCTTTTTATTACTGCCTTGACTGCTTCATTATAAAAGCATTTTGGACAGGCAAAAGCCTGGGGAATGTTCTTACAATTAGCTGAAACAACATTGACTGTTCTTCTTACATCTTCGCCTCCCGCAGTATTGACCTTCTCAAAGACAAATTCCTTACAGTACGTTTTATATTCACTTTTCATGCAATACGCCAGACCACATCCATTTCTTTTGTCCTTACCACAATTGTTATAGGAGACATGGGTCGGGAGCTCGTAGGGATACTTTATGTGGGAGTCTTCTATCTCCTTAAACAGCTTAATATCAGAATCTCTGGTTGTGGCTATTTTCATAGTCTCTGCAAAATATCTAATTTGCTTTGCAATCCATCCCATTTAGGGCCATCCTAAACAAAAAATTACTTGACTGTTCTAAAACTAAATCTGTCTTTGTTGCAAAGCTTTGATTCATTATTATTAGTCCAGCATAAAAAAGCTTTGATTATTAACTTTAGCAAAAACAGGCTTTGATTTATTGCTTCCAGCAAAACATAAAGTATTGAAAATTAAAGAATCTTTTCAATTTTTTAGACTGAGAATAGACTTACTTTGTTCTTAAAGCTTGTTACAGACAACAAACACCCATTTTATGCTGTTTTTAGGTCGTATAAAGCATTATGGGCTGCACTGAAAAGTTGTTGTTTTTAATATATTATTTTCACATTTTTATCAATTTTTATTTATTTATTAAAAATGCATAAAAATATCCCCAATGTCAAGCTCAAAGTCTACAGAACTGGAAAATTCGTCGGCATCAGAGTTTCTGACAGAAGCTGTGCTTGCTAATCTCCACAAGGCCAGAAGCAAGATGGTTGCAAATGTGAATGAAGCAATAGACAAATCTCTAGATTTTGAACTCAATAATTACTTGAAATATTTCCATTTTGAGAATATTAGGTCAGAAATGTACTTTATGGACGACAATGAGGATATCGGGCCAAAGGAAGATCTGATAATGTTAGGAATTAAATAATGTTAAATGTGATTGCAAATTATTTGGAATCTAAAATTTTAAAAATCAAAGATTGCCTTGCAGGGACAAGAAAGCTTGTTACTTTATTGCTGATTTATGGCTCACAGCAATAGCAAAACTGCTATGATGTTTGACCCTTAGATTGTTTACAAAAATATATCTGTTTTGATTGCTCAGAGACAGGCTCGTTCAAATTTTTATACTTTTTACTATGCTTTGCAAAGTAAATATAGAAAATAGTATGAATAGGGTGTTTATTGAACGTGTGGCTATTTAGTAGAGAATATCTTGTTGATTACATCTGTATCACGCATTACTAGAATCAATTAAAAACAATCAAGCTAAAATTATATTAAAAATTTTAAAAAAGCCTATGAAAGAGGAGGATTTTGTAACATTCAAAGAATACAAATTGATGTGTTACAATGACAGAATTGTCCCTGAAAACAGAAAGAATGATGTTTTTGTTCCAAAAAGTGCTGTTTGCAACACTGATAAAATATTACTCAGCAAGCATGAGCTGGATGAGCTGAAGGATGTCTTTGAGTTTCTGTCTGATAAAAAAGAGGTTATAAAGAAAAAAAATATAGAAAAATTTGTAAAGAAGACAGGTGTGGACCTAGCCAATATTGAATTATTGTTTGAGCTCATTGAAGAAGATGAGATCTCTTTTGATCTATTTGCCTATATTTACAAACTTGTATTATTTAAATAAAATGCTTCAATAAAGAGAATTTATATAAATAGCTGAATAATTTCTAACCAAAGACTAAAGCTAATTAACTGACTAGCTAACTACTTCTGAGCAAAGCAACCTAAAAACTAAAGTCAATGAACAACTAGAAACAAATTAAGAATCAAAAACGTAAAACCAAACTTTACTGCAACTAGATTTTATTAATAGTCATATTGTAATAAACTCTCTGAAGTTTCTAAACCAAAAATACAAAATATCCGACAAATCTTTGATATCCTCAATCCTGACCTTTTCCATCTCAAGCTTAAATAAGTTCGGCATCAGGGTCACACATATCCCCTTCAGGTCCATCTGACACTTGGACTGCTGCTTTCTAAACTCCTCCTCCAGCATAAAACATACATAAACTACAGTCTCAACCATCTTCCTGTTCAGAAAAGGAAGCCCGTAAATAAGGGCCTTGGAGCAGACCTTCCTCTCGCATATGTCGTCAATCCTGGATATTCTTGTAGCCATTTCTAAATAGGACGAGGGTATTACCGGCAGCCCGTACACCTTAAGCATGGCCTTGTATGCCTCTGTTATGCAAATAATGTCAAACTTGCTTTTTATTTTGTCTATTCCCTTGTACATCTCTATTTCATTGCTCGATATGCACTTTATGATTCCAAGGCACTCATTCAATGTCTCCATCTCTGCATTTTTTCTAAAAATGCCGTCCACCTTTAAATTTGACGAAATCATAAGATAAGTTGTAAGAAACAGCTCGTGTGGGATTTTAAGGTTGGATAGTGAAAAGCAGCAATTTGTCTCAACTAAGTCATTGTCTACTGTTATTTCCTCGTTTCTGAAGAATATTCTGCTAATAAATCCACGTTTTAGTCGTTGGAGATTGAAAACTCCCAGGTGTTTCTTTATTACCACTATGTTTTCATCCATATAATTTCTAGCATATTCCAGCTGCTCGTTTGGGTCCAAGTCATTGATAGTTCTGAATTTCTCGAAGTCTCTCATGTTTATTATTATTATTTTTTGTTTTAAAAATATTCAAGCCTTTTTAGGTTGTGGCCTGTGCCATCAAACACAAACAAACAAGTCGCAGTGTCAATTTAAAAGATCTGATTTTGTGTTGCAGTCTCTTTATCTGTTAGATTGCAAATAAATCAAAACACAGAGTTTTAGTTTGACAGAAATTTACAAATGATGTCAGTTTATGCATCTCTTGGTCAATCAGAAAACATGGTTTATTTTTATAGTTACAACACAATCCATGTTTTATAAAGAATCGCAATCAATACAAAGAAGATCCTTAATAAATACAGAGAAGATCCGTAATAAATACAGAGAAGAATCTGAATTAAAAATATCAAGAATCTGAATCAAAAAAGAAAAAGGGAAGTTGAGAACTGACATCTGAAACTTTAGCGCATGAAATGATCTAAAGAACTAGATTACATAATATTTCTGAGTAACACATAAAAATCTATAAAAGAGCTTGAAGAATTTAAATGATGAGAAGCATGCATAAATAACTCTCTTCTAAGCTCGACCAGCAAAATCAAAGTTAGAAAGAAAGATTAACATACAATTATTAGTAAATAAAACTAACCTGGGTAACTTTTTGCTGAAAAGTTAAACTTTGATCAAAGATTGCAATTTTGTAAAAAATCAATATTTTAGCAACAATAAATTTAATAGTCGTAATTGGGATGAATTTGAATATAGCCATTCATTTCAAACAGAATATTCTCATTCTCAATCAAAAAATCAACCACTCGGCTGCACATCATTCTTTCATTCTCATACATCTCTGTATTTTCAATAGTCTCCTCAATCATTTCCAAGTACTTCAAAACAAGCTCATCTTTGCGCAGATTCTCGTTAGACTTCAACAGGTAGACAACAGCATTGCTGATCTTCAGGTAGTCCTTGCTGGGAATACTCAATGCTTCCTCGGACTCCTTGCAGGTCATCACAATATTGTCACTTTTAATCTCCACAAGGGATGATTTGAGCAAGCGATATGCTTCATGGATGTAGCTTGCTGATATTTCGGTGTCATTATGGATTTTGGCTAAAGCCTCACTAAGCCTAATCATTGATTCAAGGTGCCGAACAGTCATGCGGTAGTTGGTAGTGTTTACAAGAGAATCCTGTCTAAGACTGTTGTATTTGTCAATCAACTCCTGTTTTGACTCATCCGACAGCTTAGGAGACCTATTCTTGATATACCTAATATAAAGCTTTACCTCTTCAATCGTGAAGGGAAGAAGAGAAGAATGCTCGACCATGTCGTTAGCTCGGTTGTACATCAGATGATTCTGTAGGATGTGTCTTGAAACATTGCGATCGTTGTCAGGATCAGCATGGTCAATCAAAACAAAGTACAGATCAAATCTAGACATAATGGGCGCACTGAGGTTCACATTTTGCCTAAGGGTCTTCCTGGGATCATACCTTCCTCTAATAGGATTGGCTGCAGCTAGAATAGAAGTTCTACTGTTTAAGGTCGCATTTATTCCCGCCTTTGATATTGTGATAGTTTGTTGTTCCATAGCCTCATGTATGCTAACCTGATCTTTGTATGTCATTTTATCGAACTCATCAATGCAGCAGACACCCTGGTCACTGAGCATCAGGGCGCCTGCTTCAATCGTAAACTCCCCTGTTTCTCCGTCCTTCACAACGGCTGCCGTCAAGCCAGCCGCACTAGAGCTTTTCCCAGAAGTGTAGACAGATCTTGTGTTGAGTGTACTGGTTTGTTTCAAGAACTGTGATTTTGCAGTTCCCGGATCTCCTACCAGCAGAATGTTTATGTCTCCCCTCAGTTTGATGTCCTTGGACTTTGAGACTCCTCCAACAAGCATCAGCAGGATTGCCGATTTTATATTCTCGTGTCCGTGTATGGTGGGAAATAGAGACTCTGCCAACTTGTTGTAAATGTCGGGAGTGCCCTGGATTCTTCTGATGACTGCCATCTCCTCATTGCTAAAGTCATCCTTTTCAACATATACGCTCGCATGTATTCCATAGAAGCAGAACTTGTAGTTCAGTTCCTTGGCATTTGTGTTCTTCCTGGACTTTTCCTCTACAACACCTTCAGCTGTGGGCACGCTTTTCTGGCTCGGAAGCCTCAGCTGCAGGGTGTCAGGCACTACCACAGGGTATCCCGTAAAAACCAGTGTCTGGCCTGGTTTAATTTTCTCACATAGCTCATTCCTTATAATAACATCAATTGATCTTGGCAGGCATCCGTTGGGAATCTCCTCAGTAGATTCCTGGACATGGACTCTCTGCCAGTTGCTGAAGCTAGACTGCGAAAGATCTACTTCGAACTTCCTCCTGTTAGTGCACAGATGGTTGGGGCAGAATAGAGGCTCTGTGTAGACATACTCCTGCTTGACATTCTCCACACAGGCACCACAGTCCTTGCATTTGAAAGATCCCAGGACCAACTCTGGCCTCACCTGGGTAGTTCTTGTGACGGTTCCCCTAAAAGACACAAGATCACCAACAATGCTGCTCCGGAGCTCCCTCATTCTCAGATGAGTCAGGGGATTCTTGATGGACAGTTCCATGGGCCTGCCCACGGCTTTCAAGCAGAATTCACGGAATATCCTGTTGAGAAGCTCGTACTTTACTCTAAAATTGTTGTGTATTGCAACATACAAGTCATTGTAGAGCCCGTTAGAGGCTGAACTTAAGTCTTCCATGTCCAGGAAGTATGTCTGTCTGTCTGCGTGGGAGTAATTTTCTATTTCATCACCAATCTTTTTTGACTCTGACAGGAATTCTCTAAAACTTTCTTCTAGCTTGCAGCTTTCCATTGAGGGTGCTACTAAAAGCTTAACAAATTTGTAGAAATGGCGTTATTCGTATGAAACAAACGAATATTGAAGTAAAATACCAGAACAAATATTAAATTATGATAAATTACAACAAAAAAATTTGTGAAGATAAAATTATTTGTAAGATACAAAAATTTGAGAAGATAGAAATTAGTAATTATAAAATTATTTGTATCATAAAATTATTTGTGAAGATAAACTATTAAGATGATAATAAAATAGTAGGTTGTTTATTCTTTATTTTATAACTTTAGCTATGCTTGTTGGCCTTAGGCCTGTACAAATGCTTTGGTTTCACATCAACATGCTTCTTGGAAACTCCCTTTTGAACCTTCTTGTTTCGGGATTCTTTTACTAAAGTTAGTGGTCCTTTAGATGCTTTTGGCTCAGTCAAGTCATATTCCTTGACTTTGTTAGGATCTACCGGATTCTTCCAGAGAGTGGGGACAGATGCCCGCTTGTTGAAGTGGGATATCATATTGGCATGCATTCTAGCATTGTTGCAATCCTCATACATCCTTCTTTGCTCAGGCGTAAGAACATTGTACTCTCTTACAAAATAGTCAGACTCTCCATCGACTACTTTCTGCAGATTTGTGCTGATGTTCCTGTCCATAAAATCAGAGATATTCTTTCCATTGAAAATCTCAGGAATTACATCGTATTTATTCTCACAGAGGTAAGTCTCGTTCTCATGGGCATTCAAAAAGAGGTTTGTGCCCAGATGGACATCTTGGCTTTTCTCATTGAGGGCTATCTCTGGAACAAAAGGCTTGATTCGATGGACAAATCCATTCAGCTTCTCCTGCTTCTCGGAGATTCTTTCAGAGAGGAGCATCTCACAAACCATATTCCTAGCCTCTTCTATATTGATATTCTCAAGAGAACTGATCTCAACATACTTCTTGTTCTCCAAAAAGGCTGTAAGGAGGGGATCGTCACAAGCAGACACTCTCAGAATATCCATCTTGGAGAACACAACAAGCACTTCAGAATTCAGCAGTGGTGTGATACTCTCGTACAGCGCAATTTGGTCTGCCAGTGAATATCCGCAATTCTCAGACAAATCCATAAAGAACAGCACAGCAGACTTCAGGTGGGCTAGTGCTGTAATCGTCAGCATCTCCACTCTGTTCCTGTCCTGCAGGGGATGGTCAAGAATCCCTGGTGTATCAATAATCTGCCACTGAAGATTCTCATAGTCAAAATGTCCCACATATAAGCTCTTGGTGGTGAACGCATACGGCTGAACATCAACATGTGCCCTTGAAACCTTATTCATAAACGAGCTTTTTCCTACGTTCGGGTATCCACAAATGATGATTGTTCTTGCAGAAGTATCGATTGAAGGCAGTCGGGAAAGATGCTGTCGCACCTCTTCAAGATACTTGAGTGGCTCAGAGAGCTTCTTCACCAGTGTCGCCATCTTTCCAAGTGCTGCCTTCTTCAGCTGCTTGCACTTGTAGAGTGAGTCTCCAAACTTAAGCAGCTTCACATGCTCGTTTCTTGTCTTGTCAATCTTAGACTTCGTAGCATTCACCTGCCCAAGTGCTATTTTAAAATGGTCCTTGTCGTAGAGAACACTTATCAAGTCAGCATAGAACGGGTGGATATCCTCCAGTACTGGGAACTGGGAGCAAATCTGCTCAAGTCGTGTTTTAAATTCTTCAGAGGAGTGTTTCACCTTCCTCAAGTAAAAGTTTCTTATTCTGTGGATTTCGTATCCAGGATGGATTACTGTTGGTGTCCTTCTATTCGTCTTGCTCAGTGCAATGTCAATCAGCTCGTTGCATTGTGGGACTGGTGTTATGTAATTGAAATTTTGTATCATTGGGGAAGTTTATTTGAGAATTGAAAAATTTTATTTTTAACTATTTTCAATACTAAAAACAGCTTATTTACAGAGCTGCGTATGTAATTGTAAGCATGTAAATATTAAAACAGTATTCTTAAACATTAACGTTCTGCTGTAAAAGTATCTCTTTTTGAAATTAAGCTAGTGAAAAATAGTAATCTTCAATATTTATGTTTTATTGAAAAAGTATCTCTTTTAGAAAGTACATTAATAAAAACAGTATTCTTAAATATTAATGTTTTAGCCAGAATTTAAATTTTTATAAAATTTTACCATTATGAGAATAAACAATCCAAAAACTAGAAAAACACTTCTAAACATCAGCAATGATACACCAAAGGCTGTAAAGGAGCTTTTGGCTCTCAGAGACGATGCTATGACCATAAGAGAATCCTTTGATGCCTTCAAGGACACTGACAAAATCTTTAAACTTATGAAAAAGAAAAAGGCTGCTCTTTCTATATCGAGCAAGGATGACACTTCGTTTTCTGTTGCCAGATCTTTCAATGGTGAGCCTCTAGACATTATCAAGTTTAGAGTTCATAAAATGATGTGTTCTGCTGATTTCGAAACATTGTCTCCCGAGCTTTACGTTAAATACTTTTGCATATTTCTCAATATTGAAAGCAAAAATGTGGAAAACTTACTTTTAGACTTGCTGAATCAGCCTTCTTCCAAAGTTAACATTTCAGCAGTACGCTATGCTTGGGTTGCTAGTCAATCTGGCAAAGTTATCACACTCAAGTTCGTCCGGGTGCTGAATAATTTAGCGGTGGAAGACATTGGGCCGTATTTTGAACTTGAAGTAGAAAAGGAATTTCACTGTGGAGAAGAAATAAGAGACAAGGCATATGCTGTGGAAAAGCCCAAAACCCAGAAGAATGTTACTAAAAATGCCTTTAAAGATAAAATTGGAAGAGTTTATATGGAAAAGCAGGACTTGAAAAATATAAACGTAAAAAAGAGCAGGGCTTACAAGAAGATCTGAACGAAGTAAGGATAATCTCTGAGTTGTTGAAAAGAGTCTTCTTGAGTGATTGACTACCATTTTGAGTATTCTGCTTACTCAAGAATTGACCATGTTAATTTATCTGGATTTTTGTGAACTGTCATAAGTTCAAATACCTGATTATAAAATCTTTTTATAGCATATTTTTGTTGTTATTTTCTATAAATAGCAACATTTTCAATTAAACATTTTCGTTAGACTTTTTTCAAAACTTCTTTTTTGCTTAGAAATTCTTTATTTTTGTTCAAAAGCAAAACTTTACTTTTGTTCAAAATCTTTTTTTTAGACTTTTAACAATAAAGCACTTTTAAAAAGATTTTGACCAAAATACAATTAAATTGTCTTTATTTGTTGTCCCATGAAAGAATTCTACGAAGGGCAAGTCTACGAAGTAAGTCCAATTGCCTTTGATGTAATACAATTTAAAGGAGAAAAAGTTCAAAATTTCAAGAAAACACAATTTTTGGTGATCCCTCAATTTAATGAGGCAGATAAAGAAAACTTTCTGATCATAAATTATTTTAGGGACGTTGAAGTATCCACAAACTGCAGAGGCAACTGCGATGTGGATGAATTGCACTCAAACGAAACAGACATGCCAGACTCTTACAATTGTTCAGACGAAAATTGTAGCAATGAGCTTCAAGGTATTTTGAAGTACCCGGAATTGCAAGAATTTCCGATTTACAAAACTATTTTAGTGCATTCAGAAGTGATTCTAGTCAAAAAACCTCTAGTGTTCAAGGAATTTGAAGAAAAAGGCTCTAAATTTTTAAAAATTTTAGAATTTACAAATCAGAAATATTCATTGATGATAGAATCTGGCATTTTAATCAAATATGAGGATACTTTTAAGGTGTTTGGAAGAGGAGAGTATATATTTAAAACAAGCAATATCGTATACAGATTTGGGCAAAATAATTAAAGATGGGAGTTTAAAAATTTTTGTGACTTTGCTGAAAAGCCTGTTTTTAATATTACAAATGCAAGAATAAACTGAAAGCTTTGCAATTTAAAGTCTGTATTGCCAAATAATAAAATCTGTGTTTATTCTATCCTCAATTTCATAATCAGTCCATCAGTTTCGTCAAAATACGCATTTTTTTCCACCTTAGAAATTTTAAAACCAAATGACTGGTAAAGATTCAGTGCGTTGGTGTTCATCTCACTGCACATTATCTCGACTTCTGTTCCTTCTCCATAAACTTCCTTTATAGCTGATAGGGTCTTTTTGATTAGTGTCTTGGCTATATTCAATCTTCTGAATGAGCTCTCAACACAGAGACATGTTATTAAATTTGTGTTCTGAATGTTTTCTACAATAGAAACGCCTACAATCCTTCCATCAATTTCACAGATATAAGAAAATCTAGATTCATATAAAAAGGATATTGCATGAGATGATAGCATTGAAGTGTCTGCAAAGTATCTTTTTTCCATAATTGAATAGTTTAATAAGTCATCAAACTGCATGTTGCGGAATGTTATTTCCATATCGGCTCAAAATTTATTGTTTAAAACTGTTTTTCGATTAATAGTGAAAAAGCAAGCAAAATAAATTATAACTTAGAGTAAGACAATCTTTTCAATCATTTTATGCCAGAATTGACCTTATTGATAGTTTCTAGCTGATATTGTTCAATCTTTCTGCCGCTCTTATTCACAATCTCTCAAACAAGGATTGCTATAGATCTTTGTCTTTTAAAGTATCCAATTTGGTATTAATCGTCTTTTCGGCGCAAAAATTTTATAAATTACCTTTTTACAGATTAGTTTAGTTTTTAAGACAATATATTTCAGAAGTGCAACCTGATCTTTTCAATGTATCGTTGCAATAATAAACGTTTTTAGCAATATGTAGACTACTTGTCTTTGACCTCAATGAAAAAACATATATTTTACCATGCAATGACATACTGCATTTAGAAGTGTAATTGCCTTAAATTGTACTTAAAAATTGATTCTTAAATAAATTTGCTGAATCTAAAAATTTTTTGTCATTTGTTTTTATTTACACAATTTTTTTAAGTAATAAGTTTTAGAAATGTAATCTTTTATATGCTCTTAAACGTAAAAATAATTGTCAGGTTAAATTAAAATTGAAACAGCTGTCTAATATTTTAGAATCTAAAAAATATCTGAATTTTGTTTATTACAAACCTGATTTAAGATATATTAAATGAAAACTTGAAAAAAAAACAGATAAAAGAAATATTAAATCAGTTTTGTAATAAAAACAGATATGGCATTAATTAAAATTTAATTTAAAAAAAATATTTAAGGATCGGAAATTTGCAACCCCATGAAATTTATATCTCAGTCATTTGTCTGCATTGCACTTGCTCAGTGCATTTCCCAAGTCTCTCAGGCTTTGTCAGGTAGCAATAGCCAATCATCCAGAAAAAGCCAGGAATCCTTACCTAATCTTCAGTCAGATAAAGTCTTGCAGAGGACTCAAGACATTTCTGGAGTAACAGGAGAAATTCCAGTTGCCTCAGGCTTACTTGGATCAGGCTTGCCAAACACCCAAGCTGTCACTGGATTAGCTGGTCAGCTTCCATCAGGTCTTCCTAATACTCAAGCTGTCACTGGATTAGCAGGACAACTCCCAGGTGTTTCAGGCTTACTTGGATCTGGTTTGCCAAACACTCAGGCCGTTACTGGATTAGCTGGTCAGCTTCAATCTGGTTTGCCAAACACCCAAGCTGTCACTGGATTAGCTGGTCAGCTACCAGGAGCTTCAAACTTGCTATTTTGCTTGCCCAACGGACAAAATTTATCAGAGTTCACGAATCAATTCCCATTGTCCTCTGACCCAAAGCTGCAACAAGCTTCTGCTCTAACTGAAAAAGCCAACTCAACTGCTGAAAAGGCTACAAAGGATCTGAAGCCTGAACAACTGGTTTACGCTTTACCATACAATCAAGTTACTTCCTCTCTATTGAATTAAAAGCGTATGTGAAAAACTTTTTACAATTGTTTAAATTTTTAGTTGTATTTATACTTAAATAAATTCAAAATAAAAAATTTTGTATAATCTCCTTTGGATTTGTTCATACTGTTTAGCAAAGCTATGCACATACAATCATAGAACTAAAAAACTCGTCAACTTATTGTCGTTAAGTTTAAGATAACAATTTCTTCTCATATGCTCTAAATTGTGTCTGATGCCAGCGAACTTGAACTTTTACCCTATGTAAACAATTATCTAAATTCTGTTTTGTTTTTGATTTTTTTGTTAAATAGATTGGGCCCACATTTTAAGATTATTTGTAAATAAAGATAATTTGATGATTTAAATAGTATAAAATCAAAAGAATAAATTGGCTAAGATGCAATTTGTTTTTGTTTCTTTAAGTAAATAAAAATTCCATTACGTATTTTTATATTTTCCCTAACCCCATGCGAATATCAAATTTATATGCTCTTATTTTTACACTCGGCATTCAAACACGTCCTGAGACTGAAAATCCTTTGGCAAATGTAAATAATGAGGAGACACAAGATCTAAAGACAATAAAGTATGCAGAAGATATACCTGGGCTTGTAGTAACACATTTAGATCTAGAATCAGTCCAAGATAAAGGAGCACTGGCCGATAAACTCAAAGTTATGACTGATGTTGCTTCTCCTGCCAGTGAAATGGCTAAATTTGATGATTATGCTATTAGAACAAACGATCTGGTTTATCAAAAGGATAATTGCTTAGATCCTGATAAATCAGTGTATCTCAAAGCCAATGTTATCAGCACTGATGATAAGAGTTATGAAGAAAACAAGACTTCAGATATGATGGAAAGAGTGGAACCAACTGCCATTGCTAGTTCAGAGGCTATGCTTGAATTGGACTTGACGAAGGATAATGAAAATACAGCAGAAGATGCGGCTGTAATTGATTCAATCACCTACAATGGTCAAAGTCTCATTGAAGATGTAGAAGCGTCAAAAGATAAAGACGAAACTAAAGATGCAAGGTTGCCAATTCTATCTAAAGTATTTGAGATTATCCTGTATGCTTTTCGAAGTGTTTTCAAAAGGATCAAGGTTCTGTTTAATTAAATCAAGCTCACAAGCTTTTCTAATTTGTTTTATATTTGAAATGTGGCTTCTATTTTCTTTTATAGTATAAATGTCAAAGATCGAATATTACAACTAACTCAAAATTTGTAAAGTCAAAAGTCCGTAAAATGAGAAGTCTGTTAAACTTAGAATTGGTAAAATCTGAAGTCTATAAAGCCAAAAGTGTTTATCAGATTATTCGCTTGAATCTAGCTTCTTAGCACAGGAACATCCATTAATCAGATTAGCTATCAAAGATTAGATGTTTAATTGAGACTATATTTATCAGTTGTTATGATACATTAATATGAGTTAAAGTCATTAAATAAATATCAGAAAAACTATTTTTGTAAAATTTTTTACAGTCATTATTAAAGCCTTCGATTTTGCAATCTTTACCTGTGAAATAGCTACAGCAACGCTAAAAAACACTGCAATAACGATTTCTAAAATAAATAAAAATGTCTTGTTAAGTTAGCTCTAACTTCTAATATGAGTAGTTTAAATCTATTATCACGTGCAAGTTAAAATTTGCGTACCTTTCACTCCTGACAAATTAATTTTAAAATTTTTAATCTTTGTTTATAAACAAACAATTTTTAATAGACAGAATTAATATTTGATTTAATAATACAAAATGATATTTTAATTAGGTATTATAAAATTTGATAAATGTAAAATTTTTATATGAATTAAACATGATAATTAATATTCACACGATATTAAACCTGAAAGTTTTAATTTAGTCTAATCAAATTTTCAGTTTAAAAGGAAAATTTCTATCAAACCCCATGAAAAACTTCCGTGTATTTTTTTCGCTTCTTGTCCAGTCAACGCTGTCATCAACTCTGTCAGGTGCTGCACAGCCCAACATTCCTACTCTCCCGGTCTCTAACAATGTGCTAGAAGCCAGTAGTAACACAAAACTTGTTCAAAACCCTATGTTCTCAAACACTGAACTAGATCCTGAACTGGAGGATTATGTGATAATTTCATTGCCTACTCCAGAAGATATTGCTAATAGCAGCAGCTATAGTTCGACCATTGAAGATTTAAAGCCATCAGGTTCGAATGTTGTTTTGAACCAGGCTAATGCTGCTGATGATTTAATAAAAGAGCCAAAGAACAAAAGATTGCTTAAATTAGGAAATGCAGTTAATTTAAATGGGTTATTGACAGCTCCTCAGAAAAGCACTCCAAGTTTGGGTGGAAATTTAGTTTCCACGCTTCTTGTTGGCACCAACACCAACCCAGCAATTTCGAGTGCTAGCATTCCCTCGCAACAGACCATAACTAATCCGTCAACATCCCCTGTAAATAATCCATCTGCACAAAACAAAAACATTTCTCTGACACCCACTGTGCCAACTACTGTTGTCCCACCTGTATCTCCTCTGGTAACGATTAATGTTCCATCCATATTGAATCCTGCTTCATCATCTGCATCTCCTCTAGCAACGATTAATGCTCCGCCTATATTGAATGTTGTAGTCCCATCTGTGCCAACTATACCTTCTGTTTCTCCTACCGTATCTCCTCAGGCAACGGTTAACATACCTTCTGTAAATATTCCATCTGTACCAACCGTTAATTTACCTTCATTAGAGATTCCCTCAGTAAACATTCCTTCTGTACCTATTACTCCATCAGATCCTAAAATCGATTTGCCTAAGATTCCCACAATTGAAATTCCCTCTTTGCCAACTATTGTGATTCCCTCTTTGCCAACTATTCCACCAATAGAGATTCCATCTTTACCAACGATTGAGATTCCATCTTTGCCACCTGTAGAGATTCCGTCTTTACTCAACGATTGAGATTCCGTCTTTGCCACCAGTCGAGATTCCGTCTCTGCCTACTATTCCTCCTGTTGTAATCCCTTGTCTGCCGCCAGTTGAGATTCCCAGACGTCCATGTATTCCAACTGAGCCTATTTATCCTACTATTTCTGCTAATCCTACTATTTCTATTAATCCCACTATTTCTGCTAATCCTACTCTTATCGTTTGGCCAAATGTATCCACTGGTCAAACTTTTCGACATGATTTAGATTTTGATGAAAGTTCATCGAGGTCCGATATGTTTTTCCCTGAGCTTTCCGATCATCGACATCATGATTGTTCTAGTGAGCCGCATCAAATGTCTTTGCCAAAGAAGATTCTGACATTTCGTATTTTAACATCTAACAGACCATTGGAGAGACTTATGAGATTTATTTATGGAGAATAAACATCTTTATAGTATTTCGCGCTTATTTTATAATTTAAAAAATTTTAGATCTGCTAGAAATATCTAACTGATGCCTAATCAAAGTTTATATTTTAGAATCATCTTAACTCTGTTAATGTAATTAGGCATACAATTGTCAGCATGCTACGCCTGACTGAAAAGTGATGGTGGAAACAGCATTTCAGAAAAAGCTATATTTAGCCTTACGATAAATCAGGTTTTTATTATAGTAGAAATACTAAGTATGAGAAAGACTATTATAAAATAAAGGGTAATCTTAAAAGAGAAAGCTAAGTCGGTATTTAATTAAGATAAAGTTAAACTCTTGGTGTTTTGATTGCGCAAAAAAACAAGATCATAAATTTATAATTGGAGGAAATAAGCTTTTTTTGCAAAATAATCACAATAGAATACAACAAGAGAGTGTCTGAAAATAAGAAAATCATAGGCATGTAACACAATTGATTCGTGACTAATATAATGACAGCCCTTCTATTTGTAAATGACAGGTATAAACTATTATCAGATTGAAACCTAATGTAAAAAGATATTTTTATTAGGGAAAAGAGCAAAGAGCCCAAAAAAGTCAACCAGATTCCTTTAGACTCATACACAAATGAAAGGTTTTAATCGTAAACTTGCTTTTCTTCTGCGAAGCCAAGGAATAAACATTGTTATAAATGATAGTCTATAGGACATGTATAGCAATGCAAAACATAATTAGAGCCTTCTTTACTACAAAAATCTAAAATACTTTACCTATTGCATTCTTTGTTGATGATATTCTAAAATGTTTTTTGTTTTTGTGCAGATGTTATTCTGTCTAATGTTCTTTAAGAAGGAAATAAGTCTTCTTTGAATAAGGCAAAACCTAAAAAATAAAATTTGTTTGTTTGTAAACAAATCATTTTGGTATGAAATTGTGCTCATTAAAATTATATTTTGTTTTAATTAAAACTGATCAAAAAAAATCAGTACTTTTGTTTATTTTTTAGCAAAATTTTTGAGTGATTTTGTTTATTTAATTAATCAATTTGTAATAACATTGAATTGAAATACGTGATAAGCGTAAATTTTTTAATAAACTTTGATCAAAAACACTACTATTTAAACAAAAGCATTGGCTAGCCCAATGAAAAATCACGGCATGTTCTTTTTACTTGCCGTTCAAAGGGCTTTGGCAGAAGCGTTGGTGATGGACCAAAATGGCAGTCCTAGCCTACCGTCTGTAAATAGCATAGCTCAGAGCAATGGCAGTAAAGGATTACTGCAAAATACTATTCTATCGGATGACCTTATAAAAGAGCTTGAAGACAAAAGACTGCTTATTCCTAGAGGAGTGTCCAATGTGGACAGCCTAACAAAAGGTATTGCATTGCCTCAGATTCCTGCGCTGCAAGCATCTCAACCAGCAATAGCAGTACTGCCGACAGTCAAGCCTGGTGAGTTAGCATCCACTCTAGAAGAACCGATGCCTCATATGCCTAATCCTCAGGTGGTCTTGGTTGCCTTAGATAAGCCAGACCTGCCAACAGGTATGGACTCGAATGTGCTTGAAATGTCTCAAATACCAGAATTACCTTTAGAAAATACAATTGCATCTCAATTACCTGCTACAACTGATTCTCATCCTAAAATAACCTTGCCTTATAATGGTTATCCAGTAGAAATCATTCAAATAATACCTCAAAATGTGTTACCTGAAGTAACTAGCTTGTTTGTGCCTCAGCCCAGTGTGTCTGATAAGAATAAAGAAGAATCTCTAAATATGCATCCCGTAAATGAGTATCAAGTCAATATGCCAATTATCAGCATTCCGATAGTACCACAAGATAAAGTTGCAGTTATAGATTCAACTTTGCCTGTTGTCCCTACTCAAATACTATTTGATCTGCCTACAGTCTCTTCTGAAACTATTCCAACTACATTACAAAGTACTGGCTTTGTTCCAACAATAGATTTATCTAATGTGCATGTTCCAATTACAAACGATATTAGTTTTATCCCAATAGAAAATACTAATTTGCCTGTTGAAGTGCTTACTGTAGTTCCTAATGTAATAGAAGCTCCAACTGTTAATCCTGCAACCGATAATTCTGCCGAAGCTGATGTTCCTCTGAATATTGTTTTAATCGAAGATGCTAAGGTTCAAGAAGATATTAAATCTGATGTTGAAGTCCCAGTAGAGTCCTTTTCATTCAAAAGAGTATTCTATGGTCTTATCACGTCGTCCAAGAGAGCTATAGCAAGAGCTTTTGGCTTTTCCTAATGATAATAAATCTTCTTCTTATTGACTCCTTTGCTTTGCATACATTCAATTCATAAGCAGTAATTAATAGCATTAACAATAGGTGTAGATACTGTAATAGTAATTTGTCGTGAGTTCTTCAATATCACAACTCTTGTTTCTTGTTTTAGTTTTCCATTCTAACTTACAACAATACAATAATAGTACCTACATTCTGCAAAAATGTGAACATTGCATGCTTGCTACCAGAGTAAATAGCTAGTATTGATAGTGTGAAATTATCAGCAGTCTTGATGTTAAAAAAATTTTAAAAACTGAAAAAGATCAAAATTTTTATCAGAAGTAACGTAAATTTACGAATATGAAATATCTTAATTATCCTCAAAAAAGTATGTTTCTTGTATTATCAGAACACTCTTCTAGATTGATTGGTGTGAAACTGATGCTGGTTGAACCACAATCTTCCCCTTGCAAGCTATCATCCCTGATAGAAGAATTTGAAAATTCAGAAGCTAAGGAAATAAACGTAATTAAGGATGTTTCAAGAGATGTATTTTCGACATTGGACAAGAACAAGCAGATAGCCAAGGTAGAAGAAAACGAGCATAAATTTAAGGGAACTCATATGAGTTCAAAAGAGAAGCAGAAAGTTTATGACAATATGGGGACAGCATTTGAAGACCTGAGAAACAAAACAAAGCGTTTCTCTGAGTTCAAGAAATCTATTTCTTTGGTCACAGACCAGGCCAGGGTTCTTTTTAAGGCGAAGGATCCCAAAAAGTCAGGCTTTATTTCTGGATCTGATCTTAAGAAAATATTTAGGGCACTTAATCTTGACCCATCTGATTTTATACAGTCATTGGATGCGAATGCAAAGATTTCCATTGACAAAATGGTCAGTGTAGTTGAAGATACCTTCACGCCGATGATGAACAAGTCACAGATTAAAGACTGTTTCGGAACAGAGAAATGCCTGGATATTTCTGAGATAGCTGACAGTTTAGCGAATATTGGGTTGAAAGCAGCAATTAATCCTGACAATTGCCTGTGTTTTAATGCCATTGAAGACATGTTGAATGATTAAATTGCCATTAGTGCATTTATTGCTAACATACGATTGTATGCCAACTTTTATTATTTGTGAAATTCAATCGATGAAGCATAAATTTCATGCTGTAAATGAATTTAGAAAAAGGTATTTTAAAACATTGTTAATTCTACTTGTTTAGGTAATTTAAAATAGCAGATCAAGTATTTTAATTTAATAATTAATTATTCAAGTAGCAGATCAATTGTTCTAGTTAACAATTTAAAACAGCAGGAAATTACGCAAGAATGGAATTTCGTATCCTAGCTTCTCTATTACTGGCTTGTTTGTGACAATCCAAGCCTCACATTCAATTTCATAGAACTGCTTGAGAATCAAATATGCTACTACAGACGAGTCATCCATCCAAGTGAGAATCTCTCTCAACTCCTGAAATATCAATTCTATGCTTTCATCAGAGTTAAATATTCTAATTGCATTAACAGCTAGGATCCCTAGAAAGTATGTGCAAATGGGCGAATGATGAGATGTGATCATTGGATGTATGCTAGTGAGAATGAGAGTGTTGTATGTATAGTCCCAGTCTAAGTAATGGGCCAGCATCCGAACAACGAACCCGTTCTCTACAGCCTCTGGGATAATTCTCTTTTTCTTTGGATCAAAAACAGGGGCATTCCTGGGGAAGGTGCCTAAAAAAGACCACAGGCTTTGGTCTCCTGGTTCAAGCTTCATGTTCCTTCTTATGGTGCTGATGTACTCCAGTATTTCATGATCTTTTATGATGTTAGAATCTACCGTATACTGCTTGTAAAGCACTTTGCTTAATGCATTACTGAACTGGTCATCTTTCAGCTCTAAATTATTGAAAAGAGCTGCATTGATAAACAACAATCCTGTAAAGTCATCCAAATGCAGTATTACGTCATGGACAATCACTAACTTGTGGGTGTATTCTATTTCTGAGTTTATTAGAAACAGCGCGGAGCATATCTGATTTAAGTTTAGTATGTTAATATTCTCTATTATGTATTTAATGATTCTGTCAATATTGCCTTCAATGTAAAGCCTCAGTGGATTCTTTGTCCTTGAAACTTTCTTGTTGCTGAGGGAAAACTCATAGGATGTCTCTGCATATTCCACAAACTTTTTAAATGTAAAATTCTGCTTAAATTCTACATTCTTAGATTTCAACACAAAAATTCCTTTGATTTGCGAAATAATCTCCATGTTGTTTGCTGCTAGGCTGTCCTTTTCATCACAAGAGTACTCTTTCAAAATGTCTGAGGTTGTGTCATATTTCATTTGAGTCTGTGCTTTCTTGCTTTTATCGCATTTAACTTTGTCTTCTTCATTTTCTAGCTGCGCATCATCATTATACTTTATTCTCTTTACAGTTCTGTCTTCAATCAGAACATGCTGCCCTTTGGTTAATTTAACCTGATTAACAAGAGCATCAATTACTATGTTCTTAGACTCTAGCTCGGCCTCAAGTGTCAAGGCTCTGCTTTCTAATTCAGCTATTTTACTCTCAAGCTCAGTTGTTTTCTTTATAAGATTTTCTACTTCATTGTCCATGGGCTTTTTTTAATTCAAAATTTTCATCTTCAATAGATTGCATAAACTATACATTTTAATTTATGGGTTCAGATATGCGCCATCTAAATTGCAAATTAGAATCTTAACCTAAAATATACTGGTTCAAAACTCAAAATTCTAACAAGTTTTGTCTTATTCAGGAATCTAGTGACTTTGATATGAAAATTTATGTGTAAATTAGAATACATTCTTACTTAATTTTAGCTTTACAATCCCCAATGATAACTTGTTATCTTACATCTAAAACAAATATCAGATGAGATAAATCTAATTTCCTTATTAACAATAGCAACAGCGTAACAAATCATAAAACTTTATAAAAATTAGAAACAATAATTGATTGCTTAAGATCTGGTTTGGATATTGACAGGCTTGTTTAAGTAAGATTTAAAATTTATTTTTCAAGAACTTTTTATATTTTACCAGAATTAAAGTAAAAACTAAAATAAAGTCTTTGTAAAATTTTTTTTTAAAGATAAATTCGACCATCAAAAGCTCTACGCAGCTCTAATTTACCCCAGTAA
>Ga0308170_10000387_pt1 | contig 60157 bp, 45 predicted proteins | sample PhyBR2_2_FD_202136 | JGI IMG/M metagenome (GOLD analysis project Ga0308170, IMG submission 202136) | Phyllosphere microbial communities from UC Gill Tract Community Farm, Albany, California, United States - DLSLSB.R2 | ecosystem: Host-associated > Plants > Phyllosphere > Unclassified | place... | reverse complement strand
ATCTTTTGGGGCTTTGCCCCAAAAGATGAACTATGTATTTATTCTTGCCAATTTCCCGACATCATTCTTGCCAATTTCTCTGTATCCTTGATTACGAAAAATCCTGTATTTTTAATTACCGATCACACTTCTATAAACTCACTCTCCAGCAACCTAAGATTTCTGATGTTATCACCGTTGTTTTTTCAGTGGAGGATAATTCTGACAGAAGCGATAGACAGTCTTCGAAAGAACTGAAAAGGCTGCTTACCGCTGAAATTCAGCGAACAAACTGGCGGCTTATGTCTACAGAGATCGTGAGCAGGATGGGATATCTTTCTGGGCAGCTCAAAGGATTTGATCAATCCGAGCATCTTAACAAACTAATTAAAGAGATTGAGATGAGTGATCAGAAACAACGACCATAGTTCTACCGATTTTCATACTGTCGCTGGCTAAGGTTGCCAGACCTTTGGTTGATATTAGAATGGTGGTTAATCGTAAACAAAATCTGTGTCAGAAAGTCGCAACGTGACTAATTCCATAACTTGGTCGGAAAAAATGAAAAATCCTATCAAAGTTGGAATCTGGATTCGTGTATCCACCGATATGCAGGTAAGGGATGAAAGTCCTGAACATCATGAACTACGTGCTAGGCACTATATCAAGGGCAGGGGCTGGGATCTGGCTAAGATATACCGCCTTGATGGAGTAAGCGGTAAGACGGTAATGGAGCACCCCGAGGCTCAACGGATGTTAAACGACGTGGGAAGTGGACAAATCGATGGTCTTGTGTTTTCTAAGCTCTCTCGGCTTGCAAGGAATACAAAGGAGCTTCTGGAATTCGCCGAGATATTTAGGAATGCAAAGGCAAACCTGGTATCGATCTCCGAAAACATAGATACCAGCACTCCTTCGGGAATGCTTTTTTTTTACCATAATATCGGCTATGTCGGAATGGGAACGCGAAGAAATCTCAAGCAGGATTGCCGCCTCCATACCCATACGAGCAAAGCTTGGCAAGCCATTGGGAGGCGCCGCAGCATTCGGCTATAACTGGGAGCAAAAACGCTTTGTAATAAATGAAATGGAGGCGCCGATCAGAAAATTAATCTATGAGATTTTTCTTACCACCCAGCGCAAGAAAACTACTGCGGACGAACTGAACAGATTAGGCCATCGTACGAGAAAAGGCGCGTTGTTTTCTGGCACTACGGTGGCAAGGCTGCTCAAGGATACGACCGCAAAGGGAGAGCGGATTGCCAACTATACGAAAACCTCCGCAGATGGTAAGCGCACAGTGCTGAAGCCAAAATCAGATTGGACGGTAACGGAATGCCCTGCAATCGTATCGGAAAAAACCTGGAACAAGGCAAACCATATACTCGCGGAACAGAAGAGCAAAAACATGCGTGCTGGCAGAAAATCAGAGTTTCTTTTGTCCGGGCTGGTGAAATGTTCGTGCTCGAGAAAAATGTACATTAAAACCAGTTTAAAGGCATATCAATGTAGGGAATGTATGGTGAAAATTGCGGTGGAGTCCCTTGAAGGGATTTTCTGGAATTATCTTTCTGAATGTCTAGATAATCTCGATCTTGAAAAGCACACCGAAAATACCAATACTACATTTCAAAAGAAGAAGACATTAATTGGGGAAGCCGTAGATGAAAAGACTGTGTTAGAAAAAGCTCTAGATAGATATGTGTCAATGCGAATGGATGGAGAAATTTCGAGGGAAAATTTTATAGAGAAACTAAATCTAATCAATCTTCAGATTGCCCACATGGAAGAATTTCTTCAAAGGCTTCAGTCTGATACCGATTCAGAAGCCCGCAGGGCCAATTACCTTGAGGACCTCATTGCGGAGGTCAGATTTCTGGTGAAGGAATGGCCTTCCATTGAATTTGAGAGAAAACGTACAATGGTAGAAACGGTCACAAAACATCTATTAATTACCCAAACGGAAATACACATAGAATTTTCCATTGATCTTCAGAATATCCTTTCTGGTAGAAAAATCCTTTGCAACGAACTGTCTGAGATGCCCTGTTACAACTTCAATCGAAGATTTCGCAAACCACATCCTAACAATTACCCGCAAAATCCGGTCACCATTGGGGACCATATCAGGAAGAAAAGGATTGACGAGGGCCTGTCCCAAGAACATTTGGCCAAAATTATTGGCGTGAGCACAGAATGCATGACCTACTGGGAAAATAACCGGAGCAGACCACAGATATCCTATTATCCGAAAATCCATCAGTTTTTAGGTTTTCCTATCAGAAACTATGATGAAGCAACCCTACCTGGGCGGCTCCAATCCTATAGGGTAAGAAACGGTATAAGTTGTAGAGATATGGCCCAGCTCTTGAAAGTGGATGCTTCTACCATACGTGCTTGGGAAAAAGGGATTAACAGACCTTCAGAAAAACTATTAAAAAAGGTGGAGGAACTGTTTCGGCAAAATAATACGGGTTAGGCCTTGACCTAATCAAATTGTCAGTAAAATAGTTGCTCTGTGATCCCTGCTTTTAGATGGTGCAAACCATAGTACTAAAGTGGTAAATCAGTAATGCACACTTATCCACACAACCCTTTCGGGTTCTAGACAGTTCTAGTGGGGGTCTAAAAAAGGGGCCTCCACGTTTAAATTTCGAGCAATAATCCACGTTTCTTCAGGGTGATTGCATTAGACTAATAGACATGGATTCATTGAGGCAACCAACATAAAACTAGCCGGATACTCTACAGAAAATCTGGCTCTTGATATGGCTACCTTACGGTCTTCCAGAGGTTGGCGCATTACTTCTAAAACGGTGCGTTTAAACTCTGGCAGTTCATCCAGAAAGAGTACGCCATTGTGCGCCAATGAGATTTCTCCGGGTTGCGGATTGATGCCCCCACCTACTAATGCCACATCACTAATGGTATGATGCGGTGAGCGATATGGACGGATCGTCATTAAAGCATCAGCTGCCGAAAGTTTCCCTGCAACCGAATGTATTTTGGTGGTTTCTAAAGCCTCATATAAATTTAAAGGAGGCAAGATGGTGGGTAAACGTTTGGCCAGCATGGTTTTACCAGCACCTGGCGGACCAATTAAAATAACGTTGTGCCCTCCTGCAGCAGCAATTTCGAGTGCACGCTTAATGTTTTCCTGCCCTTTAACATCGGCAAAATCATGTTCGTAATTATTAATGTTTTTCAAAAACTCTTCGCGGGTATCGATTTTTACCTGCTCCAGTGTCTCTGTTTTTTTGAAAAATGCCACCACTTGAGCTAAATTTTCTACGCCATAAGCAATTAAATCGTTAACAATGCCGGCTTCACGCACATTTTGTTTGGGCAGTATAAAACCAGCAAAACCATCTTGCTGTGCCTGTATGGCAATGGGTAATGCGCCTCTTATGGGTTGTATGGAGCCATCTAAAGAAAGCTCACCCATAATAAAGTATTGGCTGAGCTCGTCGTGCGGAATCTGCCCGGAAGCTGCAAGAATACCAATGGCAATAGGCAGATCGTAAGAAGAACCCTCTTTTTTAAGATCGGCAGGTGCCAGGTTGACTACAATTTTTTGTTTGGGCATGCGGAGGCCCGAAACCGTAATGGCACTGGCCACACGCCGTAAACTTTCTTTTACTGCATTATCGGGCAGGCCTACCATGTAATATTTGGCTCCGGCACTGATATTCACTTCGATGGTAATGGTGAGTGCATTTACGCCATAAACAGCACTCCCGTATGTTTTTACAAGCATTTAATTTTTTCATTAAAATAAATTGGGATGTGTTGTTTATCCGGAAATGGACAATCAATTGTGACTAAGATAGTAATAGTTTGGTTAAAAGAAAATAGCGCGATTGTATTTCTAATCCCTGTAAACAAAAAAATCCCGACCATTGCTGATCGGGATTTAAATATTTAAATTTTAAGCTTATCTGCCGAATGGCATTTTAGGCATACCTTTCATCATAGCTGCTGCGGCTGCCGGGTTCGAAAACTGCTTCATCATTTTGCGCATATCTTCAAACTGTTTAATCAGCTTGCTTACTTCTTCTACTTTACTGCCCGATCCTTTCGCAATGCGCAAACGGCGGCTTTGCTGAATGGCGTCAGGGTTTTCTTTTTCGAATGGAGTCATCGAGTTAATAATGGCTTCGATTGATTTAAATGCATCATCCTGGATATCTACATTTTTCATCATTTTACCCACACCCGGAATCATACCCATCAAATCTTTCATGTTACCCATTTTCTTGATTTGCTGAATCTGGTTATAGAAATCGTTGAAGTCGAATTTGTTTTTGCGGATTTTTTTCTGAAGTTCTGCAGCTTCTTTCTCATCGAACTGCATTTGTGCACGTTCAACAAGCGAAACCACATCACCCATACCCAAAATACGCGAAGCCATACGATCAGGATAGAAAACATCAAGTGCTTCCATTTTCTCACCGGTACCAATAAATTTAATCGGCTTATTTACTACCGATTTAATTGAAAGGGCCGCACCGCCGCGGGTATCACCATCTAATTTGGTTAAAACAACACCTGTAAAATCTAATCTGTCGTTAAATACTTTTGCCGTATTTACCGCATCCTGACCAGTCATCGAATCCACTACAAATAAAATCTCTTGTGGATTGGTTTTAGCTTTAACCTCAGATATTTCGTTCATCAACGATTCGTCGATCGCTAAACGACCTGCGGTATCGATAATGATTACATTATTTCCGTTTTGTTTACCATGGGCAATACCCTCTAAGGCAATACCTACCGGATCGTTTGATGCACGGTTAGCATAAACTGAAACACCAACAGAAGTACCTAAAACCTCCAGCTGATCAACAGCAGCAGGGCGATACATATCGCCGGCAACCAACAAAGGCTTTTTACCTTTGCCTTTTAAGTGCAGGGCAAGTTTACCTGCAAAAGTAGTTTTACCCGCACCGTTTAAACCTGCAATTAAAATAATGGTTGGGTTTGCTTTAGTATCTAATTCGGTAACCTCACCGCCCATTAAGGCTGCAAGCTCATCGTTCATGATTTTGGTAAGCAACTGACCCGGCGAAACCGCAGTAAGTACATTTTGCCCTAGAGCTTTTTGCCTTACATCATCAGTAAATGCTTTTGCTGTTTTATAGTTAACGTCGGCATCTAATAATGCTTTACGAATCTCTTTCATGGTTTCTGCCACGTTGATTTCCGTAATGCTGCCCTGTCCTTTTAATACTTTAAACGCTCTGTCTAGCTTGTCCTGTAAATTATCAAACATCTTTTTTTAAGCTAAAGGCTTTTGCCGGATGGAAAAAGCTACTTGTTTTTAATAAAAGGCAAATGTATCAAATTTTGATTGTAAATCTTAGCAACTCAAAGTCAAAACTTTAGGGTTGATGATTATATTTATGTTTTGATGCAACATTTTGTTAGAAAGGGAGTCTTATACCCGATTAACTTAAACGAATGAAACGCTGCATCCTCCCGGTTTTACTCCTGATATGCGCTTTTTGCCAGGCTCAGGATATAACCAAACAAAAGCATTTAGAAGCCAAAAGAACCTTGCAAAGCCCCAAAATTGATGGTGTTTTAGACGATGAATGCTGGAAGGATGTTCCGCTGGCTACCGATTTTTTTCAGATCAGGCCCCACCCCGGAAAAGTTGAAACGCCCGACCGGCGTACCGAAATGAAAGTGCTTTATGATGATGTGGCCATTTATGTTTATGCACTCATGTACGATAGTCCGGATAGCGTATCGCATGAGCTGGTTTCGAGAGATAATATTGGGAATGCCGATTTTATCTCCATCATTGTCGATCCGTTTTACGATAAAATGAATGGAAACGGGTTTTTTGTTACCGCTGCGGGTGTGCAGTTCGATGCCAAATACTCGCAGGTAGGCAATGAAGACGAGAATTGGAACGCAGTGTGGGAAAGTGCAGTAAAACTCGATGATAAAGGTTGGACCTGTGAAATGAAAATTCCTTATTCGGCCTTACGTTTTTCGGGTAAAGATGTGCAAAACTGGGGACTTAACTTTAGCCGCAGGATACAACGGAGCAATATACAAACCTTCTGGAATTTTGTTGACCCTAAGGTAAATGGTTTTATTAATCAGGAAGGCCTTTGGACAGGGATAAAAGATATTAAACCACCCTTGCGGCTTTCTTTTTCGCCATACCTGTCTGCTTATGTAAACCACTACCCCATTAACCAGCCTGGCGTTAAAAACACCACTTCGCGTTTTAATGGAGGTATGGATGTAAAATATGGCATTAACAACAGCTTTACTTTAGATATGACCCTCGTGCCCGACTTTGGTCAGGTGCAATCAGATAACCGGATTCTTAACCTTACCCCTTTTGAGGTGAAATTTAACGAAAACCGGCAGTTTTTTACCGAAGGAACGGAGTTATTTAACAAAGGCGATTTATTTTATTCGAAACGGATTGGCTCTATCCCGGCTTATTACAATTACAGCGGAGTGGGTAACGATAAAATTGTGAAAGACCAAACCGAGGCGAAGGTTTTAAATGCGACCAAAATTTCGGGACGTACGGCAAAGGGTTTGGGCATTGGTATTTTTAATGCCATCACCAACAGCATGGAAACCGAGGTGGAAGATGCACAAGGTAACCTCAGAAGGGTAGAAACACAGCCGCTAACCAATTATAACATTCTGGTTTTCGACCAATCGTTAAAAAACAACAGTTCGGCTACCTTTATTAATACCAATGTGCTGCGGCAAGGTTCTGCCTACGATGCGAACGTAAGTGCCCTGCTTTTTAATTTAAACAATAAAAGCAATAAGTATTTTGTAAACGGGGGCGCTAAAATGAGCTATTTACGCGGCGAAGAAAGCAATACCGGTTACAGCTACACTCTTCGGTTCGGAAAACAGAGTGGTAATTTTACCTGGAGCTACAACCAGGTATATGCCGACAATAAATTCGATCCATCGGATATGGGTTTCTTTACCAATAACAACTTTTTAGATCAGCGGATTGGCGTAGGTTACAACATATACAAACCCAGCAAATGGTATAACCAATTCGAAAGCTGGCTCAACTTAAACTACTCGCGCAGGGCGATTCCGGCTGCTTACCAAAAAATTGGATTTAATGGAGGCTACTGGGTTCAGTTTAAAAATCAATGGTCGGCGGAGCTGGATGTAAGCTGGGACCGGAAAAGCAACGATTTTTACGAAGCGCGAAACGGAGAGCTTTACCATGCCCCCGAAAATTATGGCGTAAGCTTATACATTAACCCCAACCGGGCCAAAGCTTATAATTTTGGTGGAAATATCCGTTTTTTTGAACAGCAGCTTTTTAAAGGGAAAATGTATAATTTTTACTTTTTTCAAAATCTGAGGCTGAATGATAAAGTGGCGTTTGGTTTGGATTTAAACTTTAACCCCAATTACAACTACGTTAACTGGGTAACGGCGCAAGGCAATCAGGCTATTTTTTCGAGATACGATCGCAGAACGGTAGAAAATTCCTTCGATGCCAAATACACTTTTACCAACCTGATGGGAATTACAGTAGTATTGCGACATTACTGGAGCGATAGAAGGAACAAAGAATTTTATCTCCTTAAACCCGATGGTAACTTAACCGATTATCAGGGCACACCATTAACTGGTATGGATCGGAATTACAACGTTTTTAACATCGATTTAATTTATACCTGGCAATTTGCCCCGGGCAGTACACTTTCCCTTTCGTATAAGGATGCAGCCGAAACTTATGATACTTTTTATACCCAGCGTTACAATAAAAACCTGGGCAGGATTTTAGATGCCCCTCAAAATAATAGCCTGTCGGTTAAGGTTTTATATTATGTTGATTATTTAGACCTGAAGAAAAAACGGAAAAAAGGCTAATGAGTTGCTTTGGGTTTAAACCCATGGCGAAATTATCTCGCCTTACCCGGGCTGATACCAAATTTTTTGCTGAAAGCCTTGTTGAAATGCTGTACAGAGGAGTAGCCCAGATCATTTGAAATGTTTTTAATGTCAACCTGTTTATCGGCCAAAAGCTCTTTTGCTTTCATCAGCCTGTAATCGCTCAAATACCCAAAAACCGTATTGCCAAAAGTTTCCTTAAATCCCTGCTTTAACTTAAACTCATTTATGCCAGCTGCTTTTGCCAGTTCGGTTAAAGATGGAGGTGTACAGGCATTGGCCAGCAAATACTCGCGCGCATAGTAAATGCGTTCCATATCGTAGGCTGATTTTAAACCTGGTTTCTCGGTTTTTTTAGCAGCCAGTTCAAACGACTGTGCCTGTAAAGCTAAAAGCTCCAGGCATTTCGATTGCAGGAAAAGTAATTTTAAGCCACCGGTAAACTCACAAGCCATAATATCGTTAATGCAACTGTGCATGGCCAAACTGATGGGTAAATTTTCTGCCGATATTTCTACCGAATGATTGTTCATGATGTTCTCTGCAAAACTTTTAAGCAGCGCACCGCTTTCGCTGGTTAAATTAACAAACTGCTCTCTTTGAAAATGAACCTCGAAAAATTTAAACGGACCATGGGTTGGAAATTCGGCTGTGCCATCGAAATCGGGGCTGTAAATAATATTGTGCTGGTTAGCTTTAATATCCAGGCGTTTATTGGTGAGGTAGTTTTCCATAATCCCTCCGCCAGTGAGCGAAAAATGTAGTTCTACCAGCTCAGGTTCGTCAAAATATTTAATCCGCAAGCGGTTCTTTTTAACAACCATATCACCATAAACAATATAAATTCCGGCAAAAGATACCTGTACAATCTCGGCATCGCCAAAAGGGAAGCTATATTTCTCCCTTTTTTCGGTTACCAGTGCCTGGTTAAATGCAATATCGTCGAATTTGGTGCCAACAATGTATTGTATATTGTCGTCATCGTAAATATTTAAGGCCATAAAATCCTTTTGGTATAAATTTTAATCCTTTTGATATAAAAAGACCTATTTATTGGACAACTACTTTTGTTCAAAGTTACTAAACAAATTAATACGATGCCTAAGTTACCATCATGGCTGGTCAACACAATGGAAAAGGTGATCAGCAACAAAATATACGCTGTAGAAGTTGTAGAAACAAAAATGCTCAGCAGCAACCTGAAATGTATCACCTTTAAGGGCGATTTTTTCGATGCAAAGTTTATACCGGGCAACGAGGTGCTTTTTAGGGTAAATGCCAACGAGTACCGCCACTATACCTTATCGGCTTTCGATCGGGAAAAAGATACCTGTGAGGTTATTTTTTATTTAAACCAGCAGGGACCGGGTTATAATTTTGCAGCCAATATCCAAAACGGCGATCATTTAAAGCTAATAGCCGACCGCGCAAGGGTAAAATACAACGAGGCTTCCAATCAGCATTTCTTTTTTGGCGATGAAACCAGCATGGGGCTGTACGAATCGCTGGGGAAAAAAGCTGTTGATGAGGATGTAGAGTATTTTGGTGTATTGGAATTGCAGGAAGAAAACTTCGATTCGGTTGAACACATTAATCTGTTAATTGATGTAGTGCCTTCAGATTTGAGCGCTCCGGCTAAAAATGCAATTACCTGGATGGACAATATGCACCCTATGTGCTGGGAAATGTGGCAAAATGCTACCTTTTACCTCACCGGAAGAGCAAAATCGGTGCAACAGTTTAAAAAATACCTTAAACAACGCGGTGTACGCTTTAGCCAGATCATTACCATGCCTTATTGGGAAATTGGCAAGGTTGGCGGCGGAGCTTAAATTATTGAGCTAAATGCAAAAAGACCACAGTTTGCGCTGTGGTCTTTTTATTTTATACGCAATTACCTCGGAAAAGTAAAGGCAAAGCCTAGTGCCAGGGTTTGACTGGCCTGGATTTTATTGGTACCGGTATCATCGTCAAATAACAATACCCCTGTTAAACTGGTATTCATAAAGCGGTTTATTTTTGCTGTTAAAGCAACATCCAGCCTATGATCAATTTTACTTGCCTTAAAATCCTTATAAGGAATAAACATGGCGTATCTGGCTTTCAGGTTGGTATTGGTGAAAATATCTTTATCAAAAGCACTTACAATCTGGAAAGCCAGTTCATTTTTAAATTTTTTACCTTTTTCTACTGCATACACTTCTTTTTTACCATCGTATACCATTGAGTCAAGAACAAAAGTTTGACGGGCGGTACCGGTACCAATACGGGTAGAAAAATACTTTACCGGTTTGTATTCAAAACCGACTGATTCTGTTAAATAACCCGGCGCCATAAATCTCGAAATTAAAACTTTTTGCTCTTCTCCCTGACCGTCTCTGTAATAGCGGAAGCCTCTGTCAAATTGAGATTCAAAACTGATTGATCCAAAGAAATACCAGCTTTTCGATAATTGAAATGATGCCTTGTTATCCCAAAAAATACGGTCGTTGGTTTTCTTTTGCAGCTGGTCTTTGTTTTTAATCTTACCATATTGCAACACAGCTTCACTAACATAGCTATAGCTGTCTTTATTATATTCTGCCTTCCAGTTCAGTAAACCACCAACGGCGATAGAGTTTGTACCTCCACCCTTCCAGTTATCGCTAAACTGCGCCTGGTTAATGTTAATGCCAACGTTGGTCCTGGTTTTCCAGTAACTTATTTTGGCGTTTACAACAAGGGGCTTAATTTTTACGGGTTCGAAGTTTAGCGGCCCTTGTCTGCTTGGCAGCGGACTGCGTTTTAATTTGATGTTCAGGTCTTTAGTATTGATCGGAATGGTATCAATTTCCTGAGCATATAATTGTGTAGAGCAGAGACTTAGAATAAGGGCTATGGCAGCTAAAAAGTTCTTCATTACCTACAAAGAAAAACAAAATTTTTAGAGATAAAAAGCATTTAACAAAATGATTGTCAGGATGACAAGTGTATTAGCCACTAAAACAGCGCTTTCATATTTTTTTTAACCAGCCATACCAACTCCCTTTTTTAAGGTATTGCAGGTTGCGTTCACAATCGTAAGCTTCTTTTTCAAAAACGATATTGCGGTAGGCCAAATGGTGGTTTCGGTATTTAATCAGGTTTACAAAATAGTTAAGCAGGTAGAAGATGTAAAAAGGCAGGATAAGTAATTCGAGTTGCTGGCGCAGATGAATTTTTTCGTGGTTAATAATGGTTGCATCGTTTTTAAACCTGGCCGATTTAACCAGTATGAATGGAAACAGGGCCATGCCGGCAGCGGGCAGCTTTTTAACGATGAAAATGGGCGCTTTCACAGCTTCTCGATGGTTATTTTGGGCAATGGAGGCAATTGCAGTGCTTTAGGATTTATCCGGTAACTTTTGTATGCGTTGCGGATAAACATATTAAAGGCATAATCATCAGCATCGAGCACAAACTGATAGGTTGGGCGGTATTGCTGCATAAAATCGGTAAGTTCATCGTCTTTAATCCCCAGCACCTTACCTACCAGGTTGGCGTTAAAACGGAAATCGATCAAATCTTCGCGGTAATCCTTTTCTAAGATTTTTTGTAAATGACGTGCATTCCTGCCTTGCCTGCTCAATAGATTATAAATGGCATCGATACCCAAACCTACCCCACCATTTCCTAAATTGAGCAGATCCTTACTGCTGCCTTTCGTGGTTTGGTAACGGTATTCCTGCACATTTTTTTCGTACAGTTGCTGCGGGCTCAGGCGTTTCTGCTGGATAACCACATCACGTAGACGTATCCCCAGCGATTTAAGCTGAAAATAGGCCGCCGTTTGGCCTTTAAACACCATGGTATCTACGCCGTAACCCGATAAGGCTGCAACCAGTGTATCGCCCGGAAGGGCAAAAGTGCTAAACTCACCTTTAGTGTTGTTGTACAGGCCATCACCCGTACGGATATTGTAAATGTAAACTTTTGCTAAGCGCTGTTTGGTTTCTTTATCAATAACAATGCCCTGCACAGGTTTGGTTTGTGCATAAAGTGCGGTACTGAGGCCGAAAGTCAGAATAAGGATAACAAAAAATTTCATCAGATTACAAAACTACAAATATCTGGCAGGCCAGGTTTGCACTTAACATTATTTAACCTTAAGCACCTGGCCCAGTTTAATGCCATCGTCGCTCATTTCGTTCAGCATTTTTAGCTGATCGACGGTTAAGTTAAAACGTTTTGCAATATTATACAAGGTATCGCCTTTTACAACAGTGTATGTTCCATCCGCTAAAACAGGTTTTGCGCCTACCGGAGGTGTTTCAACTGGTGTAAATTTGGCTTTTTCTTTGGGGATATTTTGGTTTATTTCTGAAAAAACACGGTCTTCGCGCGCAATTTTCTGCTTTTCCGTTTCCGCTTGATCGTACTGGTACAACTGGTACTTTTCGATGGTGTTGATCAATAAATCGGGATATCGTGGATTGGTGGCATAGCCAGCCGTTTTTAAGCCCTGTGCCCAGCTTTTGTAGTCGTTTTTATCCAGTTGGAAAAGAAAGCTGTAACGCTTACGCTTCAAAAACTCTGAATGGTCTCTAAAAGATTCGCGGGCATCTTTATAAACCCTGAAACAATCGTTTTTTTGGTCATCATCGCGAAAATAATTTTTGCCTTTCCAATCAGAGGTACACTTAATGCCGAAATGGTTATTGGCATATTTGGCCAGGTCGCTGTTTCCGCTACCCGACTCGAGGATGCCCTGCGCCAGCGTAATACTAGCTGGAATACCTGCTGCATTCATTTCCTCAACGGCTACCCCTTTAAATTCATCAATATAACTTAAAGTGTTGTAACTCTTGTAATTGTTGTTGTTTACTTTATTGGCCTCTTTTTCGATCTGCTTATTGTTTTTCGAAAATTTTCTGGTGCCGCATGAGCTAAAAAAAACAAGGATTGCCGCTAAAAGGATAAGATGGTGGGATGAACGCATTGGTATGGTAATGTTTATTGGTTAATTGTTAAAATCGGTTAATTGTATTGTTAAATTGCTTCATTCTTAAAGCAAACGCTATACACTCATCGGCCATTGTTGAATTGTTTGATCGATTGCTCAAGCCTGGTCATTGTATTTTGGTTATTGCTTTTAATTGCCAGCTCAATACTTAATCTTCTGCCCTGGTTTCAGGTTTACTTTTTTCATGCCATTTTTTTGCATCAGTGCTTTAACCGTAGTGCCTTTCTTTTTAGCAATTACACTTAAGTTATCGCCTGCCCTAACGGTGTAGCTTTTGGCCCTGCTTGTACTTCTTTTGCGGTGGCGTACCGGACTGGCATAAACCGGTTCTTCGTAACCTTCGGGTCGCTCGTCGTACTGGTAAAGTTCGTATTTTTTAATTAACCCGATTACCTGCGAAGCCCAGCTTCGGCTGCTGGCATAACCACATCTTCTGATACCGTAGGCCCAACCTTTATAATCGTACTGATCGTATTTGGCAAAAAGGTTGTTAAATGGTTCGCGCGTTTCCATAATCTCTACAAAATGGCTGTAAGATTCGTCGGCATTTAAATAATCGCGGTACGAAGAACGGATTTCGGCGTTGTTGTTTGGGCCTTTCACCCCGAAGTGATTGTTGAGGTGCTGTGCAATTTTACTGTTTCCCGAAGCCGATTCGTGTATGGCAACCGCTAAAATAATACTGGCCGGAATTTTATGGTCGCGCATTAAATCCTGTGCATATTCTACATGCTCAGAGATATACTCGTCTGTATCTTGTGCTTTTACAGCAATTCCTGTTAAAAGGAACAAACAGAAAGTAAAAATTCTTTTCATTTTCTTTTTTGGTTAAGCGGTTAATCGTTTAATTGGTTAACCAGAGTTGACAAATCAATTAACCGATTTAAACAGTTTATACAATTAACCTAATTTCCTGATCACAAATAAACCATCCCTAACGGGTAATATTAATTTCTCAACCCGCTTATCATCAGCTATTTTATCATTAAAACTAGTAATATTTCTGGTGTCTTTGTCTTGTTTTTCCTGAAGTACTTTTCCACTCCAGAGCACATTATCCACAATGATTATTCCGCCCGGGCGTACGCGGTCAAAAATTAGATCGTAGTAGGTACCATTATTTTTCTTGTCGGCATCGATAAAAACAATGTCGAAAACCTCGTCTAAATTATTTATAGTGGTATTGGCATCGCCTAAGATGTACTTAATCTGATCGTTATACTTCGATTTTGCGAAATTGTTGCGCACCATATCCTCCAGCTCCACATTAATATCCAATGTGTATAAAATTCCGTCCTGGGTTAAGCCTTCGGCCAGACAAAGGGTGGCATAACCGGTAAAAGTGCCAATTTCTAAAACCCTCCGTGGCGAAACCATTTTACTAAGCATACTCAAAACCCTGCCCTGGTAGTGACCGGAAAGCATGCGGGGCATTAAAACTTTCAGATTGGTTTCGCGGTCTATATATTGAAGCAACTCATCCTCAGGCTCGCAGTAGGCCAATAGTAAATCTTGTAAATCGTCGTTTATCAGGCTCATGTATTGGGTTATAAACGGTTGGTTTCCATAAAATATTGTAAAATAATAGTAGCGGCAATGGTATCCACCCTTTCTTTGTCGCGGCGATCCTGTTTTTTCAGGCCACTTTGCATAATCGCCTGATGGGCCATTTTAGAGGTAAATCGCTCATCAACCCAATGCCTGGGGATATCGGGGAATGATTTTTTTAACAGGGTAGCAAAGCCCTTTACATGCTGTGCCGAATCGGATGGAGAACCGTCCATTTGTTTAGGATCACCGATAACAAAAGCCTCAACCTGTTCGGTAAGCAGGTATTTTTTGATGTATTCGATCACATCTTTAGGGTGTACCGTATCCAGGCCGGTTGCAATAATCTGCAACGGATCGGTTACGGCGATGCCGATTCGTTTGGTGCCATAATCAAAAGCGAGGATTCTTGCCATAAATTGGATGCCGGGCGCTTGGCGTTAAGCGTTGGCCCATCTTTAAATTTTAAAAAGCCCAAAGGTAAGGTTTTTTACGAAATGGGTTTTTGAGGGAATGGTTAACTGATTAAGTCGGTTAATTGTTTAACTGTTGGTTACCGTTAAAACTGAAAACTGAGAATTGCCAACTGAAAACTGTTACCCCCTCAACTAAGTCCCTGCCCTGTTAATTTCATCGGCTGCGCCTCCGGTCGATCTTTTAGTGGCTTTTAAGGGTTTGCCGAAGCGGTAGGTAAAGGCAAGGTTAATTACACGGCTGTCTCTGGTGAGGATAAAATATTCGCTGGCAGCAGGAAAATCGGTTAAACCTTCCATGGCCTGGGTGTAAAAAATGTCCCTTGCGCTAAGCTTTAAACTTCCCTTGCCTTTAAATAAACTTTGAGATAAGCCTGCTGATAGCTGCCCTGTTGGATACAATAATTCCTGAAGATCGTTACGCGCACGGGTAATGTAAAAACCAGAAATTTCGGCACTCAAACCTTTACTAATGGTAAACTGATTATTTAAGCTCGATTGCACCTGGTTAACCGACGAAGCATAATTGATGTTTTGGTAACCACTTAATTTCTTATGGTTAAAAGTACTTTGCGCATTTAACGACCACCAGCTAAATGGTGAAACTTGTAAGGAAACAGATAAACCTAAATTATGCATGCTGCCAACATTACCCTCCGTGTACACTAAAATGTCGGTTCCTTCTGATAGAAAAAGCTGTGAGAAATAGTTTTTAATTACGCTGTAAGATACTGTAGTGGTTAATATTTGTTTAAACTGATGCGTTAATTCTAAATTCCAGCTGTACTGAGGTAGAAAGAACGGATTGCCACGCTGGTAAGTGTACTTATTGATAATGAAAACAAATGGATTTAGTTTTTGATAGGCTGGCCGGTCTATTCTACGCCCTGCAGTTAAGCTAAAAGTGTTGGCAGAATCTACCTCATAACTGATATAGCCTGATGGAAAAAGATTGCTGTAATTTTTTGAAAAAGCAGAATCTCTGCGGATGCTGTTGCCCAGTTGGTTGGCATCGTAATGTGTGTTTTCGTAACGCAAGCCGGCCTGTGCATTAAATTTTCCGAATTTGCTTTCAAAACTGCTGTAGAGCGCATTAATATCTTCTTTGTATAAAAAGTGATTGCTTTTGTTTAGGTCTGCTGAAAGATTGTTCCCATCAAAAAGCTGGTAGGCCGCAATGTTATCAGTACTGATGCTCGATGATTTAAAACCCGATTCGAGTTTATGGTTTTTGCCGAAACGGATACTGTAATCGGCTTTGGCCGATAATATTTTCAGCGTTGATGGGATCTGCGCAACAGAGCCTTTAATATATCCGCCGGCAGCCAGTAATTTGTTGGTAAAAAGCTGATCGTTATCAATATCATACTTCAATGCATCTAAATCAATAGCAAGATCCTGTGTTTTGCTTAATACCTGCCTTAAATTTGCGTTAATGGCACCATTTCTTAGTTTAAAATCGGTAGTACTATACGTGCCAATGGCCGAATCTATTTTTCCTGCACCACTTTTCCAGGTAGCAATAGCGTTGCTGTTGCCATTGCGTTTGCTCAGGTTGCCTGTTAAGGTTAAGCCAATAGTTGTTTTATCCGAAACATAATAATCCAGGCCGGTTTTTAATAAATGACCACTGTTTTTTGACAGGAAATAAGACGACTGATCTAAAATCGGGCTAACCGAGGTATTTGCCCCAAAATATTGCCGGTAGGCATAAATATCAGTGAAATTCTTACTTAGGTTTACACCATAATTGGCGAAAGTATTCAAGCGGCCTTTGCGGAAATTGAGTAGCAAGCTGTTGTTGCTTTTATAGTATTTTCCTTGTCCGAAAGCAGATATTATAGAACCGTTAAATCCTTCCTGTTTGTTCTTTTTGGTTTTAATATTTATAATTCCTGCATTTCCGCTGGCATCGTATTTTGCCGAAGGATTGGTGATGAGTTCGATCTGGTTTACCTGCGATGAGCTCATGTTTCCCAGCAGGTTACTCAATTCGGTTCCTGATAAATAGGTTTGCTTATCATCAATCATTACCAGCACATTGGCTTTGCTCTGAAGGCTAATGCCGCCGTTCTTATCAACAATTACACCCGGCGATTTCTCGAGTACTTCTAATACCGTTGTACCCGCGTTGGTAACTGCGGCATCTACATTTACGATGGTTTTTCCCTGGACTTGCTGGATAAACTGCTTTTTGCCCACAACAGTCACATCGCCCAGACTTTTTTCGGCTGCAGGTAGATTGATGGTGATGGTTTTATTGGCAAATGGCGATGAAAGCAAAACAGTTTTTTGGGTATTATACCCTATTGCACTTGCACTAAAAACATATTCGCCAGCTGTTGGTTCAGTAAAATTAGCAATACCGTTTTTATCGGTTACCGCTGCCTTAATTAAATTTTGGTTTGTTGCCGTAAGGAGTTGGACGGTGGCATTTTCTATACCCAGCCCTTTTTGGTTAAGCACAATAATTTTAATCGTGTTATCCTGGCAATAGCCAAAAAGCGAATAAATGCTCAGGCCGAGCAGCAATAGGTATTTAGAGAAAGTCATTTAGTTTTTAGTTAGCCAAGTAAATATATTAATCTATCCGTAATAAACAGGATAAACTTCTTTTGGATAAGGATTTAAGCTAAAATTAAATTCGAAGACTGTTTTATAAATATGCAAGAAACACTTTTCTCTGTTGTTGAGCTGGTATTGTTACAAGAGCCCATTTGAATGTCTTTACAATCTAAAAAAGAATGCCGGGAAACGAAGATGATACGTGGTAATGTAAGAATCTCATATCTATTTCTTATTTTGCACCAAATGCAGTTTAAAGAAATCATAGGACAGGAAAGAGTGAAGCAACAATTGGTGCAAACGGTTAAGGAAAACCGCATTAGCCATGCGCAGTTGTTTTTATCGCCTGCGGGTTCTGGTGCTGTGCCGCTGGCCATTGCCTATGCGCAATACATTAATTGTTTGGATAGAGGCGAAACCGATAGCTGCGGAGTATGTTCAAGCTGTAGAAAATACGAACGGTTAATTCACCCCGATCTGCATTTTTCTTATCCTTTCTTTGCCTCTGCCAGTGTAAAAACCGCTGTTGATGTACTGGACGAGTGGCGCAACATGGTGCTGGGCGATCCTTATTTTGATATGGATATCTGGCGCTCTAAACTGGATGCAGCCAATAAACAGGCCAACATTAACATTGCCGAATGCCACGACATTATTAAAAAACTAAGTTTTAAAGCCTTTGAGGCCGAAACCAAAGTTTTAATTATGTGGCTGCCCGAGTATTTGGATAAAGCAGGTAATGCTTTATTAAAACTGATTGAAGAACCACCTGCCAATACGCTTTTTATTTTGATAACGCAAAGTCAGGACCAGATTTTAACCACCATTTTATCAAGAACACAAATTGTTAAAATACCGAAACTTAGCTCAGCAGAAGTTACCGGTTATTTATTACATACAAGCGGTTTAACCGAACACCAGGCAACCGACTATTCTTTTCTGGCCGATGGCAATTTAATTGAAGCCAAGGCACTGGCGGCCGATACCCAGAACGATAGTTCAGGCACATTTACGGCTTGGTTAAGAATGGGCTTTGGTAATAAAGTGCCCGATCTGATTAACTTTACCGATGAGGCAGCCAAGTGGGGCCGGGAAAACCAAAAGAATTTTTTAAAGTACGGCGTAAATTATTTGCGTGAATGCTGTTTGATTTTAAGCGGTGCTGAAGAACTGGTGAAATTACCGCCATTAACCTTCGAAACGGCTAAAAAGTTAAGTATGCACGTGCTTACATTGCCCATGGCAGAGGCCATAATTGGCGAGCTGGAAAAGGCACATTACCACATTGAAAGAAACGCAAATCCGAAAATTCTGTTTTTAGATGTATCTTTACAACTGGTAAAAATTATCAAGTTTAAAACGCTCCCCGCGGGGACTCAATATATATACAATTAATATGGGATGTGGAAGTTGTTCAACAGGCGGTGGTTGCACCCCTAATGGATGCAAGAGTAATGGCTCATGCGGCACCGGTGGTTGCCAGACAATGGAAGTACACGATTGGCTATCTAATCTGGATATGCCGGCTAATTATAAACCTTTTCAGGTTACCGAAATCAAATTTAAAGGTTCACGTAAAGAGTTTTTCTTAAACAGCGATAACATTTACCTCGAAATAGGCGAATTGGTTGCCGTTGAAGGGCCAACAGGCGGCTTTGATGTAGGCCATGTTTCGCTTACAGGCGAATTGGTGCGCATACAAATGAAGCGTCGAAAAACCAGCGTTGATCAGGTGGTTAAGAAAATTTACCGCAAAGCTACAGAGGCTGATGTAGAGAAATGGAATGCTGCAAAAGGGATGGAATGGGAAACCATGCACAAAGCCCGTAAACTAGCACTCGATCTGCGTTTGCAAATGAAAATAAGCGATGTAGATTATCAGGCCGATAAAACCAAAGCCACGTTTTTTTATACTGCCGATGGCCGTGTGGATTTTCGCGAGCTGATTAAAAAAATGGCCGAAAGTTTCCGGATCAGGATTGAAATGCGCCAGATTGGGATGCGCCAGGAAGCTGGCCGTTTAGGCGGAATCGGTTCATGCGGTCGCGAGTTGTGCTGCTCTACCTGGCTTACTAATTTTAAAACGGTTTCTACTGCTGCGGCTCGTTACCAAAACCTGTCGCTTAATACCTTAAAGCTTGCCGGCCAGTGCGGTAAGTTAAAATGTTGCTTAAACTACGAGCTCGATACCTATTTAGATGCTTTAAAAGATATTCCGGATAGAATTGAGAATTTAGACACTGAAGCAGGTTACGCGCGTCACCAGAAAACCGATATTTTTAAGAAAATAATGTGGTTTAGTTACCAGGGCGATGAAAACTGGATTCCGGTTAAGGCTGCCCGGGTAAAAGAAATTATGGCTTTAAACAAAGCCGGTAAAAAGGTGCCGAACCTGAAAGAAGATGCAATTCAAATTGCAGCGCCGGTGGTTGTAGAAAAATCGTTCGATTACGAAAATGTGGTTGGTCAGGATAGTTTAACCCGTTTGGATGAACGTTCGCGTGGTAAAAACAACCAGAACAGAAACAATAACCCAAAAAATAACCGCAACAACCAAAAAAATAACCGCGAAAGAGTGCCTGCAGGCGACAAAAATGCTCAGCCAAATAACAAACCACCACAACAAGGTGGACAAAAGCAACAGGGCGGAAAGCAGCAGCAAAACCAGAAACAAAATGCTGCACCTAAAGGTCAAGGCCCGCAGCAGGCTGTGCCAAAACCTGCGCATGTTAACGGGCCTAAGCCTCAAAACAATAGACCTAAGCAACAACAGCCTCAAGGTCCAAAAACAGAGGTTAAAGCCGAAGGAAATGCGGTGCAGGGAGAGAAAACAGAGCAAAGCAAAAATAAAAACAGAAATAACCGTAGGAAAAACAATAACCGCCGAAACAATAACAATGGTTCAGAAAATAAACCTGCTGCCGAGTAAAATAAACCTGCTGGTTTTCGGGTTTTGCGCAATGGTATCTTTATTGGCGAGCTGTACCAGCAGTAGTGTTATCGACAGCAATGTCGAGCTAACCGATCGCCGCTGGACTTATCGTAACCATATTTCGACTCCATTTGAGATTAAAGATTATACTAAAGGTTATAACATTTACTTCAAACTAAGGCATACTGCCGATTATAAGTATGCCAATATTTTTATCCTGGCACACTTTAAAGACGGGAAACAGGTAGTAACTAAACGCTATCAGTACAAACTGGCCAAAAATGATGGCGAATGGCTGGGGAGCGGTTCTGGTAATCTGTTTAGCTATACTTTGCCCATGCTTACAAACTATCATTTTCCACACAATGGAAAATTTGATATCGAAATTGAGCAGAACATGCGCGATAACCCACTTTTGGAAATAAGCGATGTAGGGCTTGCAATTGAGCAGGTGCAATAAATAGAAAGCAAAGAGCACAGTGTCAGGAGTTAGGAATTGCTAAATATACTGCAGCAAATTCTCCAGCTTCATTCCTCTTGATCCTTTTAATAATACCAGATGATCCTGAATTGGATTTTGTTGTAAATAATCTGCTGCTTCTGCAGGCGTTTCGAAAAACTGACCATTAACTCCTTCTTTAAAGGCATAAAAGTACTTTCCAATAAAAATCAGCTGGTCTAATCCGCTTTCTTGTGCCTGGCTAACAATCAGTTGGTGTTGGGTTGGCGATTCAGGTCCGAGTTCGAACATATCGCCCAAAATAGCTGTCTTTTTACTGGCCGATAAAGCAGAAATATTATTTAAAGCTGCAGTCATGCTGCTGGGATTGGCATTGTAAAAATCGCAGATTACCGTGTTTTTTTCGGTTTTGGTCAATTGCGAACGGTTGTTTTTGGGTTGGTAATTGGCTAAACCAGCATTAATTTCTTCAGGGTTCATATCAAAGAAATCCCCAATACAGATTGCCGCAAGTATGTTTTCGAAATTGTAACTGCCTGTTAAATTGGTTTTAACGGTCGATTCAGCTTCGTGGTTGGTCCATGTAACCTCAATAAAAGGATCGCTGCTTTTTAGCGTGCCTTTAATGGTATTGCCATTTGCTGTTCCGTAATAGATCAATTTGTTTAAGCCTGCATTAGCACTCATTTCTAGCAGATAAGCATTGTTCCGGTTAATGAAAGTATAACCGTTGGTTGCTTTTAAATAGGCGTAAAGCTCTGCTTTTCCTTTTTTTACCCCTTCAAAGCCACCAAAGCCATCTAAATGTGCCATACCAACATTGGTAATAATGCCATGGGTAGGCTGGGCAATGGTGCAAAGCAATTCAATTTCTTTCTGGTGATTTGCCCCCATTTCTATCACCGCAATTTGCACATCAGCCGTAATGGCTAAGATTGATAAAGGCACTCCAATGTGGTTATTCAGGTTGCCAAAAGTGGCAAATGTTTTATAACGTTCGGCCAATACAGCGTTTACCAGTTCTTTACTGGTGGTTTTTCCGTTACTGCCCGTTAAGCCAATAACCGGGATATTCAACTGTTTGCGGTGATGGCGGGCCAGATCCTGTAAGGTTTCTAAAACATCATTTACCAGTAAACACTGAGCATTCTCAGCATATTTTTCTTCGTCAATTACTGCATAAGCCGCCCCTTTTTCAATGGCTTGATGGGCAAATTCGTTCGCATTAAAAAGATCGCCTTTCAACGCAAAAAATATACAACCGGGTGTAATGTTTCTTGTATCGGTAGAAATAACAGGGTGTTTTGTATAATGCTTATATATAGTTTCAGTACTTATCATTTTTTTTATGGTTGCGGAGGTAAAATTAAGAATAAAACACTGTTTTCCGATCTTCATTCTTTCTTCATCAATTTCTGTAAAAAATTGAGTAAATTCATATAGTCTATTGACATATAGCTTTGTCTAATTGTCGCGGGCAATCATTATTAACTAACTAAAATTGAATCATGAAGAAACTACTACAAAGTTTGTTCGTTCTGCTGCTGTTTGCATCAATTGCAGTGGCGCAAGACAGAACGATAACGGGTATGGTTACATCTAAGGAAGATGGCATGCCAATCCCGGGAGTAAGCGTAAAAATTGTTGGAACAAACACCGGAGCATCCACAGGCGCTGATGGAAAATTTTCCTTAAAAATTTCTTCCGAAGCAAAAAGCATTCAGGTCTCTTCGCTCGGATTTTTAACTCAAACTGTCAATATTGGTTCGGGTAACATAATCAATGTTGTACTAGTACCCGATACAAAACTTTTAGGTGAAGTGGTTGTAACTGCCCTGGGTATTAAAAGAGAAAAACGTACCCTTACCTATTCAACACAAGAGGTAACGGGAGGGGCATTGGTTGATGCAAAGGAAAATAATCTGGTTAACGCATTGGCGGGCAAAGTTGCAGGTGTTCAAATCACAAATTCAAGTGGAGCTGCCGGAGGATCCTCGAAAATAGTAATTCGGGGGAATACCTCGTTAACTGGTGAAAATGGGGCACTATTTATTTTAGATGGCGTGCCTATTGATAACTCTGAAGCAGGTAATCCCGATGGGGCATTAAGCGCCGGCGGAACATCGAATCGTGCGATTGATATCGATCCAAACATTATTGAAAGTGTGACGATCTTAAAAGGCGCAGCTGCCAGTGCGCTATATGGTGCTGCTGCCGCAAGAGGTGTTGTAATTATTACCACTAAAACAGGGAAAGGAAAGCCATCAGTGACTTTAAGTTCGGGTGTGACTTTTGATAACCCGATTCTGCCCGAATTTCAGGATGTGTACGCCCAGGGTAGCAACGGGGTATATGTTGATGGTAATAATGGTAAGTTGAGCTCATCATCGTGGGGGCCACCTATTGATGGTCTAATGGTGAACGGACAACCTGTACAAAAGCACGATCCTAGAAAAGAGTTCTTTAAGACAGGTTTTACTACCGATAATACAGTAGCAGTAAACGGTTCTACCGATAATTCTACTTATCTGGTTTCTTATTCTTACCTAAAAACAAACGGAACAGTACCCTCAACTGATTTTGGCAGACATTCGTTGTTTACCAAATTTTCGAATAAAATAACAAAAGACCTGACCTTTACCGGCCAGTTTAACTACATCAACTCAGTAAATAACCGGCTTGCTGAAGGAAACGGTTTGGCTAGCCCGTATTGGACTGTTTATGCTGCTCCTATTTCGTGGGATCCATTTCCTACAACGAATCCTGACGGTTCGCAGCGGCTATACCGGGCGGCAAGAAATAATCCATACTGGTTAGTTGATAATACCAAGTTTGTATCGGCAGTTAACCGGTTTTTACCTGTATTTACAGTTAGCTATAACCCTTTGCCCTGGCTAACTATAACGGAACGCGGCGGTGCTGATATTTATAATGACAATAGTAATTATCATGAAGCACCAGGTATTGTTGGCGGAGAATCGGCTGACGGAAAGATGTATAATCGGGAAATAAATTATAAACAGTTTAATAATGATATCATTGTTGAAGCTAAAAAGAATTTTAATGAAGATTGGTTCGGTAGTATTTTGATTGGTAATAATATATTAAGTAATTCTCAACGTGTGGTATTTGATAAGGGAGTTGGTTTGTCTGTTACTGATTTTTACAATATCAACAATGCCTCGACTCAGATATCGTCGATAAATAATTATACCAAAAGAAAGGTGGGTTATTATGCCCAGTTAACTACAGAGTATAAAAGAATGATATCTTTATCCTTAACCGGTCGCTATGATGGAACATCTGTGTTAAGCCAGGACAAAAATTATTATCCTTATGGTTCGGCATCAGCTGCGTTCATTTTTACAGAACCACTTCATTTAAGCGACAATTCTATTTTAAATTTTGGTAAAATCAGGGTATCTTATTCTTATGTTGGTAATGATAATGTAGGCCCTTATGCCTTAAGCACAACATACGTGCACCCTGTGATTTCTAATATTGAATTTCCTTACCAGGGCCAGAATGGATTTTTGCTTACCAATACTTACGGCGATCCGAATCTAAAAAATGAAGGATTAAAAGAGTTTGAAACGGGTATTGAGTTAAAAATGTTTAAAAGCAGATTAAGTATAGAAGCTACCTATTTTGACAAAAAAAGTGTTGATTTGATTACGACTACTCCAATTACCCCATCTTCGGGTTTCAATGCAGCAACGATTAATGCCGCAAGTATGTATAACAAGGGGATTGAATTGATACTAAACGGCTCACCTGTTAAAACAAAAGATATCACATGGAATATCGGAGTTAATTTCTCGAAAATAAAAAATAAGGTTACCGAAATTGGGCAAGGATTAGATAATATACAATTTGCGGGCTTTACTAACCCTGGTATTTTCGCTTATAAAGATCAGCCTTATGGTGTAATATTCGGTTCGAGGTACAAAAGGACTAACGATGGCAAATTGCTGATAGATGATGACGGATACCCGATTATTGACGACCAGCTGGGCGTAATCGGAAATACCACACCCAAATGGAATGCGGGTTTAACCACAAGCTTTAGCTATAAAGGCTTAACCCTATCTGCGGTATTTGACATGCGGTATGGTGGCGATGTGTATAATTTGGACGGCCATTATTTAGACTTTTACGGAACGACTAAGAAAACAGAAGATAGAACCGCAACCAAAATTTTCGATGGTATAAGAGAAAGTGACGGACAGGTAAATACCACTGTTGCTAAATTAGATCAGGGATATTATCAAAATAATGAAAGCGTTGTAGATGAAACAGGTGTAGAGGACGGTACTTATTATAAATTAAGGCAAGTAAGCCTGGCCTATACCTTTAATCCAGCGTTTTTAAAGAGAACCCCTTTTAAAGGATTAACAGTGTCGGCAACAGGCAGAAACTTATGGTTATATGCACCACATTACACCGGCTCAGATCCCGAGGTAAGTTTGTATGGAACAGGGAATGGAGCGAGTTTTACCAACTTTGTTACCCCTACTAACCGGAGTTATAATTTTGCAATAAAAGTTACCTTTTAATCTCGAAAATCATGAAAATCATATATTATTCAATAACGGCCCTATTACTGCTCTCCATTAGCAGTTGCAAGAAATTCCTTGATGTTAATCAGGATCCAAATAATCCAACAACAGTACAGGAATCTCTAATACTATCACCTATTGAACTTTATACCACAACGCAAATTGCAGCTGGTTATCCATCAATTACAACGGCCTACTGGACACAACAATTAGCGCTAAATCAGGAATCGCCTAATATTGATACCTACCGGATCACACCGACAGATGTAAACAACACCTGGAGTTTTGACCTTTACCCCGCCATTTTTTATAATGTACGTACTATGATTAGCAATGCCGATCAAAAAGGAAGTAATGGCTATTCGGGTATAGGTAAGGTATTATTGGCCTACAATTTAGCTGCTTGTACCGATTTGTGGGGAGATATACCTTACTCGCAGGCATTTCAGGCCCTGAACGGTGTAAAGCCAGCGTACGATACTCAGGAAAGTATTTATAAAGTGATTCAGTCCACACTCGATGAAGCTATTGTGAAACTGAGCGCACCATCATCTGGCAAAGCTGTAGGTTCAGATGATTTTATTTATGGTGGAAATTTAGCCGCATGGAAAAAATTTGCCTATACCCTAAAAGCGAGATATTACTTACGTTTAAGTAAAGCTGCTGGTTATAATGCTGCTGCACAGGCAGATTTGGCGCTTACCGCACTTCAAAATGGGTTTGCATCTAATGCCGATAATGCGTTAATAACTTATGCGGGTACTGCCAAAGCGGAAAATCCCTGGTATCAAAACACCTTGCCTGGTGCTGGTGGAGTTGTTCTGTCTTCTAATTTTGTAAACCTGTTAAAGGCTAATAATGATCCAAGGTTACCCATATTGGCTAATCCTGGTTCGGGCAACGATTATGTGGGTAGAACCAGTGGTACAGCAGCGGCTACAGATCCAACTGTATATGCAACTGTTGGCACCTTTTATGGAGGGTATATTGACGGTGATGATTCAGGAGCAGCCGGGCCGGTATATCTTGCTACTTACGCCGAAGCATTATTTATAAAAGCAGAGGCCACACTTTACAAGTCGGGAGCGGCGGCAGCGACACCCATATACACTAGTGCGATTGGAGCCCACATGGATATGCTAAAAGTTACTTCGCTAGATAAAGCTACCTATTTAGCAGCACATGCAACCCTTGACGCAGTTGCTCCGTTAAAAACAATAATTGGCGAAAAATATGTTGCCGATTTCTTGTCTCTTGAGGTGTATAACGATTGGCGCCGTACTGGTTATCCTGCTTTATCTGTAGTCCAGAATGCATTCAAACCTTATATTCCACAGCGGTTCCCTTACCCTTCACAAGAAATAACGTCAAACCCTCAGCCTCAGCAAAGTATAGCAACTTCAACTAAGGTGTGGTGGGCCAATTAAATCTGTTAATGCACTTAAAGGCAATCCATATCGGGTTGCCTTTTTTATTTGAGTGAATATTTACGAGGATATAACTGCATGGTCAGTGACTTATTTAACAAAAAATATAATGTAAATGCCAAAGTTTAAATGAAAAATATTTTGTGTATTATTGATTAAGTAATCCCACGCTCATGAGATATTATTTGTTTTGCATCGCTTTATTTATTAGCTTAAATAGCTATGGACAAATACAAAACCCTGATCAGTTTTTAGGCTACGAACTCGGCTCGCACTTTACACCACACCATAAAGTGGCCGAATATTTCAGGCAGACAGCTGCGGCTTCACCGAAAAATACTAAGCTAATTGAATATGGCAAAACAAACGAAGGCAGACCATTACTGGTAGCCATTGTTTCAACGCCCGAAAATATTAACCGGTTAGAACAAATCAGAAATAATAACCTGAAACTGACCACCGGAACCAATACTAATGTTGATATAGCTAAACAACCAGCAATTCTTTGGCTGAGTTATAATGTACATGGAAACGAAGCCAGTTCAACCGAAACAGCTATGAAAATGCTGTACACCCTGGCGTCAGAGACTTATAAACCCGCTAATGAGTGGCTAAAAAATACTGTTGTAGTTATCGATCCCTGCTTAAATCCTGATGGACGTGACCGCTATGTGAATTATTTTAATAGTGTGGTAGGCAAAACACCCAATTCAGACCCTTCTTCGCGTGAGCATATTGAACCCTGGCCTGGTGGCCGTCCCAACCATTATTATTTCGATTTAAACCGCGATTGGGCCTGGCAAACGCAGATGGAAAGTCAGCAAAGATTGGCCTTATATAACCAGTGGATGCCACAGGTGCATGTCGATTTTCATGAACAAAGCTATAACGAGCCTTATTATTTTGCACCAGCAGCCGAGCCTGTACATCAGGATATTACGCCATGGCAAAAAAGCTTTCAGGTGGTAGTAGGGAAAAATAATGCTAAGTATTTCGATGCAGAAGGCTGGCAATATTTTACCAAAGAGCGTTTCGATCTGCTTTACCCCTCTTATGGCGATACCTACCCACTGTATAACGGATCAATTGGGATGACTTATGAACAAGGAGGCATCCGGGCAGGCCTATCGGTTGTAACCAACGATGGCGACACTTTAACCTTGAAAGACCGCATTGCGCACCACTTTACCACGGGAATGTCGACCGTAGAAGTAACTGCTTTAAGCCACAGTAAACTCTTAGAAGAATATAAAAAGTACTTCCAGCAGGGCCTAACCAATGCACCTGGTATTTATAAGAGTTACATCATTAAGGCGGGCAACCTCTCGCGCTTAAAAAAACTCGCTGAATTACTCACTAAAAACAAGATCGAATTTGCCTTCGGTGGTGATAAGCAGGGTCGTGGTTATGATTACGATACGCAAAAGGAAGAAAATTTCACCATCGGGCGGAACGATTTAATTGTCAATGTACTGCAATCGCGCGCGGTGTTGGCCAACGTATTGCTTGAGCCACACACCGTTGTAACCGACTCTAATACCTACGATATTACAGCCTGGGCCCTACCTTATATATATGGATTGAAAGCCTACGCCAGTAAAGAGAATATAAAAGGTAAATTTGCTGCCCTCGAAGAGCCAAAAACAGCAAGTAACGAGCTTGATAAACCATTGGCCTGGCTATTTGGTTGGGGCACCAGCGAAGATGCACAGTTGTTAATTGCCCTGCAAAAAGAAAACATTAAGGTGAGGCAGGCCGATCAGCCCTTTTCGGTAAACGGAAAAGATTACCCTGCAGGGACTTTAATTGTACTCCGGGCAGAAAATGAAAAGGCCGTCAAAGGGGTGAAAGATAAGTTAACTGCTATTGCGAGGAAGTTGGATAAACCCATTCAGGCCGTGTCGAGCGGTTTTGTAGAAAAAGGCAAAGATTTCGGCTCCAATGTTTATCCATTATTAAGGCAACCCAAAATCGCTATTGCTTCGGGGATGGAAGTTTCCTCACTTGCCTTTGGCGAAGTTTGGTTCTACCTGGAGCACGATTTAAACCTATCGGCAAGCATTATTAACGCTAAAGACATTAATAATTTAGATATCAATAAGGTAAATATCCTCATTCTACCCGATGGCAGTTATGCACCTTTTATGGGCGATGGTTTAACGGCATGGTTAAATAAAGGCGGAAAGTTGATTTTGATGGAAGACGCTATCGAAAGTGTTTTAGATAAAAAAGGCTTCGATATTAAAAAGAAAGAGGCTGTAGTGAAGAAGGATGAAAAGCCGGATGCCAATAAATTGCTTTTTAAAGATAAAGACCGCGATGATTTTGAAACCACTATACCGGGTGCTATTTATAAGATTAACCTCGACGCTTCCCACCCATTCTCGTATGGACTTGGAAAAACCTATTACAGCTTAAAAACCGACCGCAAAATATACGAACTCTTTGCCAAAGGCTGGAATGTAGGCCTGGTTAACGAAAAAAGTTTAATGGCCGGTGTTGTTGGCAAAAAAGCAAGAGAAGAACTCAAAAGCGGTTTGCTAATCGGTGTGCAGGATTTTGGTCGCGGACAGGTAGTTTATCTGGCTAACGACCCGCTTTTTAGAAACTTTTGGGAGGGTGGAAAAACGCTTTTTGCAAATATGGTGTTTTGTAGCTATTAGTTGTAAATACCTTAATAATCAAAATCTTTAAATGTAAAATAATGCGATAATTCATTGCAATGGATTGAGTTTAACTGCATAATAAATCACGCTTTCTGCAATTCAATATGTCTATCTAAAAAGGCAAATAATATAAACTGACAAATTCGTTACAATTCGTTTTGTTTGTTTTTTTATGCCGGCAAGCCACATAAGCGTGATAAATGGATATTAAGTGTTAAAAATTGTTAAAATAAATTTGGTGTTAATCATAACTAACTCTATTTTAGCCGGTAAATAATCATTAACTAACCTATTTTCAAATTATGAAAAAACTTCTACAAAGTTTGTTCATACTTATGTTCGTTGCTGTAACAGCAATGGCACAAGAAAGAACAATCACTGGTACAGTTACCTCTAAGGATGATGGATTGCCAATTCCTGGTGTAAGTGTTACAATCTCTGGAGCTAAAAGCGGAACTCAAACATCTTCCGACGGTAAATTCAGTCTAAAAGTGCCTGCTGGCACGTCAAGTTTAAGATTTTCTTTTCTGGGCTTCCAAGCTCAAACTGTATCTATACCTGCTAGTGGGGTATTGAGAGTGGCCTTATCATCAGATTTAAAACAACTTAGTGAAGTTGTTATTACTGGTGCATTAGGTTTGCAAAGACAGAAAAAAGAAATTGGCTATGCAGCAACCTCTGTAAATAATGAAACAGTTACAGCTGGTAATGCGGTTAATCTTGCCAACGGACTACAAGGTAAGGTGTCGGGGTTAAATATCACAACTACTAATAGTGGTGTTTTCGAAAACGTAAAGATCAATCTTCGCGGTATCCGCTCTTTAACCGGAAATAACAATCCTTTATTGTTATTGGATGGTGTTCAATCAGATATTAATTACCTTTCGTCTTTAAATCCAAATGATATTGAAGATGTAACCGTGTTAAAAGGATCTGCTGGAGCTGCTGTTTATGGTTCGGACGCAAGAAATGGTGTAATTATCGTAACTACAAAAAAAGGAACCAAAGATGGTAAGCCTGCTGTAACAGTTAGTAATTCAACACAATTCCAAGACATTAGCTTTTTTCCTAAATTTCAGGAAAAATTTGGTTTAGGTGGCGGCGGTAACAATGCTGTTGGTGGCCAATATACCTCAATCGAAAACTGGTCTTGGGGGCCTGCTTATGATGGTTCAAACATTCAAATTGGTCCTGATTTAACAGGAATAGTGGATCCTCGTTTTGGACCATTAACTACGCAAACAGAGACTTATAGTAATAAAGACTCAAGAAAAAACTTTTTCAACACTGGCTCTGTAATTCAGAACGACGTTTCTTATGGTGATAAGAACTTTTTCCTTAGTTTGCAAGATGCAAATATTAAAGGGATTGTTCCTGATGATAAGAATCGTAGAACAGGCATTCGTTTAAATGCTGCTAGAGAATACGGCAGATTAAAAGTTGCTTTGAATACCAACTACATTCAGCAAAACTATAATATCTTCGACTCGGAAGGTATGGCAGATTTCAACTCTTCTCAGAATGTTGGATTAAACCAGGGCTTGATGAATTTATTGTTCAATACTGCTGGTTATATCGATTTACAGAAATACAAAGATTTTGAGAACAACCCATATGCTTCTTATAACTACTATTATACTGACTATGGATTAAACCCATATTTTGCAATAGATAATTTTAGAAAAAAAGGTAGAAGATCAGACTTTCTAGCGAACCTAAATTTAGATTTTAAAGTTGCAGATTGGATGACTTTAAATTACAGAGCTGGTTTAACTTCTCAATCAACAGATGAACGTAGAACATCTCAGGGCGAAACACCGAATGCTTTTGGTACAAGTGTTAGGGGTTTTAACCCAATCGCATCTAATTTAGAAGAACGTTCATTCAGATCTCAAAGACTTTCTTCAGAGTTATTTGCTAATTTTAACAAACAAATTGACGAAGACTTTAAAGTTACCGGTATTTTAGGTACTTATTTACGTGGAGATAATTCACGTGACACACGCGTAGGTGCTGTTAACTTAGTTGTTCCTGATTTATATAATATTTCTCAGCGTACAGGTAACTTAACTGGTTCATCTCCGTCAAGACAGAGCCGATTGTTTGCTGTTTATGCAAGTGCTACTTTAAGTTATAAAGGATGGGCAAACATAGAGGTTACCGGACGTAACGAAAAAACATCTGTTTTAAGTGAAGATAACAATTCTTATTTCTATCCGGGAGTAAGTGCTTCATTTGTATTAACTGATGCAATTGATTTCTTGAAAAATAACGAAACTCTTTCGTATTTAAAATTAAGAGGAGGTTTTAATAAAACAGCAAATGCTGATCTATCTCCATATTCTCTAGCGGCTACTTTCTCACAAGGTGGTGGTTTCCCATATGGTTCTGTACCGGGTTATGCTGCTGATAATACTGTATATGATCCTTTATTAAGACCCGAATTTATCAAAAATACAGAGGCTGGTATTGAGGTTGGTTTGTTAAGAAACCGTATTAATATTGAAGCTACCTATTTCCGTCAGAATATGACAGATCAGATTGTTCCGATTAACTTGTCGTCAGCAACTGGATATACAACCGCACAAGTAAATGCTGCTTCTTTCACAAATAAAGGAGTTGAGTTAGATTTAGGTTTAACACCATTGGTTAATTTAGGTGAAGTTCGTATTAACTTCAAAGCTAATGCTACTTATAACACAAGTGAAGTAACCCAGATTTATCCTGGTTTAGATCAGATTTCAATTGGTGGCTACACTTATGCAGGTAACTATGCCATTACCGGATATCCGGCATTTGTTATCAGAGCAACTGATTACGTTAGAGACCCTGAAGGCAGAGTAGTTGTTAATGCCCTTACCGGCGCACCAACAGCCGACCCAATCACTAAAATTTATGGCAATACGCTTCCTAAATGGATTGTTGGTTTAAATCCTTCTGTTCGTTGGAAAGGCTTAAGTGTTTCAGCATTGTTTGAATATAAAGGTGGATACATGAACTATAATGATATTGGTAATGCAATGTCTTGGACTGGTGTATCAGCGCTTTCTGGAATTAACAACCGTGAAAGATTTATTTTCCCTAATTCTTCGGTGCTTGTAAACGGCCAATATGTAGCCAATACAAATGTTACTTTAAATAACCCAGAGTCGTTCTTTACAGGTGTTGCAAGAAGTGTAGCTACTAACTACTTAACCAGCGCTGCTTCATGGAGATTCCGTGAGCTATCAATTGGTTATGATATCCCAATGTCTGTTTTTGGTAGCCAAAGAGTTATTAAATCATTAAATGTTGCTTTAACCGGAAGAAACTTAGCATTATGGTTGCCTAAATCAAACCAATATACAGATCCTGATTTTACATTCAGTCCGGCTGCTGCAAATTTTGGTAATGGCAGTACAACAGGTGTTACAACAGGTAACCAGGCAGGTATTAGTAACTCGTCAATCAACCCTCCAACAAGAACATTTGGTGGAAACATTACGATTACATTTTAATAACAGTATTAAACAGGAAAGAAATGAAAAAAATTATATATCCATTCTTTGCAGCGGTGTTGTTGTTTACAGCAAGTTGTAAAAAAGACTTTTTCGATATTAACGATAGTCCTAATTCGCCAACCGATCAGTCTATTACACCAAAAGTGCTTTTGCCTAGAGCGCTTCATAACGTAGGGGTAAGAGTAGGTACAACATTCGATTATGCTGCCTTTTGGATGAGCTATTGGGGGCATTCGGGCTCTTATGGTCAGTCAATAGAAATCGAATCTTATGCTATCACTACAGCTTTTCAAAGTGGTCAGTGGACAGGATGGTTTGATATTCTAAACGATATTAATACCATGGAAAAGAAAGCCAAAGAGGGCGGCCAGCCGTTTTACGAAGGAGCTGCAAAAACTTTAAAGGCAATTGGCTATATGTACTTAGTTGATCAGTATAATAATGTACCATATTCGAAAGCATTTGATTTTGTTGGTAATATTACTCCCGCTTATGATAAGGGAGAAGATATTTATGCTGACTTATTTTTACAATTGGATGCTGCTGGTAAACTTTTTGTACAAGCAGAAACAAATGGTGTGGATGCAGCAACAAAAGCTTCGGATGTAATGTATGGTGGTAGCACTGCTTCATGGAGAAGATTAGTCAATACTATGCGTTTAAAGCTGTTAATTCACGAATCTCAAGTTGTAACTGCGGCTACCCGTAATACCGTTGTAGGTCAAATTACAGCTGATGGTGCAGGTTATATTACTACAGGATCGCAAGCAGCCCTTGTTCAGCCAGGCTATGCAATAGTTGATGGTCAACAAAATCCTTTCTGGAATACCTATAAATCAACAGCCTTAGGTGTAACCGATCAGTATAACAGAGCAAATAACTACATCTTGAATAGGTTTGTATCAACAAATGATATTCGCTATCAGTATGTTTTCAGCAAAGCGGTTACTCCGTTAAGTGGAAATACTTATAAGGGTGTGAATTTTGGAGAGGTAGTTGCAAATAACGACCCGTATAAACAACAAAATCAATCAGATGTTGCTGGTCCGGGCCTTGCAAAACTTGCAACTCAGGCGCAACCGGTAGTTACTGCTGTAGAAAGTTTATTCTTACAAGCTGAAGCTGCAGAAAGAGGATGGATTACGGGAAGTGCTCAAACATTATATGAGAATGCTGTTAAAGAATCTTATACTTATCTTGGAATAGGAGCAACAGCAGGTCAAGCTTATTTAACAGCTGGCGCTGCAGATGCGACTATAGGATATGCTGCTGCAACTAACAAAATTCAACTAATCGTAGAGCAGAAATATTTGGGACTAATTGGTTTAGCAAATTTTGAAGGTTATGTAGATTATAGAAGATTAGGTTTCCCTAATGTTCCTCTATCTTTAAATCCAAACAGGCTTACAAATGTAATTCCGCTTAGATTAGCATACCCACAAACTGAGTATAACTATAATGCTGCTAATGTTGCTGCCCAGGGAACAATAAATCCGCAAACTTCGGCAATCTTTTGGGATAAATAATATTAACTATTAAAGGAAATTGAAATGAAAAAAGTCATAAAATTATTATTGTTAGCAGGCGTTACGCTAAGCTTAAGCTCTTGTCTTAAAGACAAAGGCTACGAAAGCAACCTGTACGGGATTAATGATTCGCTGGAAGGTAATAAAGTAGTAAATATACCAACTACAGGAACAACTTTTACTGTATCTGGAACTTACCCATTAGCCGTTACTCCAGCAACAACTCCTGCTACCTTTTTGCCAGCAACAACTCCGGTAACCATTACTATTCCGGTACATCTTTCTGCGAAAGATCCTGCTGGTGAAGAATTAAATGTAACACTTGCTGGTGATGCAACTGATGCAAAAATAACAGCATATAATGCAACAATAACAACTACACCGAAATTTATCAGGCTTCCGGCTGATAAATACACTTTATCAAATGGTGGTGTTGCAAAAATTGCGGCTGGAGGTAGAGATGCTTCTGTTACCCTAACTTTTACACCTTCAACTTTAACTTCTGGTGTGCGTTATGCATTGCCAGTTGTTATTTCAAGTGTTGATAAATCTGGTTATATTATCAGTGGTAATCAAGGATATCGCATGTTTCTTATCACAATAAGATAGGATCATCTATCATTTTGAGATTGAAAATTTCAAATAAAACGACCGTTTGTATAACATACAAACGGTCGTTTTATTTAATGGCGAATTAACTGTTAATGTTTTTATATTATTTAAAAGAGGTATAGATTTATAATGAATTAAAGTGATCGAATAAAATAGATAAATCGCTATCCTTTTTCAAACTTAACTTATTGCTTGAAACATAAATTTCTATCTCCGTTTTGTTTGGTGATAAAATGGGATAAATAACGTTTTTTTCTCGTTTTATTTTAATTAGCTTATTATTGTTAATAATGAAGTAAGTTTCCATTGGCTTCATTTTTTTTACCGAATATAGCATTCCAGCTTCCCTCTCCTCTACTCTTTTCATCTGAGTCCTTTTTAACAATATGTTTTTCCCCTCAGAAAGGATTTCATAAAATGTTTTCTCGTTTCCGCCATCCACAGCCGGATACCCACATTTATATCTTCTACTGGTTCCTCCATTTTCAGGCGCCGCAATTGTAAATTCTTTAACCTGTAGCTTAAATAGTTGCGGAATGCCATTGTCTGCTTTGAATATAAGGCGGTCATTACTTAAATCGTACATTAAGTTCATACCCCTGTATAAACTGTCATTTGATAGCTTAACGGTGCCCTTGTTCCAACCATCATAAAGGTATTGAGTGTCGGTGTTTCCTTTTGTGGTATTGCCTGAATAGTTTACATCATTATTAGCCAACTGTAAATTTACCCCTAATTGAGCCTGGCTATTTAGGTGTAGTGATGCTAAAAACGTTAACATTACTATTGTTTTTTGAAAGAGATTTGTCATGTTAAAAAGATTATTTTATATAAAACTACGAATAATACATGTTGCTTATTTAAAATTAAGCGTTTATGCATGATTTTTAGCTCTTCAAGGAAATAAAGCTTACGCAGCGTCGCTTAAGGGGATATAATATTCTATCCAGTTCCCAGGTTTAAAGCTATTATTAAAGAGAAAGGCCTTGCCTTAAATAGTACATCTGCATCAGATCGTTAATTTTTAATGTCTTTGCGTTAATGTGTTGAATGTCAGTTTATTGTTTATATTTTGGAGAAAAAAACACTTTTTTGTTGTAATATTTGTATTACAAAATAATAAGTTTTATATTGTGTCATTATTAACCAGAACTAAATTATTATTTATGAAAAAACTTCTACAAAGTTTGTTCATCTTGCTGTTTATTGCATTTGGTGCAATGGCGCAAGATCGAACAATTAATGGAACAGTAACATCAACGGAAGATAATATTCCACTTCCTGGTGTAAGTGTTAAAGCCCTGGGATCGCAGGCCGTTGCCGTAACAGGTGGAGATGGTAGATTTACCATTAAAGTAACTGCTGCTGTTACAGCCATCCAATTTTCTTACATTGGATTTACCACTAAAACAATTAACCTACCTTCCTCTAACACTTTAAATGTTGGATTAGCACCTGATGCCAAAACTCTGACTGATGTTGTGGTGGTAGCTTATGGTACTCAGAAAAAAGAATCGATTACGGGTTCAGTTTCGAACATCAGTTCAAAAGATTTAGAAAAAAGAACCGTAACCAATATTACAGCGTCCTTGCAAGGATCGGCTCCGGGTATATCTGTTTTGGCTTCTAATGGCCAGCCAGGCAATAGCTCTTCTATTCGTATTCGTGGTTTTGGTTCTTATTCATCCTCAAACAGTCCACTTATCGTTTTAGATGGTGCAGTATATGACGGTAGTATTGGAGATATCAATCAAAATGATGTTGAGAGTATTTCGGTATTAAAGGATGCATCTTCTTCAGCATTGTATGGTTCAAGAGGAGCTAACGGGGTAATTATTGTTACTACCAAAAAAGGTAAATCGGCAGAACCTGCAATCAATGTTAATTTCAGTCAGGGATGGTCTACCCGTGGTATTCCTGAGTATGACCGCCTGGATGCTTATCAATATTACCCGGCAGTTTGGCAAGCGATTAAAAATAACTTAATGTTTTCTGCTTCTCCGGTACTAGCTGATGCCGCAGCTTCAACAAAAGCTTCTGCAGATGTTTATACAAACTTAGTTTATAACCCTTTCAATGTTCCCGGAGGCCAAATTGTAGGTGCTGATGGTATGCTTAATCCTAATGCATTATTGTTATATAATGATTTTGATTGGTACAAACCGTTAGAACGTACAGGAAAAAGAACCGATGCGAATATTAGCACATCTGGCAGAAGTGAAAAAACAGATTACTTCGTATCTTTAGGCTATTTAAAAGATAGCGGATTCATTCTGAAATCTGATTTTGAGCGTTTTAATGCACGTGTAAATGTAAATACCAAGCTTAGATCATGGTTAAAAACAGGCTTGAACTTATCGGGAGCAATGTCTGATGCCAATACAGCGAGTGACGCTTCTACAGGTAACGGCGCAAGTTTCGTCAATCCATTCTCATTTGCAAGAGGAATTGGTCCCATCTACCCTATACATGCTTTCAATGCAGCTGGGGATCCCATACAGAACTCACTTACGGGCGAACAATGGTATGATTATGGTACCTTCCCGGGTGCTATAAACCGCCCTTCCGGAGCTTCTCCCGGCCGTAACGTTGTGTACGAAACGATGCTTAATGATAATGCTTACAAAAGAAGTCAATTAAGTGCGAGAAGTTATGTTGAGGTGAAATTCTTGAAAGATTTTACTTTCACTCCAACAATTAGCATGGATTTGAGAAACAACAATATTGATCAATTTCAAAATCCTATTGTGGGTGATGGTGCAGGTGCAAACGGAACAAAATCCCAAAGTAATTCTGTAACCAAGTCATACACTTTCAATCAAATCTTAAGTTATAACAAAATAATTGGTAAACATACAATCTCAGTATTAGCAGGTCACGAAAATTACTATTTTAAATATAGAATATTTCAGGCTGACAGGTCAAATATGGTTGCTCGTGGTAACACTGAGTTTGCAAACTTTGTTACGGCGACTAGTTCTTCTGGTAGAGAAGATAACGACCGTATTGAGTCATACCTATCTAAAGCTAGTTACAATTACGATGATAAATACTTTATTGATGGGTCGTTAAGACGTGATGGTTCCTCAAGATTTTCTGCTGAACAAAGGTGGGGAACATTTTTCTCAGCAGGTGCTACCTGGGCAATTAAGAAAGAAAACTTCCTGAAGGATGCGAGCTGGTTAGACGATTTAAGGTTAAAAGTATCTTATGGTCAGGTGGGTAATAATGCTTTACTTGATGCTAGTGGAAATAGCAGGTATTATGGTGATAGAGCCTTTTTTGATTTAGGTTCGAACAGTAATACTGAAGGCGGTGTTTTATTGGCATCTATCGCTACGCCTAATCTAACCTGGGAAAAACAAAACACGCTCAATACAGGAATTTCATTCTCATTTTTTGGCAGAAGATTATATGGTGAATTAGAGTATTACAACAAACAAGTAGATGATTTAATTTTCAGTGTTCCTCAGCCTTTATCGGCAGCTGTTACCAGTGTTTACCGCAATATAGGTGCAATGTATAACAGAGGTGTTGAGCTTCAATTAGGTGGAGACATTATTCGTGAACAGGATTTTACCTGGGGTTTAATTACCAACTGGAGTATTTTGAAGAATAAAATCACAAAACTTCCGGATGAGACGCCATTCATTATTAGTGGAACCAAAAGAAGAGAAGTAGGCCATGGTATTTATGATTACTGGTTAAGACAATACGCTGGAGTAGATCCTTCAGATGGTTCAGCGCTATATCTCCCTGCTGATGGTACACTTGCTGCAAACATGCGTACGGTGAACGGTGTTCAATATGTAACAAATCAGTCGTTCGCGAAATTTGATTATTCAGGTACAGCAATTCCAGACTTGATGGGCTCTTTTGTAAATACATTCACTTATAAAGACCTGTCGTTATCGTTCATGGTAAATTACCAGATCGGTGGCAAGGCTTATGATTCAATTTACCAGGGCTTAATGAGTACTGGTTCTTATGGTGGCGCATTACACCAGGATATATTAAACTCATGGACTCCAGCAAATAATACTTCAAGTACACCAAGAGCTGATTTTGGTGCTACAACAAATACTAATGCTGCATCTAACAGATGGTTAATTGATGCTTCTTACTGGAGTTTACGTAACGTTAATCTATCTTATAGCTTACCTAAAGCCTGGTTAAACAAAATTAAAGTACCAAGTGCCCGTATTTTTGCAACTGGCGAAAATTTATACCTGCATTCGAAAAGAAAAGGATTAAATCCTTCTGAATCTTTTGACGGTACCAATGCTAATACTTATCCACAAAGTAGAAACTTTAGTGTGGGTATTAACTTAACGTTATAGTTTTAAAATTAGTGTAGAAAGAGATATGAAAAAGCTTTTAATATTAACCGGCTTAGTGGTAGCTTTAATAGCTCCAGGCTGTAAAAAAGAATACCTTGAAACCAAACCAACCGATCAGATTGCTTTGGAAGAGGTATTCACCTCAACAACAAACGCAAGTGCTGTAATTAATGGTGTTTATGCCTACATGAATACAAGAACTACTACTACTACCTCAAATGCACAAGGTAAGCCTGGTGTTGGTGGTATTTTATTGGGTATTGATTTTATGGGAGAAGATTTGCATCAGGCAGCAGCCACATGGTTTACCTCAACAGGCGAGGGTAACTATATAGCTCCCCGTACTGATACGCACGCAAGTAACTTATACTATTACCGCACATTTTACCGGATGATTAATAACGCTAATTATGTGTTGGATAACATAGACCTACCAACTGTAACAGGATTAGATTCGGAGAAGAGTAGATTAAAGGCCGAAGCTTTAACCATAAGAGCCTATGCGTACTCCTATTTGGTTCAATTCTATGGAACAAGGTACACTGCTGCTGCAAAGCCGAATGTTCAACTGGGGGTGCCTTTAGTGTTAACTACTGCTGATATTATTAAGCCACGCGCAACTGTCGAAGATGTTTATACGCAAATAGTAGCTGATTTAGATAAAGCAATTGCGTTAAATTCGACGACGAAAGCAAACAAAACGCATGCTGATGTTTGGGTAGCTAAAGGCTTGAGGGCAAGAGTTGCCCTAACTATGCAAGATTATCCAAATGCGATCAAATATGCGAAAGATGTGATTGATGGAGGAAAGTATCCACTAATGAGTCAGACGGATTATCAAACTGGTTTTAATAATAATGGGTTATCTGAATTTATGTGGTGTGCAATGCCTACTACTGAGCAAGGAGATACATTTGGATCATTCTATGCGCAAATTGCATATAATGCAAACTCGACTTATATGCGCGGTACACCAAAAATGATCAACTCAAACTTATATAATTTAATTTCTGCAACTGATGTGAGAAAAAAAATGTGGGAACCTGCCCCAACGGCAGCCAATTTTCCTTTACCAACTACTGCCTTCACCAGAAGAGCATATATGAGTAGAAAGTTCTCGGTTAAAACAGTTGGTGATCCTTCTTTAGGTGATACGCCGTGGATGAGAAGTGCTGAGATGCATCTGATTCTTGCTGAAGCTTATGCAAGAAGTAGTCAGGATGGATTGGCACAAGCTGCCTTATTTGCTTTGGTTTCGAAAAGAGATTTAGCTGCAGTTCAAAGTACCAAAACCGGTACTGCGCTTGTTGATGAAATCATGATCAACCGTAGAGTGGAACTTTGGGGTGAAGGTTTTAGATATTTAGATTTAAAACGTCTAAACTTACCTTTAGACAGGACTGCAACCAATGTTCCAAACTATGTTGGGACATCAGTTGCCAACTTGCTAACTATACCAGCGGGCGATGTTAAATTTTTATTTTTAATCCCCCGTGATGAGTTGAACGCAAATCCTGCAATTCCGCCAAGCGCTCAGAATCCTTAAGATTTAAATAACATTTTATTTAAGGGGCCATTTTTATGGCCCCTTTTTTTGTATTTATGGCAGTTGTTGGCCAATAATGCCATTCTTTTGATAAAATTAGCTCTTTAAGTTCATGTATTTTGTCAATCCGTCTCTAATCCCATTTTAATGTAATTGTATTTTATTTGTTTGAAATCATTATGTTAAAATCTCCTTTTAGTTAGGGTATTTTCTTTGTTTAAACGCTGCAAACACATGTCTTGTAGTGCTTTTTACCCTCATTCCCATTTTTTTGAGTGATTTTGGACGTAATTTTTCTGTCTGTAAAATTTGCATTACGGAATACTTAGTTTTATATTGACAACTTATTAACCTGAAACTAAACTAATTCATGAAAAAACTCCAACCGGAGTTGTTCATATTGGTGTTCATTGCAACCGGAGCAATACCACCCTATAGAACAACTATTGGCCAAATTACGGCCAGAGATGACCCATTCCCTTTTTATTAACAATTAATCATTCGACTATTAAATGTATAACAGACATTTTAGATAGGCTTTTAGATTTATTTAAATAGCTGATTAATTATATATCAACTATAATAGTTAATAGTCGTTTTATAATCATTAAATCAATCTAAAAAACAGACAACAAACACTAATTACTTTTTTAATAATCATTAACTAAACTAAAATTTCTCATGAAAAAACTTCTACAAAGTTTGTTCATACTGCTGTTTATTGCCAGCACGGCAATAGCACAAGATCGAACAATCACAGGGACTGTTACGGGCCAGGAGGATGGGCTACCCCTTCCAGGCGTAAGTGTTAAAATTAAAGGTGCAACAGGTGGCGCTATAACCGGTGCAGATGGTAAGTATAGCATCCGTGTTTCGGGCAGAGCCAGCGCACTTGAGTTTTCGTTTATCGGATACTTAACCCAATCTAAAGCTGTTGGGGCAGCAACGACAATCAATGTAGCTTTGTTAAGCGATTCTAAAACATTATCTGATGTGGTGGTTACCGGCTACGGTGTAACTAAAAAACGAGACTTTACCGGTTCAGCTGCCAGTGTAAAGGGCGAAGATTTAAAAGATAAACCTGTTCAAAGTTTTGTGCAGGGGTTAACGGGGCAAGCCGCAGGGGTAAGCATTATTCAACCTAACGGTTTGCTTAACAATCCGCCGGTTATTCGGGTAAGAGGTGTGAGTTCAATTTCATTAAGCTCCTTTCCTTTGGTTGTAGTAGATGGTATTCCCTTTCCAACAAGCGACGCATCTGCAAACTCTGCTACCAACAATCCGCTTGGCGATATCAACCCGGCTGATATTGAAACGATCGATATCTTAAAAGATGCGGCTTCTACCGCGCTTTATGGCTCAAGAGCTGCTGCTGGTGTATTGGTAATTACCACTAAAAAAGGAAAAACCGGCGATGCCAAAATTACCTATGATGGATGGTATGGTGTAAACAATGCGGTACGCTTGCCTGAATTGTTAAATGCACAGCAATACATGGATAGCAAAAATACGGCTATTGCAAATGCATTGGTTTTAAATCCAAATGCCGTACCGGCATCGCAAAGAGATGCCAATAACAAAAGTTTCTTCCCGAGTTATAACCCAGATGGCTCTTTGGTTGATACCAAATGGTACGATGAAGTTTACAGAACAGCACAGTCGCAAAACCATAACGTAACCTTAAGCGGTGGTACAGCTAAAACAACTTATTATTTATCAGGCGGACTTTCTGATCAGGACGGTTTCCTTAAAAATAATACCTTTAAAAGATATTCTGCACGTATAAACGCTACGCATAAAGCTACCGATTGGTTAAGCTTAAGTATGAACGTTAATTACAACAACAGTATTAACAAGGCTCCTAATAGCGGTTCAGCTCCGGGCGCAGCGTTTAACTCATCAGGTTTGGGGCGTATAGCCATCGCCATTGCGCCAAACGTTCCGGTTTACAATGCCGCAGGTGGTTACAACATTTCGGCCAATAACGTAGGTAATGCAGCCAACCTGATTACCAGTACCTGGGCACACCCTACTGTATTGGTTGATAAAGATGTGAATAGCTCTGAAAACAACAGGTTCTTAACTAATTTAGGTGCTGATTTCAAAATTATCGATGGTTTAAACTTCAGGTCTAATTTCTCATGGGAAAGAGCCAATACCGAAAATATCCAGTTCTGGAACCCACTTCAGGGTGATGGATATTCTTTTAATGGTTATGCCTATAACAATACTGCCCGCAGAAATAACTGGAACTGGATTAACACTTTACAGTACCAGAAAACATTTAACGGCGTACACAATTTAAACTTAACTGTTGGTAGCGACGTTCAAAATACCAGAACAGAAAACTGGGGTGCCATTCGTCAGGGATTAGGCGATCCTACTTTCTTCGATCAGTTTCAGGGCACGTTTACTACCAATGTACCAGGAGGAAACAGCATTAACGAAATTGCTTTTCAGGCTTACTTAGCAAGTGCAAGTTATAACTACAAAAGCAAGTACTACCTGAGCGCTAACTTCAGAAGAGACGGAAACTCTGCCTTATCATCAGAAAATAAATGGGGTAACTTTGGTGGCGGATCAGTTGGATGGACCATTTCAGAGGAAGATTTCTTTAAAAACTCAGCTATCGGTAAAACCGTAAATTCGTTGAGAATCCGCGCAAGTTATGGACGCGTAGGTAATGCCAATGTACCTGCATATAGCGAGTATACTACTTACAGTCCTGCGCTTTATGGTGTAACACCTTTTGCATGGATTTTTGGTCAGGCGGGTAACAAAGAACTGAAATGGGAAACCAGTAACCAACTCGATTTTGGTTTAAATCTGGCCTTGTTCAATAACAGATTAACCTTTGAAGCCGATTATTTCAAGAAAGACATCAACAATTTATTGCTAAACGTGCCTCAGGCTTTATCAAAAGGTATTCCGAACGATCCGGCAGGTACTATTTTAGCCAATGTTGGTTCTATGTACAATAAAGGTTTTGAGTTTGCTTTAGGTGGTACACCGATAAAGACCGAAAAATTTTCGTGGACGGCTAACTTAAACTTTACAACCATTAAAAACGAGGTAACTGCATTAGATCCGAATGTATCGCAAATTATTGGTACAACGGGGGGGTTGGAATCGGCAAGTGTTACCCGAGTTGGCGAATCAATCGGTAGTATTTATGCCGTTAAAACAAATGGTGTAAACCCTGCAAACGGTAGGAGAATTTACATCAATGCAGCGGGACGTGAAGTTCAATACCTGCATTTTGGTGGTGCCAACGCCTGGACTTACCTGGATGGAACAGCAGCTCCTTCTCCGGCAGGCGACGCACAGGTAATTGGCGGAACCCTGCCTAAATGGTATGGCGGTTTCAACAACACCTTAAATTATGGCAACTTCGACTTAAATGTAATGTTTACTTTCTCGGGTGGCAACTATATCTATAACGGATCGCGCGCCGGTTTATTAGACCAGCGTGTTTGGAATAACTCAACAGAGGTTTTAAATGCCTGGACCACTCCTGGTCAGCAAACCAATATTCCAAGAGTAGTTTATGGCGATAACGTTTCAAACGGTTCGTCGTTTGCCATTGATGCCAATGTGGAGAAAGGCGATTTCTTACGCTTGCAAGCCGCTACTTTAGGTTACCGCATTCCAAAAAGTGTTTTTGGTAAATCAGGTATAAACAGCATCCGCGTTTATGCATCAGTAAATAATGCATTCCTGATCACCAATTATACCGGTGTAGATCCAGAAATATCAACCAATGGTAACAGTAACCTGGCTAGTGGTGTAGAGCGTAACTCTATCCCTCAGGGCAGGTCGTTTACATTTGGTCTTAGTTTAGGTTTATAACATTAATCAGCATATCCATGAAATTATTTCATATCAAAACATATAAATTGAAGTTGGCTACAGCAGCTATACTTGCAATTCCTTTAGTGGGCAGTATTACTTCCTGCAAAAAAGAATTTTTAGAAAAAGCTCCCGAACTTACCCTTCCTGATCAGGATGCATTTGCAAACCCAACCCGTATTTTGGGTCAGGTAAATGGTTTGTATGTATCATCTAAATCTGGTTCTTTATTTGGTGGCCGATACCTTATTTATAACGATATCAGGGCAGAGGAATTTGTAAACAGAACAGGTAATGGTGTTACGGGTTACGATGTTTATCAAGGCACCAATAACTCAACCAATACCTACGTAGCGAGTTTCTTTTCGCAGGCTTACTTAACCATTAACCGGGCAAATCTGTTTTTGGATGGCCTGGCTAAAAACAGCACGGTATTAACACCTGCAATTAATGCAAATTATGCCGGCGAAGCTAAATTTATCAGGGCATTAAACTATTTTGCTTTGATACAGATTTTTGCTAAACCCTACATTGCTGATAACGGTGCTTCACGCGGTTTACCGCTGCGTTTAACGCCAGAAACATCGTTAGCCAATAACGCCCTTAAAAGTAGTACTGTAGCTGCTATTTATGCACAGATTATTAAAGATCTCGACGAAGCGGAAACGGGTTTACCAGATACTTACGGTACCCCTTTATTGCGTACAACGCGTGCACATAAAAACAGTTCTATTGCACTAAAAACCCGTGTATATTTAGCCATGGGTAATTATGCGAAAGTGTTGGAAGAGGGCAATAAGATAGTACCGCAAATTGCACCATTTACCAATTCGGCCAGAACAGCACACGCTTTGCAACCCAGTATTGTGAGTGTTTTCCAGGCGCCGTTTACCACTTCCGAATCAATTTTCTCTTTTCCGATGGCCGATACCAATGCCCCAGGTACCCAGAATCAGTTAGGTTATTACTATAGCTGGGCAGGTAACGGAAACCTCGAGTTCTCGTTAAATAAAACAGGTGCGGGTATTTATGCCGATCCGGCCTGGCCAACAAGTGATGCCAGAAAATCGCAGCTCACACAAGATGCAACCATTTCCGGAGTATTGCACTCATACCCGATTAAATATGGTGCAGTATCGCCTTTTACCGATTTCGTGCCGATGATCCGTTATGCCGAAGTATTGTTAAATGTGGCTGAAGCTGAAGCATTGGCTCCGGGAGGTAATTTAATCCGTTCGAAAGCCTTACTACAGGCTGTACGTACCCGTTCTGATGCTGGTTTTGTATATGGTGTATTGGTTACTCCAGCTGCATTAGAAGCTGCCATTTTAAAAGAAAGAAGAATTGAACTTTTAGCCGAAGGCTTCCGCTACAATGACTTAGCCAGAAAAGCAGCGCCGCTTCCATCGTTTGGCGCTGGTACTTCCATTCCAGTTGCCGATCAGCGTTATACTTTTCCTATTCCTATAGGCGAATTAAACACCAACCCACTGGTTAATACTTTTTAAATCCATGCGGGCATAAAAAAAGGGATCGAAGTACTTTCGATCCCTTTTTTTATTTCAGGCAGTTGCCCAACTACTTCTTATCCACACTGTATTTCCCCGGGCCGATAAAAATCAAGCTAAAAAATACGATACCCATTTCAATGGCATGACTGGCGCCTCCTAAGCCATCTCCTTTGCCAAAATGAACCAGGGCAGCTATAATCATGGTAAATACCAATAAAATACAGGCAGGGCGGTAAAACAGGCCTACAATTAACAAAAAGCCACCAAAGGTTTCGGTTGCTGCAGCCATGAAGCCCCAGAAAATAGGTAAGAAATTAATGCCGATTACCTTCATGCTGCCACCTAAGCCTGTCCAGCCATCAGGGCCGCCCGCTAGTTTCGGAAAACCGTGTATAATAAACATCACCCCGATACCGAGGCGTAAAAGTAAAATCCCTGTGTTTCTGTACTTCCCTAAATTATCTAAAATAGCCATCTTATAAATATGTAAATTGAACGTTGTTTGTTTCTACTTGTAGTGCTACCTCTGCCCCTAAAACCATGCTGAGGTTATTTTCAATATGCCCCGTTGGGAAATTAAAGCAAACCGGGTAATCATATTCCTTTACAATATCCCATATTACTTCATCGGCGGTTTGCCCGAAAGAGATCTTTTCTTCTGCAATTTCGTTAAAGGCGCCTACAATCAGGCCTTTTAAGTCTTTCAGCTTGCCTGCCCTTTTTAACATGCGCAGCATCCGGTCAATACTGTATTCGTGTTCGCCAACATCTTCCAGAAAAAGAATTTTACCAGCATAATCCATTTCGGATACCGAACCCTGCATCATGGCCAGCAAAGTTAAATTACCACCAATTAAAATACCATTGGCCGCTCCTGACCTGTTTTTAAAGGTACTTTTATATTCGTATTGCTGTTTCTTGCCAAATAAAGAGTTTTGTAAAGCAAGCAACGCTGCCTCGGTCGATTCATCAAAAGTGTAAGGCATTTGCGCATGAATGCATTGTGTGTTGCTTTGCGCAATCAGGTGCGAGAGTAATACCGTAATGTCGCTGAAACCAACTACCCATTTCGGATGCAGCTCAAAGGTGCTAAAATCCAATTCATCAATAATCCGGATAGTACCATAACCGCCACGGCCTGCAATAATGGCTTTGATAGCTGGATCATCCAAAAAACGCTGAATATCTTTAGTCCTTAGCTTGTCGGTACCGGCAAACTGATGGTGACTGGCGTATACGCTATCGCCCAAAATAACTTCCAGTCCCCAGCTTTCTAAAAGCGCTATGGCATGGTCAATCGGTTTGGGTAATTTCTTTGCCGGACAAACCAGTGCAATCTTATCTCCTTTTTTTAAATACGGGGGCTGCTTAATCATCTTCAAAACACTTATCTTTGCCAAATTAATAAAAATTGTTTTGGATAATAGTAAAATAAAAAGATATACCGTAACCGCAGCGCTTCCATATACCAATGGACCGGTTCATATTGGGCACCTTGCGGGTGTTTACATTCCTGCCGATATTTATGCCCGTTACCTGCGGTCGAATAAGCGCGATGTAAAGTTCATTTGTGGATCTGACGAAAACGGCGTACCCATTACTTTAAAGGCCAAAAGAGAAGGTATTACTCCTCAGGAAGTAGTTGATAAGTACCATAAAATTATTGGCGATTCGTTTAAAGAGTTTGGCGTATCGTTCGATATTTATCACCGTACCTCATCACTAACGCACCATCAAACTGCTGCCGATTTCTTCGAAACCCTTTACAAAAAAGGTGTATTTACCGAAGAAATTACCGAGCAATATTATGATGCTACAGCAAAGCAGTTCCTGGCCGACCGCTACATTACCGGTACCTGCCCCAAATGCGGTAACGAGAACGCTTATGGCGATCAGTGCGAAAACTGCGGTTCTACCCTTAATGCTACCGATTTAATTAATCCAAAATCGACCCTTTCGGGTGATAAACCAATTTTAAAGGAAACCAAAAACTGGTTTTTGCCTTTAGATCAATACGAAGAGCGTTTACGCACTTATATCGAAAGCCATAAAGAATGGCGGCCAAACGTTTATGGACAATGCCAAAGCTGGTTAAATGCAGGCTTACAGCCAAGAGCCATGACCCGCGATTTGGAATGGGGCGTACGTGTGCCTTTGCGCGATGCTGAGGGTAAAGTACTTTACGTTTGGTTCGATGCGCCTATTGGCTATATCTCGGCTACCAAAGAGCTTTGTAACTACGCCAAGCTTGATGTTTGGAACCCGAAGGCCGAAGAATATTACATCAGCAGCCACGAAGCCGATAAATGTGGGTGGGAAGAATACTGGAAAAGCGACGAAACCAAACTGGTACACTTTATCGGTAAAGACAATATCGTTTTCCACTGTATTATTTTCCCGGCGATGTTGATGGCCCATGGTGAATATACCCTTGCAGATAACGTGCCGGCCAACGAGTTTTTAAACCTCGAAGGCCAGAAAATATCGACCTCTAAAAACTGGGCGGTATGGTTAAACGAATATTTAAGAGAGTTTGAAGGGCAGCAGGATGTGTTGCGCTACGTGTTAACCGCTACTGCGCCCGAAACCAAGGATAACGATTTTACCTGGAAAGATTTTCAGGCCAGAAACAACAACGAACTGGTAGCCATATTAGGCAACTTTGTAAACCGCGTGGTAGTACTTACCCACAAGTATTTCGCGGGTTCGGTACCTACCTGTATGGAAATTACACCGGTAGATCAGGCCGTAATTGATGAACTGGCGGGTTATCCGGCTAAAATATCGGCTTCTATCGAAAATTACCGTTTCAGGGAAGCTTTAGCTGAAGTGATGAATGTTGCCCGTTTGGGTAATAAATACCTGGCCGAAACGGAGCCATGGAAACTGATTAAAACCGACGAAGACCGCGTAAGAACAATCCTGAATATTGCCTTGCAGATTGCCGCCAATATCCAGATTTTAATCGAGCCTTTCTTACCTTTCACTGCCGAAAAGCTAATGAACATGCTTAAAAACGGTGGTCACGATTGGGAGGATGCCGGATCGGTGAACCTGCTAAAACGTGGTCACGAAATTGGCGAAGCCATTCTTTTATTCGAGAAAATAGAAGATGCTGCTATTGATTTTCAGATCGACAAATTAAACCAGAGTAAAGCCACTAATGCTGCGGCTACTGCGGTTGCGGTACCTGCAAAAGAGAATATCCAGTTTGATGATTTCTCGGCGATGGATATCCGTGTAGCAACAATTGTAGCTGCCGAAAAGGTAGAAAAAACCAAAAAGCTGTTGAAGCTAACCGTTAATACCGGAATTGATGAGCGTACCGTAGTATCGGGCATTGCCGAAAACTATAAACCCGAAGATATTGTGGGTAAACAGGTAAGCATGATTGTAAACCTGGCGCCACGCGAAATTAAAGGGATTTTATCACAGGGCATGATCTTAATGGCCGAAAATGCCGAAGGTAAGCTGACTTTCGTGGCACCAGCCGAAAAGTTTCAGGAAGGTAGTGTAATTCGCTAATTGCGGTAACGATATTAAAGTGCGATAGTAGGATCGTCATTGCGAGGAGGAACGACGAAGCAATCTTACAGAAGGGGTTATAGCGACCGCTTTAAGATTGCCTGCCTGCTGCAGGCAGGCTTCATCCAATGAAAAATTGGCTTCGCAATGACGACCTGTTATAAGAAGAATGTATCATTCCAACTCCAGTGTTTTTAAAAAACTAATCTCTCGAAATGATGGTACACTTTTATCGGTTAACATTTTGAAATATGCCCATGTCAGGCGAAAACTTTTATTATATTTGCGGCATCGTAAAGTAGGAGTGCTTCATGATAAATGGCCCCTTAGTTCAACGGATACCCGCCTGAACGACGTTAGTCGGGCAAGGAATAGAAGTTTTATAAACACGAACTATGAGTTACTTTGCTTATGTAATTAAAAGCGAACACTTTGATTATTTTTATAAAGGTCATTGTGAAGACTTAGAAAAACGATTAAAAGAACACAACGCTGGTAAGACGAAATCAAATAAGGCTTACCTCCCCTTCGTAATTTTTTATTATGAAGAGTTCCCTACCAGGGAAGAAGCAATTAAAAGAGAAAAATATTTTAAGTCTGCTTCAGGAAGGCGATATTTGAAAAATAAATTGGCCCCGTAGTTCAACGGATAGAATAGAAGTTTCCTAAACTTTAGATAGCAGTTCGATTCTGCTCGGGGCTACACCACAAAAGAAAATTAGCCAGCATGCTATTAAGTATACTGGCTAATTTATTTAACAAAGCTTTGTAAGTACAATTAGCTATTAACTATTTAGCTTTATTGAACATGTATCGCGATATTTTCCAGGCTCCTCCTTCTTTTTTCAGGAAGAAGAACTCACGATTTTCCTCTTGCAGTACTTGTTTATTTGCGAAAATTAAAACAGTCCCTTTCGATGATGTTCTGGCAAATGCAACATCACCGGTTACCACCACTTCTTCAATGGCGAATTTTACATTCAGTTGTATGGTATTAAAAATGTTGGTATACGATTCTTTCAACTGGGCAGTGCCAGTAGCTGTGGGAAGTGTGGTAGGCATAAATACCCCATCTGCAGTATATACCTGTAAAACGGCATTTACATTTGCGGTGTTCAGAGCCTCTCCATAAGTAAATAATACTTTTTCAATTGCTGTTTTTTCTATTGTCTGATTCATCGTGTTTTGATTGTTACAAGCTGCTAATGGTAGAAATAGCAGCACGGTTATCCATAAATTTCTCATCTCATAATGATTTTACACCTGTTGTACTTTTGCTTGCGCCTCATCAAGTGTAACGGTTTGGCCTAATGCACCAAATTCGTGCAAATCGCCAAAAACCTCAATGCGTATAGCTTGTTCTATTCCACCAATATTTAAAGCTGTAAAGCCACTGTCGTAAATCAGGGTTTCAATCTGTTTATTGCTTTTTGTACTGTCCGAAGCATAGAATAATACTTTTCTATCTGGTTTGTTGAAGGCGGCTTTTGTTAGTGAGGCTGCGCCTAATGTGCCAAAAGCTTTCACCAGCGTAGCATTTTGAGGAGCGAGCTGTGAAAGTATTTTTCCCGCTGATTCATTCTGACCAATTGTTTTTATGAAGCCACCTTTTCCATCCGGAGCAATAGGGTTGGAAACATCGATCACTATTTTACCCTGTAGTTCTTGTGCAAATGTTGTTAAAAACTCTTTTAGCTTATCGAAATAAATGGCCGGAATAATGATGTCGGCAGTATTGATGGCGGCGGTAATTTCCTGTGCTGTTGCCAGATCGCCTAAGCTGTTTGCCAGCTGCTGCGCTTTACCTGGTGTGCTTGATGCCAGGATTACCGGATGGTTTCCCTGGGTAAGATTGGTGGCAATAGCCCTGCCAATGTTTCCTAAGCCAATGATGGCTACTTTTGATTGGATTGTATTCATTGCATCTATGTTTAAAATTCTTGTCGGTATTGACAATACAAAGGTGCAATGAAGCAACAGAACCCACCTATAAACCAGTTTAAGAAATAGGCTTAATCTAGTTTAAGGATTTGGCTATTTTTGTGTCCTTATGTTTCGGATTTTACTTAGAAATTCGGGGGTAATACCCAAATAGGAAGCGATTTGAGTGTTTGGTAAACGATTGGCCAGTTTGGGATATTGTGCTAAAAAGCTTGCATACCGCTCGTGGGCCGTGGCACTAAATGTTTGTAATAAACGGTTTTGAAGTTCGATATATTTATCTTCGATAATTACACGGAAATTTCTGTCGAATTTTGGATAATGGGTGTATAAATACCATAAATCGCCTTTCGAAATTTGAAGTATAACGGAGGGTTCCACGGCTTCTATAAATAACCTTGCTGGTTTTTCTTTATGTAGGCTGTCAATATCCACAATCCATTCATCTTCTGCTGCAAACACCAGGTTATGCTCTGTGCCCGAACCATCTACCCCGTACATTTTAAAGCAACCCTCCACCACATAGGTAAAATATTTGCAAATATCGCCTTCTTGTAAAAGGTACTGTCTGCGTTTTATTTTCCTTTCTACAATGCGGCTGCTCAAGGCCGTTATTTCCGCTTCATTTAAGGGCAGGTATTGGTCAAAATGCTTAATTATACTATTCATTGGGGATTTTCCTTAAGCAAAGAATGCTGATAACTCATGGGTAAATATAAACAAACATTGCAAAGAGATAGTTAAGTCTACTGGGTTTTGCTATCAATTGCCCTTTTCATCTTCAATTGATTTTTTAAGCTTAATCAATTCTTCTTTTGTATACTGACTTGACATACTTATTTTGTTTCCGGAAAATTTGCCAAAGATGGTTACAACCTGAATAAGTTTGTTATTTATGATAAGTCCCATTTGCCTGTTATTATTATAATCCGAGGGTAATGATCCGAGTCTTGAGCTTGCATCATTATCTAAAGTGAAGTTTAATATTGGATGATTCTTATCGCCAAATCTTTCCGTAGTTATCTCCATATCTAATATGCTTTTTACCGATATAAATATCTCCTTCTCAATCTTATAAACTTTCTCAGATTTATTCAATTTAATAGTAGTAGCTATTTGATTATCTGTTATCAGGTACCATCCGGATTGTAACTTGTTTTTAGGCGCATCAGTTAATGCATTAGTAAAAGAAATAATGAGTATAAAAACAGTGTTTACAAGAGCTTTCATAATCTGAGAATAGTTATTTAAGAATATTAATCAATAGAACTACCGCAGGACACTACGGAAAGGTTGGGAGATATGCGGTCGAAAGAAATACCGCATATCAATCCCTGAATTCACATAAATTAACCCACACTAGCGGGTAGCATCGCTTACCCCTTTAAAATAGCCAACAGATTCAGCTATTCCTGCCAAGGGGTCTTTCATGTCTTTTTCATATTCTAAACTACAACAGCCTTTATAATTAACCTTTCTCAGCATTTTTACAAATGCAGGGATATTAATTACGCCGCGGCCGAGTTCGCAAGTGGTGCCTTCGTTTGTTGCAGCGGTTACATTCTTTAAATGCATATCAAAAATCCGTTTCGAGAACTTTTGAAGGTCTGCAACCGAATCGCGTCCATCTCTTTTGTTATGCCCCATATCAAAGCAGATACCTACCCGTGGATCGAGGTTTTTAATCAGGTTATAGATACTTTCTGCATTTGGGTAAAGTTTATCCTGCGGGCCATGGTTATGAATGGCATAGCGAATATTAGTTTCTTTTGTTTTTTGGGCAACATAGTCTAAATCGGCATGGGCCGGAATGCCGATCAGCAAATCAACACCTACCCGTTTGGCATAGTCGAATGCATTGTCTATCTCTTCTTTATTCTTGGTGTATATGGGGCCTACGGCATAACCTACTACATTATTTTCTTTCAGTTTAGCATGAAAGGCTGTAATTTCTGCTGCTGTACTTTTATAAGGCAAATGAAAATCTTTAATACACAGGTAATGTACATCAACCTTTTTCATCATTTTAAGCGATTCATCAAGGTTAAAGTTAAGAAAGCTATAGCCTGCAATGGCTAATTTAAAAGTGTCCTCGCCGGCGGCACTGGGCTCAGCAGGTTCTGCGAAAACTGAGGGAATATTAACCAGCGTTGCTGCAGTTATACCTAATATTCCTTTTTGTAAAAAAAATCTTCTTGTAGTCATGTTCATTTTATGGTTGGTCTAATTTAATATGTAATTGATGGAGTTCAAAATTCATCATGCGAAATATTACATAGTTCAATAGTTCATTTGTTCAGTAGTTCATTGGTGGGCATGGCTTATAGTCATAGTGCATACCTCTTCAGGAGATTTTACCTTCCATTTTCCATCATACATTTTCCATATTAAACTTGTTCAATCATTGGTGGGCATGGCTTATAGTCATAGTGCATACCTCTTCAGGAGATTTTACCTTCCATTTTCCATCATACATTTTCCATATTAAACTTGTTCAATCATTGGTGGGCATGGCTTATAGTCATAGTGCATACCCCTTCAGGAGATTTTACCTTCCATTTCCCATCATACATTTTCCATATTAAACTTGTTCAATCATTGGTGGGCATGGCTTATAGTTTATAGTCATAGTGCATACCTCTTCAGGAGATTTTACCTCCCATTTTCCATCATACATTTTCTATATTAAACTTGTTCAATCATTGGTGGGGATGGCTTATAGTTTATACTCATGATGCATAACTCTTCAAGAGTCTAGCCTTCCTTCTTCCATCTCACATTTTCCATCTCAAACCGTGACCGGCTCAAAAAGAAAATCGCCCATATACTTACTAAGCATAAGGGCGATTTGATTATGTAAATCAGTGTTTCTTAAGCCTAATACACACAATTCTCTGCGCTTAGGCTTTGCCATACGCCATCTTCAGCTTTAAATTCTATTTTTAAGGTATTATTGGTGTCTTTTAAGGCATAAATGTTCAGTGGGTGACAACCTGCCTCCAGCATAACTGTTTTTTCAATTGTCTGGCCGCTGGTATAACCAAAATCAGCATCCAGCAGGTTAATGTCGTGAAGCTTTACAAAGGCTTTGCCTGTTGTACTTAGCCTAAAGGTGTAAGTGCTTTTTTTCGCAATTTTTAATAAGGTTTCATACTGTATTAGCCCCTTGATTTTAGTCGTAACCGCGGCTAGTGATTTAGCCATACCTGTAGCCGCGGGCTTCAATTGGTTCGAAACCGATACATAATGGAAGTTACCGGTAAAGAACGACCATTTTAAACCCGGCTTTGCAGTCTTAGGCGTTGTTACACCCGAAATGGCGACACTATCATAAGGGCGTTTTGCTTCCCCATCAACCATGTGCGATTGTAAAGCCTTGTTGCGGAACTGCTGCTGCAATTCGCTTAGGCCCCCATTTTTAGCCAGATTATCGGTCTGTTTAGGGTCTTTAACCATGTTATAAATTTCAAAATCATCGGCAGCCGATTTGATGTTGTAGCGCACGCCTACCATGTCGCCAATTCTCAGCATTTGCATCTGGTTGCGTTTCCGGTTGGCATGGCTGGCCTCGAACTGTGTAAATGCCGGGGTGCTGCCCGACTCGAAATATTCTACGTACACCTTGCTTTCGGCTTGCTTGCCCACATTAGTTAAAGCCGGTACCAGCGATACGCCGGTAACCCGCGCCGGAATGGGCACCCCTGCCGCATCGGCAAAAGTGGGCAACCAATCTGATAACATAGAAGGGGTAGTAACTACCTTGCCTGCCGCAATGCGTTTAGGCCAGGCAATTACCGAAGGCATGCGTAAACCGCCTTCCCAGCAATCGCGTTTAATGCCATCAAAAGGGCCATAACTCTCAAAAAAAGTAGGGTGGTTAGGCACATACTGCTTAGGCAGGTACGATTCTATCGATGGGCCGTTATCCGAAGTAAATACAATAATCGTATTGTCGGCAATTTTTAAATCCCCCAATAAAGTGCGGATATCGCCAATCGCATCATCTAAACGGCGTACAGCAGTTGCGTAGCGTTTATAAGTATCTGGCCATGGTTTAGCAGGGGTATTGGGATCGTGGTCATCATCGTAACTGGCATTGGCATAATCGGGGTGTACATAGCTATCTACCGTGCCGGTAGCCGAATTAATCATTTTACCTTTCTCGTTTAGCCATTGCAAACCACCTTTTAGCCCGCCACCTTGTGGGTAAGCCTGTGTAGGCAGTTCCAATACGGCATGTGGCGCATCGTAAGCCAGGTACATAAAAAAAGGTTGTTTAGCCTGGTGCTGTTTTTCAAAACCGATAATGAAATCTTTGGCTTTCGCCGTCCAGAGGTCGGTGGTATAACATTTCTGCAAATCTGCCGATACCTCGTTGTAATTACTCCAAACCTCTTTTTTACCGCGGTAAACACCTTCAACGGGATAGTGTTCGTGTCCGTCGGCATGGCGCATGTAACCATAATATTGGTCGAAACCTCTTTTTAAGGGGTGGGCAGGCCAGTTGGGGCGTTGCTTTTCATCCGTTCCCTGTAAACCCCATTTCCCAATGGCTACGGTGGTATAACCGGCATCTTTGAGTACGGTGGCCATGGTATGGTTGTTTTCGATGGCTTTATCAAACTGGTTATCCCTGATGTGCGCATTACCCTGGTTTACGCCCGTAAGCAGCGAAGCCCGCGATGGTGCACATACGGGTGCATTGGCATATTGCTGGGTAAGTATAGCTCCCGCTTTGGCCATGGCATCCAGATTAGGGGTAACCAATGCGGGCAGGTTTTTAGGCTTCTGGTTCTGAAAAAGTACGCCCAGGTCGCCATAGCCCAAATCATCAACCAGAACGTAAATGATGTTTGGCTTTTGCTGGGCATTTACTGTTGATACGGACAGGGCTGTGTACAAAATAATGAAGGCGTACCTGAGGATGTTTCTTTTACTGCTTTTCATGGGTTTGGATGGCAATTATAGGGCTTGTGTTGATTAAACAACAGGGCACCTGATGTATCCCTGTTGTTTTATGTTAGCTGTTAAGGCTGTTATTTCCAGCCCGGGTTCTGTATAATTTTAGGGTTAAGCACAATCTGGTTAGATGGTATGGGGTAAAGGTAATAATAATCAGGAAATGTGCCCGGTGGAACGCCTAAATAAGAAATGTAACCTGCAGTTGCACCATTTTGAATGGGGATAATGCTGTTTGCGGGTACATCTACCCCTTTAGTAATGTAACGGCCCAGTTTTTCTTTCATGGCATAGTCCATCTTTTTCCACCGGCGTAAATCGTCAAACCTAAAGCCCTCGCCCACCAGTTCTACTGCCCGCTCGCGTCTAATCTCCCACAACACAGGGTTTATGCCCGGGTCGCGGGTAGGGTCGGTTGCTATGGCGCTTAAATTTAGGGCCGCTACTGCCCCTCTTGCCCTCAATTTATTAATGGTGGCATCGGCTACGGCCTGGTTAAAGGTGCCCAGTTCGTAAGTAGCCTCGGCATGGTTGGCCAAAATTTCGCCCATTCTAAACAACGGACAATCGCTAATATCTTGCCCCTGTGCATCCTGTACCTGCTGGTTATAGTATTTGTAAAAACGGTAACCGGTATAGGTAACCGAATAAGGCTGGCCATTCGGAAAATCGACATAATGCGGCTCCTGCTTCAGCACAAAACCATTCCAGTTGCGCGTAGGTAAGGTTTTGTGCGTACCATCCGAAATGGCCTGCATTAAGCCAAAGTACGAAGTATCAACCGGATTGGTGGTATAGGTAAAGGTAAGGCTTGGTGGGGTGGTATTTACGTTAAATGGTGGCGGTACATTGTAATACAAGCGCCTGTCGCGGTTTCTAAACTCGGTAAAAGGCGATTTATCGCCCTGAAACAGCGGACTGGTAAAACGTGTTTCGCCATCTTTCATCAAAAACATATCGGCAGCGGCCTTGGTTAAATCGTAACGGCCCGATGAATTGCGGTTTTGGGTAGAAAGGCCGTGGGTAATCTGGTTGGCTACATAAGCTTTATACAAGATTATTCCGGGGGCACCTGCCAGCGATACACTGTTAAAATCGAGGTCGTAATTGGCATTCAGGGTTGGGTAACTTACCATTAACTTGGTAGAAGCATCAACACTGGCCTGTAAATAAGTATTGGCAGCGGTTAAACCGTGGTATTTGCGCCAGGTGCCTTCGCGTAAACCAAAGCGCGAAAGCAGTGCCCTTACCGCATGTACAGTAATGGTATTGTCGCCATCGCCGTTTTTTAAATTGGCCTCGGCATACTGCAAATCCTTTAAAATATTGGCCGCTACCACATCCCGCGGACTACGCGCCATGGTTAACTCTTCCGATTTATCGTTTAAGGCATGTTCGATATAAGGCACATCGCCATACAGGTTAATCAGGGTAATGTAGTTATAGGCTCTGAAAAAATAGCCAATGCAGCGCCAGTGGTCTTTATCGGCGGGGCTTAATGCCGATTGATCGATATAATCGAGCATCAGGTTAATGGTTCTGATATTGCTAAAAGGTCTCGAATACGAATCAGAAGATGAAGGGATGGTAACCTGTTGCCAGATCCACTGCGATTGCCCGTTCGGATTGGCGCGGGCAAACATATCGCTGTTCAGTTCATCTTCCAGCATATCATTGGTATAGCCGTTAAAGGCATTGTAAAACTGCCAGGAGTAGGTTAAAAAGCCATTGTAATCAGAAAGCGTATTCTCGAGGGTTAACTGACCCTCGGGTTTAAGCTCCAGCTTATTGCAGCCCATTGTCGCAGCTAAAAGGCCACATAAAACAATGCGCTTTATATTGGTGATGGATATGATAGGGGTTTTCATAAATTTTGCTTTAAGATTTGTACCTTGTTTATTCGTTTTCATCGGGTAAAGGCTCGGGTTAAAAACTAATGTTGGCGCCAAAGCTGTATTTCTTAATAAACGGATAAATACCGCCGCTGCCCAGGTTTGCTGCCTCTGCATCCAATCCTTCAGGCAAATGATCAAACGTAAGCAGGTTTTCGCCCGAGAAGAAGATTCTGGCCTTCATCTTTTCTTTCAGCCATTTGGCTGGTAGTGTATAACCCACTGATACGTTTTTTAAACGCAGGTAAGCCCCGTTTGAGAGGTATTTGGTTTGTACCATCCGGCTGGTGCCGGTATTGCCCGATGCATTGGAATACGAACGCGGATAAAAGGCGTTGGTATTGGTAGGTGTCCAGTAATCGAGCTGGTTGGCATAAATACCGCTAAACTGATCGAGGTAAGGGAAATAAACCTGGTTACTGATCCAGATATCGCGTTTACCTACTCCGTTAAGGAAGAAAGAAAAATCGAAATTTTTGTAGGCTGCGCTACCGTTAAAACCAAACTGGAACCTGCGGTTGTTGTTGCCGATAATGCTGCGGTCGCCGGGGTTGGCCAGCGTATTGTTGCCGGTAAAAATGGTGCCGTCGTTATTTAAATCTACAAACCTGATATCGCCCGGATTTTGGTTCACGCCACGGTAAGGCGCTATTCCGGGGAGCAGGGTGCCGTTTTGGAGGTTGGCATTCAGCGTTCCGGCAGCAAAATCGCCGGTACCGAAATAGCCCTGGGTAACATAACCCCATATATCGCCAATTTTCTGCCCGATGAAATAATTGGCAATCGTTCCATCACCATTAAAATTAAGCAGGCCGCTTGGGTTGTTGTAATTGGTAATGTAGGCCTGGTTGTTAGACAGGTTAAAGTTAGCCGAATACCTGAAATCGTTTAACTTATCGTTCCAGCCCAGGTTCAGTTCCCAGCCTTTTACCTTTAGGTCGGCTACGTTTTGCAAAGGTGCAGCGGTACCCAATATGGCCGAAAGCTCGTTGCTTGGCGCCAGCATACCGAGTGTTTTACGGATATAGGCATCAAATGATCCGGTTAAACGGTTATTGAAGAACCCAAAATCGAGGCCGATGTTTGAGGTTTGCACACGCTCCCAGGTAAAGCTGGCACTTACCAAAGCCGGTGGTGGCACCGTAACGCGCAGTACACCCGTTATAGGATCAATCCAGGTTGAATTGGCAGGCGATGAAGCGGGGATGTAAGGGTAATAATTCTGATCTCCATTGCTTTTTAGCACCACCTGGTTGCCAATCTCTCCGTACGAGGCCCTTAGTTTTAAGGCAGTAACGGTTGATTTGATGTTTTTCATAAACGATTCGCCCATGATGTTCCAGCCGGCAGAGAAAGAAGGGAAAAAGCCATAGCGGCTGCCCGTAGGAAAGCGCGAAGAACCATCATAACGGCCTGTGGCTTCGAACAGGTAACGACCATCATAATTGTAATTTAAGCGGGCAA
>Ga0308170_10000384_pt1 | contig 60787 bp, 63 predicted proteins | sample PhyBR2_2_FD_202136 | JGI IMG/M metagenome (GOLD analysis project Ga0308170, IMG submission 202136) | Phyllosphere microbial communities from UC Gill Tract Community Farm, Albany, California, United States - DLSLSB.R2 | ecosystem: Host-associated > Plants > Phyllosphere > Unclassified | place... | reverse complement strand
CCAAGCGGCCACGGACAAAACGGGACGAAATTAGGCCCACAGCCCACGGCCGGACCCGCGTGACAGGTCAACGGCCGCCGTTTACGGCCTCTCCCCCGTCCATTTCCGAACGCCGATAGTTGATATTATGTAAAGCTGAAGGCTGCGTATTGCATCAGATGCATCATCTCGGGGCCTCTTCCGCCCGCCGACAAGGATGTCGTTCCTGCCGGGCAACAACGCGGGTCCTTGGCGTCAGGAAGATTCCGGGAGCCGTCCCGAGGTTGTCAGCCTTCGCACTCGATGCAGTAGGACTGGCCGTTGCGTTGGAGGGCGAGCTGGGACCGGTGCCGGACCAGGAAGCAGATGCGCAGGTGAACTCGTCCTTGCCCTGCGGGACGACCTGGACGATGAGTTCCTCGGAGACGATTTCCCCGCCGGGCGTCAGCCCTTCGTCGTCGGCCACGTCCAGCTCGGTCACGACGCTGCGGGCATCAGGGGCGTTGGCGGACTTCAGTGCCTCCAGGGAACGGTCCTGGGATTCCTTGACGTCGGAACGGACTTCGTCGTAATCGGTAGCCGCGGTGGGCGGTCCTCATTTCAGTCTTTGACCGGTCTTTCCCGACCAGAGGGCAACGTACACCAAGGCCGGGATGTTCCCCTGCCGGACGTGCGTGCGTTCCTTGGCAATTAGTCGTCAGGCGGTTTTGGACAGACCCGTGTCTTGACCTCTGCGATGGTGGGGTCGACACTCGGTCTCACACCGCGAGGATTGGAGGCCGCCGTGAATGGTCAGCGCATCGGCTACGTACGGGTGAGCACCATGGACCAGAATGAACTGCGACAGCTCGAGGGCCAGGTCCTGGACCGGGCGTTCACCGACAAGGCCTCCGGCCGGGACACCGCAAGGCCGCAGCTGACCGAGCTGCTGCGGTTTGTCCGCGACGGGGATACCGTGGTCGTGCACAGCATGGACCGGCTCGCCCGCAACCTCGATGACCTGCGCGCCCTGGTCCAGGGGCTCACCCGGCGCGGGGTCCGGGTGGAGTTCCTCAAAGAACAGCTCGTCTTCACCGGCGAGGACTCCCCTATGGCCAACCTCATGCTCTCCGTCATGGGCGCCTTCGCTGAATTCGAACGCTCCCTGATCAAAGAACGCCAGCGCGAAGGCATCGCCCTGGCCAAACAACGCGGCGCCTACAAAGGACGGAAAAAGACCCTCACGCCGGAGCGTGCAGCAGAACTGGTTGAACGCGCCGGCAGCGGTATCCCGAAAGTCGTCTTAGCCCGCGATTACGGAATCAGCAGGGAAACGGTCTACCAGTACCTCCGCCACGCAGCGTTGAAGTAGGCCCCTCCCCCGCGTTCCCAGATAACCCCGCCGTTTACCCTGCAGGGTCGTCCACCGAACTCCGGCGCTGACCTTGGCAGGAGTTTCGCCAAGGTCAGCGCCGTCCGCCGGCATCGCCTCACAAACGCCAGGGGTGGTGTCCATGTGCGAACGGGCGGAGGGAGGCACCGTTACCCCGCCGCGAAGTAAGCGGCGGGGTGGAAGTCGCATGCTTTACCGTTCGGGCAACGTGTTGTCCCAGTGGTCGCGCCAGTTTCCGTACAGTCCATCGTTCAGGTCTGCAGAGGGGTGACGCCAACGCCGACCGCTGGTGGGCAGAGGCGGGAGTCGGTCCGGGTCCTGGCCAGGCGAGCAGGTGCCCGGGCGCTGGTAGGCCGAAGGGGTTGCTGTCTTCCTGTGCGCTGAAGTCGGCCTTGTAGGTTGTTGCTGGTGTGGGAGCTGCACAAGATTTGGCCGCTGTGGAAGCTCCTTCCTCTGCCGTTTGATGTCCTCAAGGAGCCTGCCGACATCTTTGAAACCCGCTGTGCCTTTGTGAATCTGGGAAAGGTCCAGCAGGTCGGTCTCACCCCAGTACCTCCTCAGCAACGTCTCTTCTCCGGGGTATCCCATGCCTTCTGCCATGATGAGCGCGTGGCCGCCTTCGTCCAGAAATAGTAGTCTGGCCACTTCTTGGGCGGCCGGGGAAGCTGCGCTGCCGTAGACATCTGCCAGGGAGCCCCACGTATGGAGCAGCGCGTCGAGTACGTATTCGTCTTTCAGCGTTTGGCGGACCTTTGAGTGGCTGAGCTCCAGAATGTCCATGACCAGCCCGTTGGGCATCGTCGGGGAGTGCTGCCCGCTAAGCCGCAAGAACGCATCGACCCTTGCGGCTGTAATGCCATAGGCCCTTAGCCAAGTGAGTACCGCCTGAGACTGCCGAGTGCCCGGCCGCCGCTCCTTGATGTAAGTCGCCGCGGTCCAGTTGATGAAGCGTGCATAGGGATGTGACTTCAAGGTTAACCTCCTGTGTCTGAGGGCGTCAGCGGCGCCCGGAATGTTCAGATGAGGGCAAAAGAAAAGGACCGTCCGAGGGACGGTCCTTCGAGGGAGCGGTCACGATTTTGAGGTTGACTTAGGGTGTAAAGGTTGGCTCCTTTCTGTGCTTAAAAGAAAAGAACCCCTGCTGCTGCAGAGGTTCGAAGGTTGTTGAGCAGTATGCGCCGTATACCGTTACCAATTCAACGGCGATGATCACATGGACTGACGGTTTGCTATCTGACTGCCGATAGGAATCGTGATGGAGGGTGGTATCAATAGGATTTTGGTTACGCTTAACAGCGCACGCTGTATCTACTTTCTACGTTAGCAGTCGCTCCAAATTTAACTGTCCACGAAGATCATCAGCAGTGTTTTCTGGCCTTCGCAGTGAGAATACCCGTACGGCAGGCAGGGGCTCTCCTTGAGCTATGCCCGATGTTCCCGGGACTTCCGTGTCACCTGCAAGTTGACGGTTCGGTGACTATCGCCAGGCAGATTCAGCGCCACGGGGTCGGCTTGAAGCTCGAGTCTTCGATGCTGCAGAATCGGATCTTGCGCTGGGAAGAGGGGCAGCTCCGTTTAACTTTGACTGTACTGGATAGTGTCAAGTTTCTTGCGTACGCGCCTCGGGCCCTGGGGTGATGATCGCTCATTTCCCATGGGAGCATAGCCAGAAAAATGAAGGTGCGGACGGTCGTCTTGCATGCGTTTGGGATGGCTTGAATGTGGACCGATGCCGTGACATTGGCAAGGTCACACACAAGAAATGTCTCCTACTTCTAAACCTAGAAGGGGCTCACCAAGTCCGCGTGCGTACGGACAATCCCCCGGGGGGTCCATTAGCCCCTTCTACTGGCCTCTTCGCAGCTCGTTAAGGGCCTGCACGATCTCCCGCATCTTATGCAATTCTTCCGTTGGTTCCTTGAGCTTCACGCCGGCAGCGGGCTGCGGCGTTAGGCCGAGAACAGAAGGATTGAGATGAAAAGTCTCCACGTACTGGTGAGGATTGGGACCACTGCCGAAATAGTTGACCGTGAGGTCCACGGGGATATCAAAGCCCGCTGCCCCGCTCGAGCCGGCCTGGTCGCGCGGCCCCAGGAACCAATATGTCCTGATACTGGTATCGGGCGGTAAGATTTGCGGGTGCTCAAACATGGTCCGCAGGGCCTCGGTCAGCGTGTCCGACTCCGGCCACTCCGAAACTGTGATGGTCAGGTTACTTGCGGATGAGCGCCCGGAATTTCGGACAACGAGGTCCCAAGCGTTAAATCCTCCGATGCTGGGAACGATCCTTGCGTAAACATAGGGCCGGGTCTGCTCTACGCTGTCCTTCTCCATCTGCTCGTGGGCCCGCTTGCTTTGATCTAGGGTGTCCCTGGCTACTCGCCAAGCAAGCACGGCGCCGACCAGAAGACCGAAGGACAAGATCGCGGTAGCGAGAGTTGCGTAGGCCGACAACCACGCAGCATCTGCGGCTGACTGGGCTATGTCAGCCGAACGCCGGGCGAGCTCTTCGGGATCCGTATCAGTGATAATTTGCACGGGCCCAGCCTAGACCGGGCCGCGTCAGTCTCACGGGCAGCAGCAACGCGCCGCGGCCTATCCTGTACCTCGTGATCGGACTCCAGGTCGGCAGGGCTTTCCCGTAGGCGGCCCATAGACGAGATCCTGGACACTTTCACGTCCCGCGACGACAGCCCATAAGCGCGACAGGTACTCTGAGCAGCAAGCACTTCCAGATGGGGACGAATGATGGCCGATTTTGAGCTTGCATGCACGGTGGACGGTTGTGACTATCACGGCGCATTCCGCTTGGGCGCGGGAGACAGCAGTACCTACCTTGACTGGACGCGGGAAGAGCACCCGAATCATCCGCGCAACCACTCCGCAGGCCCGCGAAATGTGAAGCCGAAGGAACTGGATCTGGAGGTGGAGCTCGGCCGGGACGGCGAGCTGAACTTCTAATCCGGCTGCTTGAATATCGACTGGGGATTCCTTGAGTAACTCATCTGACAGCTTTTCCAACAGCGTGGAAAATCTCGGCCGGGCCGCAAGAGCGGCCTCGCCTGCCGCATATAGCTTTGGCCGCATACGCTCCGAAGCTAGCGGCGGGGTGCCCCTCAACGGTGCTAGTTACCAGGCGGCTCCCCCGCCGCCGGCGCCCACGCGTTATCAAGCTGCGGAACAGCTCCAACATTTGGAGGAGACCAAGGTTCTACTCGCTGCACTAAACCAGACCATCCAAAACGCTGAGGAAGACCGAAAGCGCGTCGACCAAGATCGCACGCAACAGTCACTCTTCAACAAACGGATGACAATTGTGGCTATTGCCTTGTCCCTTGCAGCGGTCGTGGCTCCGTTCCTGATCTACTTCCTGGAGCACGGCTGGTGGTGGGAGGCTTACCGCCCGTAGCAAAGGCAGACTTGAGGTCAGCTCGCCGTTGAAAGCCGCTGAATTTTCGGTAATTACTTCGACGGGATTACTGGGTGAGCGCAGTGGCCGTCCCCAATGCTGACATCTGACAGGCCTAATGCTATGACCACGAGTAGAGATTCGTGATGCATGAGCGGACCACCGTTCCAGAGTCGGGGATGAACAAGGCGGTCGACGAATTTATCCATGTCAGCTTTACAGAATCTTCATTATCGGCGATTGAAACACGCGGGGGACTGGGCGGAAAGGGTGATTGGCGCACCTACCGACGCTGGCGCTTTTTCTTGCCGGCGTTTAGTCGTTTTGTTGTTCTCCGGGCAGACGGCGGTATTGGTCTCGCCGTGAACTCCGGAGGCAATAGGCCCATTGCATCGCTAAGTGCGTCTAGATCCTGACGGTCTCCTGGTGGGCTGTTGTCGTAGCGCACCGATCGGAAACTTCCACGTTGATCGAATAAAACCATGAGTGCTCGATCTGACTTGATTTGGTGCTTCTTGGTCGTCCCATAGATAGCCAAGCGACGACTCGCGGCAGCTTGAGCGGTCGCGCTTAGTTGAGTCCCGATGAAAAGCGATGGGTAGCCCCAGGCCCCTGCGAATCCGACAAAAAGGCTATGTGGCTGACCGTCACTTTTAGTTGTGGTGATCAGGGTCTTGATGTCACCGGCGAGTTTTTCTTGAGCATCCCCCGCGAGATTCAGGAGATCTGCAGAGAAGCGGAACCATCCGGGCTTCTTCCCGTCCTGTAGGAAGTCGACAAGGTCGAGCACGGCGGGATGAGCTTCGAAGATGGGCTTGGGTGCTGGCTCCTCCACCGACCCCTCCTGGTAGTAGACCCAGGCATCGAGCGGATCAGTATGTGTCATAACCCGGGTCGGGACAGCACTGCTGCGATACCGATGCCTATCACCGCCTGACGGAGGGCGAACTCCGAGAAACTCCTCGCTGACGCGGTCTGGATCGGGCTCCACGTATAACTGCCCGGACAGGAACAGCATGAATAGATCAAGCTCGTCGATGGCCCAGAAATTAAGTGAGACCTCCGACTCGGTGCGCCGGCGAAGGTAAAGAAGGAACTCTGCTGGCCGGTCGAGTACTTCTGCGATGATGGCGAGATCATGCAGCGAGACTATCCAAGGGAATCGATCGCTCTTGATGACATTGCCGCGGACCAATTCATCGAGTGCTGTCCCGAGGGGGCCCATGTCGTCGAGGCAAACTGCAATAGATCGCACCTCTCGGACTCCGGACAAATCGAGCCAGGTTTTATCTTCGACCCAGAGTCCCCCGTTGGTGCGAATCAGCCCTTCGAGACGGAGCGCTTGATTGGTGGCATCGCCCACAGTGGACCGGAGGTCTCCAGTAAGGCGCTGCACGTGTCCACCTCGGGCCTGATGCGACACGCTTCGTCCTTTGACCTCGACACAGATCGCGACGTCCTCGATAAGGAACAGTGCATCGGACTCAGTCTGCTCTGCGATGGAGGTGATGTCGACCGCAGTCGAGGCTAATTGCGCCGAGTCTACGCCAGGATTCGGCCTGAAATACTTGAGGTTCACATGGGTGGCGTCCGCTCCAAGCAGCTTGGTCAGATACTCGACGGAAAGCTGCTCGCTCACCGTCACGCGACGCTTCTCGTATCGCCGCCACCGGGCGGAGTGACCCTTGAGTGCCGCCTCAATAACCTGCCGGAAACAATCCGTCCCGATGGGCACGTTCATGGTCACATAATTGCCGACACCGTCAGCGATAAGCGACGCATTCCGGAACGGATTCTCGCCTGCCAGGAAGGACACAACTGCGGCAACAGGGTCGCCAGCGGTGCCGAATGAGACGCTGAAGCGCTGAAGTATTCGCCCTACGCGATCTTCTGACACTGATGATGCACCGGCGATCTCTGTCGCTGTGAAGCTCGCACGCTTTCCTGGAAAGAACATGAGATCCTACACGGCGGCTCTACCTTGTTCAACGCGCTCAGGCGACTGGTCGCTTCGGCCGTCGGTCTCCCACTCCTGCGCTACATCACCGAGTATGTCTCTCGCCGCATAAAAGCGGTCCAAATAGACCGAACTGATGGCTTCGCGAACGGCCAAAAAATCCTCGTATGCAAAACCAAGGGCTTCAAGGAGAAGGGTGTCGAGGTGCTTGCTACTGAACAGTTCCTCGTTTAGCCCATCATGAATGTGAGCATATTGCTTGAACTTCACGTTGAGCTCGTGGCCTACGTAAGTGGCCGCCAGGCTCGTCAGTGGGCCGAATTTTTCTGCCTGGCCGTCTGACAGAAGCATGAACTGCCCCACACTGAGCAGTACCCCCGCGCGTTCGTGAAAGTCGGGGATTACTTTGGCGGGGTGCGCTGCCCTCGAATCGGCGTCTGGCAGAATGCGCGCTCCCCGCGCTAACAGTATTAGTGCAACCAACTCGACCGCCGTGGGCCGCTGATCGGCGAGACTCTCTCGGTAGCCTTCGAGCACCATCGGGGTCTCGCGTAGCCGCATCAATTCGATAACATCAAACGCGTCCGCATTCTGAGTCGCGTTGGTGATTGCCTCTACATGCTCGCGGATCACTTCGGGTCCGCGAGCTGCGAAGTCGGGAAGTGTTTCCCCGGGTCGGAGGCTTGCGAGGGTCACCGCCATGCTCTGAAAGGCAGACTTCATACTGTCATCGTCGGCAGCGATAATCCGTCCGTCAGGCAGGCTCTTAGCGTTCCTAGGCAAGTCAGCCCTCTTTCGCTAGGTGAACACCACATTAGGCCCGTTGTCTGCAATGGCCTGGGAAACCGTCTCGCTTGGATCACCACTGTCGGCAGCGAGACCGCGACAATCGAGGAGTACCCGTACGTCGGCCGGACGTCGCCACCTCAGCATTCAAGTACACCCACTTGAGAGACTAGCAACGCTTCCGACGTGCATCTGCCACGAATGTGGCGTCGGAGGACCTGGTTGACGAAAGCTTCAATATCGGCAGTTCAAAACGGGCGGGAGAGAGCCGTAAAAGAGGCTCTTTCCTGCGCGCTGTTCCTAGAGTTTTCGGGCACTGATCCCAGCGTCAGAACAATTTAGCCATGGTCCGATTCACGTCGGCAATGTCCAGAAGGGCCGGGTAAAAAAGCTCAGTGGAGCCAGTCATATCGGCCACCCAGGCAGAGTGTTCGTCATGGTCAGGATGAGACGCGTCGGCTTCAAGGCCTCGCATCCACTTCTGTGCCGACATCGGGTTGCTTTCCCGCAGACCCTTGGCAGGCGGCCAAATTGAGCATCACAGCTCATTTAGCAGAAGGGCAGCACATGTCTGTTGCTCCCTCCGTCTTTAGTCATTCAGTGCAGCAGCTGATTTGCAGATTTCAATTCTCACGGCCCCTCGCTGATACTTCATCAGGTCCAGAGCCGTGAGCAGTAACCAGGCATGGGGAGGGATGCAAGGCAGAAAGATGGACGTCGCAAGGAATTTATTCGGGTAAAAGCCCGCTATGCACGTGACTCCACGGAGTCCTCAAGCAGCCACTCCGTTGCCATGTCTGGAGATGTAAAATGCCGGACTGGAAATCCGGCTGGTAATAGGGGCAGGCGGAACATAGCGATCACGCGATCAACGGGCGAGGAACCCAAGAGTGCCATACGCGAGATGCTGGATGAATCGGGAAAGACTTTCCGAGCGGCAGCCGAGTGGGTCACACCCCGAATTTCGACCAGCATCGGCAACCTGGCGCCTTGGCCCATGGTGGAGATGGCTTCAAGGGCTGCGTTGGCTACGTCAATGCCGACGTAAGCTCCTTGCTTCCAGCGCAAGTGAAGGATTCCACCGGACAACTCCATCGTGCCTTTGCCCTTGATGTCCAGCTTGCTCATACCGTCCCCTCTCGCGAAAGCCAAACTATTTTTGACCGTGTGACCAATGGCCTCACCCTGCCCTAAGGCCCGGTGGATCTCCTAGGTGTTCTGGTTGTCTCTTTGCGACGCTGTCAGTCGGGCGGAAGTTCCAGCGTCCCGGCTTATTTGAGCGGGTAGTTGTGGATTCTGCTCCCGCTGCCACGTGTGCGGGCGCTTCTCAGGGTGCTGCGGCCAGGTTTCCGAGGGTGACGTGCAGGGTCTGCGGTGTTGACCCGCGCTGCACCACGATGTCGACCTGCTGTCCGGGGTCCTGTTTCCTAAGTGCCACGAGCAGGTCTGTAACGTTTCCGATCTGCGTTTGGGCGAATTTGGTGATGATGTCACCTGCTTTCATGCCGGCATTGTCCGCTGGGCTGCCTTGGGAAACGTTGACGATCAATGCTCCGGCAGTGGCGGCCAGAGAGAACCGTTGAGCTAGTTGCGGTGTGATGTCGGTGGGGACGACACCGAGTGCTGCGTGTTTCACCGCTCCGCTGGCCAGGAGTTGGTCGGCAACGCTGGTAACCGTGGACGATGGCGTCACAAACCCGATGGCAACTGCTCCGGAGCTGGGTGGCAGGTACGCCTCGGACAATCCGATGACCTGGCCGGTTGAGTCTGCTACTGCGCCGCCGGAGTTACCAGGAGAAATGGGGGCATCGGTTTGCAGTAGGTCGATGGCGCCGTGCGGTGATTCCTTGGAAGGCGGCATATTCCGGTGCAGGCTGGATACGATTCCTGCGGTGACTGTTTCCTCCAACCCTAAGGGGCTTCCGATCACGACGGTCATAGAGCCCACTTCCGGATCGGAAGAAGCGAATTTGGCTGCCGGAAGGCCAATACGGTCGACCTTGATGACGCCAACGTCCGTGACGTCGTCCACGCCCAGGACGGTACCTTGGGACTGGGAGCCGTCGGCGAACTGGACCTGAACGTTCTTGAAGGGCTGTTTTTGCTCGTTCTCAACGACGTGGGCGTCGGTGACGATGGATCCGTCGCTGTGGTAGATGACTCCGCTGCCGAGGCCTATATTTGTGCGGATCGTCACGACTGACGGTTCGACTTCCTTGACCACGCCCGGAACCGCTGGCAGTCCCCCACCTACGACCGGGGCAGCCACCGAAGCGGAAACCGTCGGTGATGCTGCGGGGGAGCTGGATGTTGGCGCGGGATTCCCGGTGCACCCAGCCAGAGCCAGTGCTGCTGCCGTGACTGCAGCTGCTGGGAAAATCCTGAAGTATTTCATGGGGTTACTCCTTTTTGAAAGCCCCCAAGGAAGCGGGGCCCTTGCGCCTCTGAAACTGTTCCGCCCCGCACCGTCCTAGCTGGTGAGCTGGTGAGAAGCGTTCCTGCCCCGTCCGCCTCGCTTTTCCGGGTGGCCGGAACAACTATCGCACCATGGTTTTATTCAACCGCACTAATTGCGTAAACGCAACGGTCACTGTCTGATCTCCAGGATGAAGTCTCCCGGCTCGCAAGGCGGTGGAAGTTGCTTTTCTATGGTTCGCATCTTGGTGAGTGGTTGTTGTGGGGGGCGGGTGCTCGGCGCTCCGCGGCGCCGCCGGTCGATGAGTCCTTTGGGCTCACTGGTACAGGTCTTTGGGGTTAGCTGGATGGGCTTGGTGATGGAATGTATGGCCGGTACTGGTCAAAGGTTCCGTTCTGGATGGGCACGTTGATTGTGGCCTGTTGCCCTTTCACTGTTACCTGTAGATCGGTGCGGGCGCCGGGTGGCTCCTGCGTGCTGTTGAAGATCAGAGGTGACTGGTCAAACTCGACGTGTCCCAGAGCGGGGATCTTGACTGGATGTTGTTCATCGGAGTCGGCAAGGAACATTTGTGTGTCTGTAGCGGTGGTGTTGAAGATCGTTCCCAGGACGCGACCGGGTTCGTTTTGGCCGGACGTCACGATCAGGACGCTCCGCAATTGCAGTCCCGAGAAATTTAGGTCCGCGCCGAGGGCAATGGGGTCGCGGTCTCCTTCAGAGGGGTTGTAGCAGCCGGTCAACACAGCCGCTGATATCGCCAGGGCCGGGATCAAATGGAAGGACTTTGTGATGCTATGGGCGGGTTTCATGGGAGGTCCTTATCGTGGTGCTGTGAATTGATTGGCTGATCAAACCTGAAGCCGCAGGCGCAACTGTAGGTGATGACAACGTCGTGGACGGTGCTGGTGTGGCTTTCCCCAAGGGGTCCCTGGCGTGAGGTCGTCATTGGCTCACCGCAGTGGGTGTGTGTTGTGAGCATCCGTAGAAGCAGTGGATCGGTGGACAGTGCTTTAACGCCTTCCGGCCGGCGTTGTTTCATGACTCCTCACGGCCTGTTTTGATCTCGTCGCCGGTGGTGAATTTTGTATTCATAGTGGTCTCTCTTCGTGAGGTGTCGGTGGTGGGTGCCGCCCCTCATTGACCGGTAAAGCCTGGGCTGTCAAGGAGTCGATCGTCTAACTACGCCTGGGGGAAAGCACGGGCTCGCCCGTTCTCCGGTCAGCTGTCTCGTCCTCGAGATGCCAGCGCCCGTCATGGCAGCCAAATAGTGTTTGATGCCTGCTGATGATTCCGTGACCATTCCCGGTAGAGCGACCGGTTTGGGGGATGGCTGCCTTCTCCGAGGTTTCGGCGGCGTATGGCCAGCGGCACCGAGACCACGGCTCCGATGACCATGACCGCCACTCGGGCGAAGTCCAGGTACCGCCCGGTGGTTTCAATAATGAGTCGCAAATCCACGTCTGTCTCCCTGCAAGCCGCGTATCGCCCGTCATCCCGACAGGCCGCAGCCTTTTCGACTGGTCCTGAAAAGTCTGTTCCCTAGTGAAGAGGCCTTCACGTCAGTCTGACGCATCACTTGCGAACAAGCAATGAACTGTCAGAGCCCTGATCACTCCTCTGCGGGATTGTTGCGCTCCTGTAACCGTGCACGGCATCGGCACTAGGAACGGGGCGATAAAGTTATTTGCTAATTGGTAACTATCCGAAAGGTATCATCCTCAACCGCGGCGGCGTTTCGACCGCCTCCTGGCATGCCCCGGCAGGGCTTAATAGGCTTACCTCTGGCGTGCGGCACGAACGAAGGAAGTCCTGCATGCTGATCAAAGAGACTCTGTGGAGGAACGCCGCGGCCTTCATCGCCGCCTGCGTTATTGGCGGCTTCCTGGTCGCCGGGCTCCTGGCCCCGGCCGCGGCGTTGAGTTCGACGGCGGCAGGGACATCTATTAGGTTCTTCGATCAACTCCCCTCGAACCTGAACCTGGAGCCGCCGTCCAGGACATCCCAGGTCCTGGCGAAAGACGGGTCGGTCATCGCCACTTTTTACGCCCAGAACCGGGCTCCAGTGAACCTGGAACAGATGTCACCGTTCATCCGCGACGGGATCGTGGCGATCGAGGACGCCCGTTTCTACGACCACGGTGGGGTCGACCTCGCCGGTATCCTCCGCGCGCTCTACGTGAACGCCCGGGGCGGCAGGCAGGGCGCATCGACAATCACCCAGCAGTACATCAAGAATGTCCTCATCCTGTCATCAGCAACCGGCGGCAGCAGCCCAGACGTCGCCACGACCGACGCCTCCCGAAGCATAGGCGACAAGCTTCGGGAAATGAAGCTTGCCATCGGGCTTGAGGAGAAATACTCCAAAGACCAGATCCTGCAGGGGTACCTGAACCTCGTCTATTTTGGCAACGGGGCCTACGGCGTTCAGGCGGCAGCGAAAACATATTTCGGAGTGCCCGCCAACGCGCTGACCCTTTCCCAGGCGGCAGCACTGGCAGGGGTGGTGAACAGGCCGGCTTACTACGATCCCCTCACACAGCCAGACCATGTGGTGGCCCGCCGGAATGAAGTTCTGGACAAAATGCTTCAGCAGGGATATATCTCCCCCACGCAGCACGACAAGGCTACGGCATCACCCTTGGCCCTGGACGTCCAGCACACCCCACAGGGCTGCGCTGCTGCGACCGCACCCTATTTCTGTGACTACATCCAACGGCTGATCCTCAACGATCCCGCCTTCGGTACAGACGAGGCAGCCCGGCACAAGCTCCTCTACCAAGGCGGACTGACCATCCGCACCACCCTGGACCCGGACCTGCAAAAGACCGCCCAGGAACAGGTAAATGCCTCACTGCCGGCAACAGACCCCCTGCAACGCGGCGCCGCCCTTGTCAGCGTTGAGCCCGGCACCGGCAAAATCCTGACCATGGCCCAAAACACCATCTACGACCCGACCCCAGGACCTGGACACTACACGGGCAACCTCACCCTTCCCGAAAAGGACAGCAACGGCAATCCGCTTCACGGAGCGGGCGGCTTCCAGATCGGCTCCACCATGAAACCGTTCGTGTTCGCTGAGTGGCTCAACTCCGGCCGGTCCATGGCCACAATACTGGACGGCTCGGTCCGCATCTACAAAGCTGGCTATCCGTGGAAAAACAGCTGCGGCACGACAACGGGCTCCTACGATCCAGCCCTGGGCCAGACTCCCCTGCCCAACGACGACCCCTACCACTACTACCGGATGAGTGTACTTCAGGGCCTGTACCACTCAATCAACACCATCACGTTCCAGTCGGCGGCCAGGCTGGACTTCTGCAACATCCAAAAAATGACCACGGCGGCCGGAATCAAGAACGGCCACACCAACAAGCCTTACGACCTCTCCAGCATCGCGAGCCTTATCGGTACCCAGGACGTCGCACCACTGGACATGGCGAACGCTTATGCCACGTTCGCGGCAAACGGAGTCCACTGCAACCCGATAGCACTGGAATCCGCCACCGGCCCCGACGGCCGCGACTATCCGATGCCGGCAGCCGACTGCCGGCGGACCATCGAGTCGGACGTCGCCGCAGGCGTCACCTATGCCCTCAAACCCGTGCTCACCAAGGGCTCCGGCTACAACATTCCCGTGGGCAAGGAACAGGATATCTTCGCCAAAACCGGGACCACCGATGGCCACACCCAGACATGGACGGTAGGGGCTACCACGGGCATCTCGACCGCATCCTGGTTCGGCAGCTACAAGGGATTCGGACCAAAGTGGGCGAACGAGAACATCACCATCAACGGAACGTACTACACCGGACTGGACGGGGCTAACATCGCCGGCACGCAATGGGCCCACCTGATGAACGCGGCAGCCCCGCAATACCCGGGGCACCGGTTCCCTGCACCGCCGCCATCAATGTTGCGCTGAAGCCTGATGTGGGCAGCACCCAGAACGACTGGGGCGACAGGGCCCGGCGAAAAGGTCCTAGTCAACGCCTTCGGTGATCTGAGGATAGGGAACGGCGGGATCCACGAGTGCCTGCACCCCTCCGGGGACGAAACGCACGTGAACCCCATGTTCCTGCGTGGCTGCCGATTGTTCCAGCACCGGCGATACTGTCGCGGTGAAGGCAGGATCCTTGTCGGATAGGTACGATGCGTACGATTCCGGCAGCCGGGACAGGAGATCAAGGCGGTCCACATTGCCTGAAGGCCCGGACACGTCACCGGGCTTAGCAGGGACACGCTCCGCCAGGGCCCGCCTGCCAAGGATGTTGCCCAGGACAGCGCCGTAGAGCAGATGGGCGGCCAACATCGTCAGCGCCCTGCCGGTCTTGTCCCGGTGTGCAGGGGGCAGTATTCCCATCGCCGGCAGCCAACCCTCGTACCCCACCGCCCACACAAGTGCACCGTAGGTTATGCCCGCGGCCCGGGTGGACTGCTTCCTGCGTGCCACGGCATAAAGACATCCACCGGCCACCCCATACCCAAAATGGGCAAGGACAGCAGCGGCATCCCTGAGCGGCAGCGGAAACCGGGGAAAGAACTTATCGATGATCTTCCGTGGAGGCTCGTAATTCATCACGCCGGTGACGTCGGCGGCAACTAGCAGAGCGGTCATCGCGGCCGTAGCGACCAGCCCCGCCAAACCGCCGCCGACAACAGTTTCGGAAGTTAGTTCACTGCGATAGGAATCCATTCCTTCATAGAACCGGGATATTTGTGTAAACGCAAGCAAGCGCCTAACTAGACTTGCTTTCCCCATCCACTGCAGTCTGACAAACTTGAGTCGCGTTGGATACGGCAAACTTTAGAAGTCAACGCGCTTACGCGGGTTGCGAAATCCTGCCCCGACAGCCCATCATCGGAATTTTTCCCGGGGAGAGGGGGTTGCGAGAGACAGTCGCGTCATTGCGGATAGGCAACTGTTGCGCTACAATTCCTATCACGTCCGCTGAAAGCCCGAGGAGAGATACAGGTGAAAACAGCGCGCCTTGGGGGGCAGTGACCCTGTTGCACTCCTGGCCAGGGGTAAGGGAGGACTTGCCCGAATGCGGCGCTGTGGCGGCCCTGAGTCGAAAGGATGCACCGTGAGACCTTTGGAAGTGGTCAGGGCAGCATATGGTACCGCGGAGCTTCTGGCTCCTGGAGCGGCGGAATGCTTTTTCATCGCACGCGCCCCCGATGCCCACGGCCGCACGTTCATCCGTGTCCTGGGGGCACGGCACCTGTTGCAGGCCACCGCCACTGCCATCTTCGGTGGTGGGGCTCCCCTGCACTGGATCAGTGCCGGGGCCGATGCCCTTCATGCCTTGACGATGTTGGGCCTGGCCGCGGTAGACCGGCGACGGCGGCACGCCGCGGTCGCCAATGCGTGCATCGCCTTGGCTTTCGCCGCCGGGGAACTTCGATCAGGGATCCCCAGACGCCGTCCGCAGCTAGACGGGCACCGCGCCGGTATTACCGTGCAGGCAGCGGGCGACGATCGAGTAGATGCGCTGGTCAGCGGCGCGAGTCATATAAGGATGGGACCATGACTGCTGATCAAAGCAGTGGTGAAGGGGCCGGCTTCTTCACCAGGTTCACCTCCAGGACGGCAAAGGTTCTGGGTCATGCATGGATCTTCGCTGCGGCCGTCGCTGTTCTGGTGCTGTGGGCCTGCACCGGGCCGCTGCTGGGTTTCTCCAATACCTGGCAGCTGGTGATCAACACGGGCACGACGATCGTGACGTTTTTGATGGTGTTCATCATCCAGAACACGCAGAACCGGGACTCCGCGGCGTTGCACCTCAAACTTGATGCCATAATGCACGAGCTTCGGGTCACCAACTCCAAACTCTACGAAGCTGAAGGCGAGAGCGAAGACGAACTCGAGCGGCAGCGCAAGCACATCGAAGCACAGTCCGAAGAGCCGCCCGGCAAAGAAGAGCGGCACGTCAACCAGGAGAACAAAAACGAGGAGGAATGACTACCCGCCATGGCCAGCGATTACGACGAAGTCCGCCCTGAGGTAAAAGAGTCCCAGGAAAGTTCCTTGGAGGCGCTCAGGACAGAAAACACCGCTGACGCACGCAGCGTCGTGAGGGAGCTCGACGAGGCCGACACCGTCGACGGAGTCGAGCTGCCCGGCGACTTCATCGGCGAAGAGCTCATCGTGGAAGTCGTCCCCCAAAAGAAGGATGAATTCGTCTGCTCCTCCTGCTTCCTGGTTCACCACCGGTCCCAGCTGGCCAAGGAGAAAGACGGACAGGTCTACTGCATTGAATGCGAGGGATGAAGCAGTGACGGTCCTGACGGCGCCGGACCACAACCATGAGACCTTCAGGGGCCTGAGCCGGCCACCCCGGCAGTTTGATCGAGCCGTGCAATGAGCGGCTGTCGGGGGCCTGTCGCGCAGAGCAGGCAAAAACGTTTCCACTTAGGTGCCGGCAAAAAGGTCTCCACAGGCCGGTTCCTGGTTCTTCACGCGGTGTCGCTAAGCCTTCTCCTGGCTGGTATGTCCACGTTTGTACTGACCCTTGCGGACGTGTTGACGGGCAGCGGGCTCGCAAGCGTCGACGGACCTCTGACTGACTGGTTTATCCATCACCGCACGGGTACAGCCACAGCTGTGCTGGCCGGATTCGCTTTCGTTTTCGGACCCGCGGCGCTTCCCGTGGTCACTTTAGTAGCCGTCGTTGCGTGGGCCCTGGTGACCCGTCGTCTGTGGCGCCCGATTCTGCTGGCCGGGGCGATGATCACCGGGGTGGTCCTCACTGAGGTCATAGCCCACGTGGTGGGACGTTCCCGGCCCCCGACCGAATTTATGATGCTTGGCGCCGACGCCACATCATCCTTTCCCTCGGGACATGTCGTGGGTGCCTCGAACTTCCTGCTCGTCGGGGCTTATTTGGTCTTCTCACGTTCCTCCCGCAGAACTGCCCTGATCGCTGCTTTCGGTGCCGCTGCCGCTGGCATGATAGTGGAGGCAGCAAGCCGTATTTACCTCGGCTACCACTGGTTCACCGACACGGTAGCCTCCGCTTCCCTCTCCGTCGTTCTCCTCGCAGTCGTGATCCTGCTGGATGTTAGCCGCGGTGGGCGGCCAGGTCCTGAACATACAGAGTGATCGCTCCTCGGGGCTGATCCACGGCTTTCCGGCCGCCGAAACGCCTACGGGAGGTGACCCGGACGGTCCGGTCGTCCCCAGGGGTTTCGCCTGCCGGGACAAGGAGTCTCGCCGGCTGGCACTCGATGTCAGGGACCGGGAGAACGCTACGGCCGGGGAAAGTCAGTTTGTCAGTGGCAAAGGGTGAAGGTGCGTGGGCTGACAACAAGCCTTCCCGGAACTCCCACTGCCCGACTGAAGCCCTTGGGGAGCCAGACCCGCTTAGGACCTGTCTGCGGCAGGTCCCTCACGGGAGCTGATTTTTTCCCGGAGCTCGGGTCCGCGCCGGATTTCTTCTTCCTCCTGCCGCTGCAGTTTGTCACTCTTCTTTGTGTCCCTCGGCGGCAACTGGATAGTTACTTCGGCCTTGAAGCCGCCCTGCAATTCCCTGCCCCGCTCTGTCTCGGCATCGAACTCGGCTCCGAAAAGCAGTGAAACATTCAGAATCCACAGCCACAGCAGCATGATGACTACGCCTCCGATGGCGCCATAGGTCTTGTTGTAATTGCCGAAATTGGCGACGTAGGCACTGAAACCCACAGATGCCAGCACGAAGGCCACCAGCTCGATGAAGGACCCCGGGCTCAACCCAGCGGAACCGAGGCTGGCGCACGTGTGGGGTGACGTAGTAAAGCACCGCGACGATGACGATAACCAGCAAGATAATGACTGGCCACTTAGCAATATTCCACACGGTCAGGAACAGGCCGCCAAGACCCAGCATACGGCCCGCGGCCTCGGCTACAGGGCCACTGAGAACGAGCAGGGCCGCGAGTATCGCAACGATAACCACGGCAAGAATCGTCACGCCCAGCGTCGTGGCCCGGAACCTGATCAAGCCCCTGCCCTCGTCGACTTCATAGATCCGGTTCATGGCACGAGCGAAAGCGCGCACGTAGCCCGAAGCGGTCCAGAAGGCCCCTACAATGCCGATCGCGAGGGTGAAGCCTGCGGTCTGTGATGTTGTCAGTTCCTCAGTCGGCCCGCGAATCACGTTCACTGTGGAGCCGGGGGCAATGCCGCGCAGAATATCGAAGAAGCGCCGCAGTGGTCTCATCTGCCTGACCGACGATGCCCAGCAGAGAAACCATGGCAAGCAGCGCCGGGAAAAGAGACAGCACAGCGTAGTAGGTCAGTCCGGCAGCGAGGTCGGGGCATTGATCCCGGCTGAACTCCCGCAAAGTCCTCCTCGCGATGTATTTCCAGAACGGCTTGGCGACATCCCCGGGCCTCTCCAGTTTACGGCCGTCATCGGGTTTCCGGAGCATGCCGCACCGTAACGGCACGGGATTCGGAAGCGTCATCTAAAGCCATGCCCGTATCTCCTTGTTGAGCAGAATCCCACCTACGGCAGGACTTCTTCATATTCTTATCCGCCAGGCTCGGGCCCGGCCGGGAAGCCGCAACGAGGATGAGCCGGCATAAGGACTGTACGTGGAGGAAAGTGAGCCTGCTGGAGCAAATTGGTCCGTCACCTAGGCTAGCGGCTTGACTGTCCAATGCCCCATCACGGAAATCAGCTAGCCCCTTCATATCCCATACTGTTGCACGGGCGCAACTAGTGCGGGAAGCTTAGCAATGAACCGTTTTTGATTTTGAGGAGAAGAAGTAATGCGTGCGTTGACAGTTACTCCCGGGGAAAAAGATTCACTTAAACTGCGCGATGTTCCGGAGCCGGCTACCGGGGAGGGCGAGGTGCTGGTGGCGGCCCTGGCCGTGGGCCTGTGTGGGACCGACAGCGAAATCATCGGCGCCGAGTACGGGGAAGCACCGCCGGGCCAGGATTATCTGGTGCTGGGGCACGAAAACTTGGGCCGGGTGTTGGATGCTCCCTCGGGCTCCGGCGTGGCCGCCGGCGACCTCGTAGTGGGTATTGTCCGCAGGCCCGACCCTGAGCCATGCAAAGCCTGCGCCGCCGGGGAATGGGACATGTGCCTCAACGGGAACTACACCGAACATGGCATCAAAGGCCTCGACGGCTTCGCCAGGGAACGCTGGCGGGCCGACGCGGGGGCGATGGTAAAACTGGATCCCGACCTGGAGGATGTGGGCGTTCTGCTGGAGCCCACCACCATCGTGGCCAAAGCATGGGAGCAGATCAACCGGATCGGGCGGCGGGCATTTTTCGACCCCCATACGGCCGTCGTGACCGGGGCTGGCCCCGTTGGCCTGCTTGCGGCGCTGCTGGGAGTCCAGCAAGGACTGGACGTCCACGTGTTCGACATCGTCACGGACGGCCCCAAGCCGGACCTTGTCCATGACCTGGGCGCGACTTACCACAGTGAGCCCCTGCCGGAGTCAGGCATCAAGCCCAGCATCCTGGTCGAATGCACCGGTGTCACCCCCGTGGTCCTGGATGCGCTCAAGTGCCGGGCCCAGGACGCGATCACCTGCCTGACAGGGGTTTCCGGAACCGGAAAACAGACAAAGGTGGACGTAGGCGCACTGAACCGCGAGGAGGTACTCATGAACGGTGTGGTTTTTGGCAGCGTCAACGCCAACCGCCGCCACTACGACGCCGGCGCACAGGCGCTGGCCAAGGCGGACCGTGACTGGCTGCGCCGCCTCATCAGCCGCAGGCTTCCCCTGGTGGCCTTCTCCAAGGCCTTCGAACGCCAGACCGACGATGTCAAAGTCGTCCTCGATGTCACCCGGGGCGTGGACGGAAACCCCAGCCATGAGTGAGAGGACCCCGTGGGACGGCGGGACCGGCCATTGCCTCCCGTCGGGACGTCAGTATGAAATCTCTTTTGAGCGCCACACAGCCGTGGTGACCGAAGTCGGGGGCGCCTTGCGGGAGTACCTGCTGGACGGCCGGCCCCTGCTGGACGGTTATGGGCCCGAGGAGATGTGCACGGGCGCCCGGGGCCAATCCCTGATTCCCTGGCCCAACCGCCTGAAAGCCGGCAGCTATGAGTGGGAGGGCCAGCGGCTGCAGCTTGACCTGAGCGAGCCGGACAAGGGCGGGGCCATCCACGGGCTCACGCGATGGCGGAACTGGGGGACCCCGGCTGTGGAACACACTGAGGACTCCATCTCCTTCACCTACACGCTCCACTCTTGCCAGGGCTGGCCGTGGGTGCTCGACTGCCGCCTTGACTACCACCTGGGCCCAGGCGGGTTGACCGTGCGGACCACCGCGATGAACCGAAGTGCGTCACAGTGCCCCTACGGGACAGGGGCGCATCCTTACCTCAGCACCGGAGTCAGCACTCCCGGGGCCATCAATACCGCGTTGGTCCAGGTGCCAGGGCGCACCTTCCTGCCCGTGGACGAGCATGGCATACCCACCGGGCATGAGGGGGTTGAGGGCACCGGGTACGACCTGCAGGACCTCCAACAACTCGGCGGACGGCACATCGACGTCGCCTACACCGACCTGGTCCGTGACGCTGACGGGCGGGCCCGCGTGAAACTCCTGCACCCGGATGACTCCGGAGGGGTTGAGCTGTGGGTGGACGGGTCCTATCCGTACCTGGAAATCTTCACCGGTGACACACTCCCCCAGCCGGACCGGCAGCGGAGCGGGCTGGGGGTTGAACCAATGACGTGCGCCCCGGACGCCTTTAACTCCGGCGAAGGCCTGATAACCCTTGAACCCGGCCAATCCCACACCGCCCAATGGGGGATCACGCCGCTCTGACCGGACTGATATGTCCGCGCAGCATAGAGAGAATTGGCGCCAGCCGATCGCCAACTATTGCGTAAACGCAAACATTGAGGTTGAATGAAGACATGGCTTGCGGCACCAGGACTTCGTCAATTCACGTGTTGGCTCCCAGGGTAAAGCGGCCGTCAGTGGTGCCTTGGACACCGGCGGCAGCCGCAAAAGCCTCCAGCGCCGCAGCCAGGGCAGGGCGGCGACCCAATGGCATCCTCAGAATGACCTCCGCGATGGCTTGCCGCCGGTGCTCGAGCACGGAATCCACCAGAGCTTTTCCTTTTGTCGTCAGTTCGAGCCGGATGTATCGCCGGTCAGCCGGGTCTTCCCGCCGCTCCAGCAGGTCAGCAGCGACCAGCCGGTCGCAGATGCGCGTGGCGTTGGAGGCATGCACACCCAGTTCCGCGGCCACGCCGCCCAAATTTTGCGGTCCCCGGGTGTGGATGAGGACCAGGACCCGCAATTGCGGAGTGTTCACCACGTCCTCCACCTCGGCAACGGAGCGGGACACGACGCGCAAAAGGGTATCCGCGGCACGCATTACCGCTTCAACTTCCCGGCTCGAAGGTTCCGGGGCTAATTCAGATCCACCAGCTGTATCCATGAGTACCAGTTTCCTCCGATAGTTGCTTTCCCGCAAAGTTTGAAGATTCCGGAGCAGCAGTACGGGACATCCCACCGGATAAGGAGAAATTGTGGGAACACACCAGGCAAAAGGCGCCTTGGCGGAAACCGTCGATGGGATCGACCCGCTCATCAGGAAGGTGCGGACCGGCCGGTTTGAGCGGTCCCTTTCGGCACTGACCGCCGTGGAGATCTTCCTTGGGCATCACAAGGCAACAAGAGGATGCGGCCGCCGCTGGCCGCCGGCGCCGGTCGGAACAGCGGCGGGGGTGGCGGAAGCCCTGCCTCCGCACGGCCACCACGATAGCGCTTCCTGTTGAGGTCGATAGTTATCGGGCTCGCTAAATGCCGACAACAATGGAAAGGACTCAGCCTGTGAAAAACCTGCTTACCGAACCGACACCTTGCCTCTTGGCAGGGGCAGTCTAATGCCCGCATGGTTGCTGGCATGGATGTGGGGCACCATCGCCGGCGGCGCACTAGTCGTAGGGTGCGGCTTGGCGTGGAAGTGGAAAATCCCGTCCAAGGTCGTGTCATCGGTGATGTCTTTTGGCGCCGGAGTACTGATTTCGGCCCTCGCGTTTGGGCTGGTTCAGGAGGCAGTGAACGGCGGTGGGCTGTGGCCGACCATCGGCGGTTTCGCCACCGGCGCTGTGGTCTACGTGGCCGCCAACGCCCTGCTGGCCCGCAAAGGGGCCAAGCACCGGAAGCGGTCAGGCGGGAAACAACCATCCGAGCAGCAAAAGCCAGGCAGCGGGACCGCCATCGCCATCGGGGCCCTCCTGGACGGCATCCCGGAATCGGTCGTCCTGGGCGTGGGTTTGGTGACCGCCGGTGCAGTCAGCCCGGCCATGCTGGCGGCCGTGTTCATCTCCAACGTCCCCGAGGGCCTCTCCAGCACTGCGGGCATGAAAAAGGCCGGCCGGAGTGCCAAATATGTGTTTGGGGTGTGGGTGGGAATTGCTGTCATTTCGGGCCTCGCAGCCTTGGTTGGCTTCCTGGTCCTGCAGGACGCACCCGCGGAAGTTGTCGCCTTCATCACGGCCGTGGCCGCCGGAGCGATCCTTGCCATGCTCGCGGACACGATGATCCCCGAAGCCTTCGAAGAACACCACCTGCTCACCGGCCTCATCGCCGCCGTCGGATTCCTGGCCGCATTCACCGTTGACCAGGTCGGCGGCTGAACCACCACTGAAAGGAAACCCATGAGCTCCAATCCAGACAAGGCCGGCCGCGCCAACCCTGAGCCGCTGAATCCTGACCCCACTGGCCAGGACCCCAGCGCCACAGACCCAGCCGCGGATGCCAAACTGCAGCTTCAGTTGGCTATCTTCGACGTCACCAGGGACGCCCAGGGCAAAAGCCTGCAAGAGATCCTGCAAAGGCTGCGGTCCGCCTTCGCAGACCACGGCGTTCAGACACCGCCGGGCACCTGGCTCGAGTCCGTGGCTTCCTCGGCGTTCTACGGTGAGCCCTACGTTATCGACCTCCCCGCGGCTGTTGCGGCCGACAATACCCTGCCCGCCCCAAGCACAGATGTGCGTCGCAGGCTTGCCATCCGACGCCGGCTGCGGCAGGAGAAACTACCGGCGGGTACCTTCCCCTCACCGGCCTCCTGGGATGTACCGGCCAACGAGATCACCCACCACCGCAGGTCCGGGCACGTCCACCCGATTACCATCTCCCGGACAGCAAGAGGGACCCGTATGGTCCTGGCCGCTGTCGGGGCGGTAATGGCGGTGCTTATGGCCATCCGGGCTGTTCGGCAGCCCAAACACACCCCAGCGCTGCCGCTCCAAGCACTCGAGGGTGCGGGCTGGAAGGATAACAATGCCTGAAATCAGTGATTACGCGATTGTCGGTGACCTGCACACAGCCGCGCTGATCAGCACCAGCGGATCAATCGACTGGATGTGCCTGCCCAACTTCGACTCCCCCGCCTGCTTTGCTGCCTTGCTGGATACCCCAGCCGCGGGCCGCTGGCTCCTGGCACCTGTCGGGGAAGAAAAGTGTACCCGCCGGCGGTACCGCCCCGGCACACTCATCCTCGAAACCGAATGGGAAACTCCCGACGGAAGCGTCAGGGTCACCGATTTCATGCCGATCCGCGACGACGCCGCCGACCTGGTACGGATCGTCGAAGGGCTCAGCGGCGCCGTACAGATGTACGGGGAACTCTGCCTGCGCTTCGATTACGGCCACATCGTGCCGTGGGTGCGGCGCAAAGACCGCGGCCTCAGCGCTGTCGCGGGCCCCGACGCCGCTTACCTCACCACCGAGGCCCCGCTCGAAGGACGGGACATGCGCACGATCAGTGAATTCACGGTGCGGGCCGGCGAAAAGGTGCCCTTCGTGCTGACATGGGTCCCCAGCAGCAAACCAGCCCCGCGCCAAACAGACCCCGGCAGTGCGCTCAGGGTAACGGAGGACTTCTGGCAGGACTGGATCAGCCGGAGCAAGATGGAGGGAAAGTACAAGGACGCTGTAGAACGTTCCTTGATCACTCTCAAAGGGCTCATTTACGCTCCAACGGGTGGCATCGTCGCAGCTCCCACCACTTCCCTGCCGGAGGACCCGGGTGGATCCAGGAACTGGGACTACCGGTTCTGCTGGCTTCGCGATGCGACCCTGACGTTGCAGTCACTGCTCGCCGGAGGCTATACCGACGAAGCTGCCGCCTGGCGGGAATGGCTGCTCCGCGCCGTTGCCGGCGACCCCGCCGACCTGCAAATCATGTACGGAATCGACGGCACCCGCCGCCTCCCCGAGACGGAACTGCCCTGGCTGTCAGGATTCGAAAACTCCAAGCCTGTCCGGATAGGAAACGCTGCCGCTCCCCAGCTGCAGCTGGATGTATGGGGCGAGGTCCTGGATGGTCTCTCCCTGACCCGTGCGGCCTTTCCGGATACGGTTGATGATTCCTGGGACATCCAGGTCGCACTCATGGAATACCTCGAAGGGGCATGGGACAAACCAGACAACGGGCTCTGGGAGATGCGCGGCCCCCGGCGCCAGAACACCCACTCAAAAGTCATGGCCTGGGTCGCCGCAGATCGCATGGTCAAGGGCATCCGGCAATCTGGGCTTCCCGGCCCCGAAGACCGGTGGGCCGCCTTGCGGGATACCATCCACAAGGACGTCATGACCCACGGCTTCGACACCGGGCGCAACACCTTCGTCCAGTCTTACGGAACCAAGGAACTGGACGCAAGCCTCCTGCTAATCCCCCGCGTAGGGTTCCTGCCCCACGACCATCCCCGCGTCATCGGCACCGTGGACGCCATCCAGCAGCACCTTACCGAAGACGGCTTCGTCCTCCGCTACCACCCACAAGCCAGCGACGACGGCCTGCCGGGAACCGAAGGCGTCTTCCTCGCCTGCTCCTTCTGGCTTGTCGACGCCCTACTGGGCATCAACCGGCGCCGTGAGGCCGAGGAACTTTTCGAGCGCCTCCTTAGCCTCCGCAACGACGTCGGCCTGCTCAGCGAAGAATGGGACCCCAAGAACCAGCGCCAACTGGGCAACACCCCACAGGCATTCAGCCACTTTCCCCTCATCCACTGCGCCCTGCAACTCCGTCAGGGGCGTGCCAGGCAGAGCGACACGCCGCTGCCGAGCCCCACAAACGGAGACCACGGCCGGCCCTACGGGCACGAAGAATCCGTCAGTGAGAGGGCAACGTGAAGGCTGACGCCGTAGTTGTGGGGGCGGGACCCAACGGGCTCGCTGCTGCCGTAACCTTGGCGCGGGCCGGCCTAAAGGTACGGGTGATTGAGGGAGCACAGACGGTCGGGGGTGGAGCCCGGACGGAAGAGTTGACGTTGCCCGGGTTCCGCCATGACGTTTGTTCAGCTGTCCACCCCATGGCCCTTGCCAGCCCTTTCTTCCGCGCTTTTGAACTTGAAAAGCGCATTGAGCTGCGCGTACCGGAAATCTCCTACGCCCATGCAGTGGACGCAGCCACAGCCGGGATCGCATACCGCAGCCTCGCCCGAACCGCTGAGGACTTGGGCCCGGACGGGAAACGGTACCTCCGGCTGTTCCAACCCCTCGTTGAACGAGTCGACGGGATCACTGACCTCACCATGCACCAACTGCTGCGTACCCCCCGGGACCTCCTCGGATCGCTCCTCTACGCGGCCAGGACCTTGGAACAGGGCGGGCCCTGGTGGAATGCGCGCTTCAAAGGAGACATCGCGCCAGCCATGGTCACTGGCGTTGGGGCCCACTGCATCGGGTCGCTGCCCGGGCTGGCGACCAGCGGCACGGCGATGTTGTTGGGCGCGCTCGCCCATGCCGGCGGCTGGCCGGTCCCCGTCGGCGGATCCCAATCGATCGCCAACGCCATGACGGAGGACCTGCTGAACCATGGCGGCGAGATAGTCCTCGGCTCACCGATCACCGACTTGGCTGATGTCCGCGACGTTTCGCGGCCAGGGGCCATCCTTTTGGACCTCTCCGCAGCGGGGCTTGCCCAAGTCGCCGGAGCCGACCTCCCGACTAGCTACCTGCGCAAACTTGCCTCGTTCCGGTATGGGAACGCTGTCAGCAAGGTCGATTTCGCTCTCTCAGGGCCCGTACCGTGGACGAACCCTGCCCTTGGCGCGGCCCCCACCCTACACTTGGGCGGAAGCAGGGCAGAGATGTCGCGGGCGGAGGCCGAGGTAGCGTCCGGAAGGTATCCCCGACAGCCCTTTGTCCTTGCGTGCCAACCATCGACCCTGGACAGCGGCCGTGCCCCCTCCGGGAACCAGATCCTGTGGACCTACACTCACGTTCCTGCGGGCTCGAGCGTGGACTCGACAGAAACGATCATCCGGCGCGTCGAACAATTCGCGCCGGGCTTCCGGGACGTCATCCTGGCTACGCACTCCATCACAGCCCACCAATACAGCGCGTACAATCCGAACTACGTTGGAGGCGACTTCTCCGCAGGTGCACTGTCGGCCCGCCAACTGCTCAAACGGCCGGTTATCTCATCCGACCCTTGGCGGACACCGGCAAAAGGTATCTATCTGTGTTCATCCTCGACGCCACCGGGGCCCTCCGTTCATGGTCTGTGCGGGTGGTACGCTGCCCAGTCCGCCCTTAAACGAGAATTTGGGCTGCCCTCACCGGAACTGACGTACCGGACGTAGCTGCCGGGTAAGTAGGCACTGGATACCGGGCAAGTTGGCGGGTTAAAGGGGATGGGCCCCAGCGGCGGCAGTTCATTGCCCGGACGCTTGTCCTCGTGATTGCCAGCTGCGGTTCTTGGCCTACTGTGCTCCCTGAAACCTGGAAGAGGAAATAACTGAGCGTTCGGGTGTCGCGATTAGGGAAGTGTACAAAAATATTTCCTTTGCGTTGCCGCAATGGTAGCGTAGTGGCAAGGAACTTCAGGCCTGCAGGGTTCCGGCAAAATGCCGCCTTTCAGGAAAGGGAAGATCATGAATCAAGGTTCAACAGCCTTAATCCAGTGGTTTTGCTGGATAGTTGCGGTCATCAGCGCTGTCGCCGCACTGGTTGGGGCCGGTGTGGCTTCCACCGCTGGGGTCGTTCGGCAGAAAAGCGGACAGATAGGCGTGCTCTGGATCCTGTGCGCCGCTTCTGTTCTCACAGGCTTTATCCTCGCAGCAGCCGCCGTGCGGAGCGGCCGCTGAACAACGCCACGGTGCGCGCACCGGTGGTCCTCAGTTAGCCCGAACTGGTCACGATGACCATTCGTCCCACAGCCAAAGCAGGAGGAATAACCATGGCAACTGTCAGCGATTTCGTAATCCAACGGGTGAGGGATTGGGGGGTCAGCCGCATCTTCGCTTTTCCCGGCGACGGGATCGGCGAGTTTGACGGTGCTTTGGAGAAAGCCCAGCGCGCTGAAGCGGGCCTGAAGTATGTGCGCCCCACACATGAGGAGATCTGTTCGCTGATGGCCACCGCGCACGCGAAGTTCACCGGCGAAGTTGGCGTCTGCGTTGCGACCTCCAGCCCGGGTGCTTTCCACATGCTCAACGGACTCTATGACGCCCAGATGGACAATCAGCCGGTCGTAGCTATCGTCGGCCAGCAGGGGCTCAACGCGCTGGGCACCTTCACGCAGCAGGAGAGCAACCTCGAACGCACCCTTGCCGATGTCGCCGTCTATGTCCAGACGATAGTCTCACCTGAACAGGCCCAGGCCGTCGTTGACACCGCTTTCCGTACCGCCAAAGTTCGGCTGGGGCCCGCCGTGATCATCTTTCCCCACGACGTGCAGGGAATGAAGATGCCCGAGCTTTCGCCCCAGAACTGGGTATCACGCTCCAGCGCCGTCGCCCCGTCCATCTCAATCGTCCCCCCACAAAGTGAGATCGAGAAGGCAGCAGCAATCATCAACGCGGGCAGTAAAGTCACGTTCATCGTCGGCCATGGGGCTAACGGGGCCACGGATGAGGTTCTCAGGGCCGCAGAACTCTGCGGAGCGGGCCTGATTACGGCCTTACGCGCGAAACAGGTGATTCCCTCCGACGTGCCGCACCATTCCCAGCAGCTCGGGCTCCTGGGCTCCCTGCCCAGCGCGCACCAAATGAGCAATTGCGACACTCTGGTATTTCTGGGAACCAACTACCCCTACAGCCAATTCCTGCCCAAAAGCGGGCAGGCGCGGGCGATCCAAATCGATCTCAAACCCGAGCAAATGGGGCTGCGCTACCCCACCGAACTCAACCTGTGGGGAGACGTGAGAGCCACCCTCGCCGCTCTTATTCCGCATCTGGACTCGAAAACCGACCTCTCCTGGCAGAATACGGTCGCCGAGGAGATGCTGGAATGGGAAAGGGAGATGGAAGCGCAGGCGATGCTGTCCTACGAAGACGGCGTCAACCCCCGGCGGGTATATCACGAATTGAACAAGCGCCTGCCCTCACGCGCCATAGTCACCGCGGACGCCGGTTCAACGGCAGACTGGTACGGACACCACATCAGGCTCCGCCGCGGCATGCTTGGTGATCTTTCCGGACGGCTTGCCAGCATGCTCGCCGCCATGCCTTACGCCACGGCGGCCAAGTTCGCCTACCCTGACCGATCAGTCATCTGCACCATCGGCGACGGCGCCTTTCAGATGCTCGGCATGAACGAACTGATAACCATCAAGAAATACCTGCAGGAATGGGAGAACCCGCAGCTGATCATCATGGTTCTTCACAATAACGACCTCACACAAGTGTCCTGGGAGATGCGCACCGAGGACGCAAACCCCGTGTGGTCCACCTCCCAGGACGTTCAGTCAGTTGACTACGCCGGATGGGCGGAATTACTCGGCTTCAGCGGAATCCGGGTCAAGACCGATGATGAGGTCGCCGGCGCCTGGGACACCGCTTTTGCGCACCAAGGGGTCACCGTCATCGACGCCTATACAAGCAAGAACGTACCGCCCCTGCCCCCGCACATCACCCTCGAGTTCGCGAAGCACACTGCGGAGGCGCTACTCAAGAAAGACCCGGACGGGATCGACGTGGTGCGCGACTCGGCCAAGGCCCTCCTTACGGAAGGAATGGAACGCGTTAAAGGAAAACTTCACATTGGCCAGGACCACGACGAGGACGAACACTAACGAGAGCACCGAACGGAAGCCGGCACTTGAAGAACCGCTTTGATCGGGCCACTATGGATGGGCTGCGGAAGGGTCAACGAGGCCGCATCAGTTGATTCCGCCTCCGGGGAAGACGGAGGGCAAGTGCTACATCCAAGCGGCTGTAGCAGCAGGTCGAAGCCCGGTGACCCCGTTCAACAGGTGGTGGCCAGGGAGCGTAATGACTCGATGGGTGCCTATCGCGGCCTTGACTGCTGCACAGGGCCTCGAGGCCTCGTCTCCGGGGCATTGCGCCCGAGCCTCAGCCCACGGGCATTCAGTGATTGGCAAGTCACGGGCCAGGGAGTGCGCACGCAATGAGGGAAGCCGCGTAACCGCTTAATCGCTTCTTCGTGTCCAAATGCATGATTGGTCCTGCTGCACCTACACCGCTCAGGGCTTGTGGCCGAGACGCGAGCTGCCCCTAATAGGAGGATTGCCGTCAAGACCGAGGCACCGCTGCCGGACCGAAGGCCCACTGGCACAGGCTTCATTTCCCGGTAGCCAACGAATGCGAGGACTTTCAAAAAAGCCGGGAATCGCTTCTTGCGGTAAAGCAACAATTGCGTGAAATAAGAGCAGGGTCCACGTGTAATACGTCCTGCTCGTTCCGCCCAGTAGTGGAAAGCGGACCGCCGGGGTCCGCGGGAGAGCAACAGCGCGCTGGGGCGCGGTCTCATCGGCAAGATTGCGAAGGAGCAATTCTGATGGCACAGAACGTAACGGCATCACCGGCGGTGGGCAATGCGCGGTGGAAGCGGCTGATTCCCGTCGCAATCATTGTCTACATCATCTCGTTCATGGACAGAACCAATATCGGGTTCGCCCTCAACGGACTCCACCAGGACCTGGGCATTGATGCGGCCCAACAGGGACTGGCGGCCGGCATCTTCTTCATCGGCTACCTCGTCCTGCAGATACCGGGCGGTCACCTTGCCGAGCACTGGAGTGCGAAGAAGTTCGTCGGCATCATGGTGCTCATCTGGGGCGTACTGGCTGTCCTTTCCGGATTCATCCAGAACTTCACTCAACTGCTCGTGGTGCGCTTCTTCCTCGGCGTCGCAGAAGCCGGGATCTGGCCTGCCATCCTTGTCCTGATCAGCCACTGGTTCCCCGCCGCCGAAAGGGCCAGGGCCTACGCGTTCTGGATGATGAACATCGCCATCGCGTCCATCATCACCGCACCCCTCTCCGGGTGGATCCTGTCGTTCTCGGACTGGCGGTGGCTCTTCATCATCGAAGGCATCTTCCCGTTCGTCATCGCCGCACCCCTGTGGTGGGCCCTGATCGCCGACCACCCCCGGGAAGCCAAGTGGTGCTCCATCCAGGAACGTGAATACATCGAGAAGGGCCTTGCTGCTGATGCCGCGGCCCATCCCCAGCAGGAAAAGCTCGGCCTGCGCCATGTCCTTTCCAACGCAGTGGTGTGGCGGCTGACGCTGGTGTACTTCCTCATCCAGATCGGCTTCTACGGCATCAACATCTGGCTCCCCCACGTGATCAAGACGATCACCTCCGGATCTTCCCTCGAGGTCGGCTTTGTCACCGCGATCCCGTACGTGTTGGCGATGTTCGGCCTGTGGTACAACGCCAAGGCAGCAGACCGTTCCGGCCGTTACTCCACCCATGTGCTGCTGTCCATGGCCGTCGGTGCTGTTGCCCTGGTCATCTCGGTGGCAACCGGGGATAACCTTCCGTTCCTGGCCGTCACCCTCATCAGCATCGCCGTCGCCGGAGCCCTGGCGTACGACGGCCCCTTCTGGGCCTCGGCGTCCCGTGCCATGCCGGTGGCCGTCGCCGGCACCGCCATGGGGTTGATCAACGCGGTAGGCAACCTCGGCGGATTCGTCGGACCCTACGTGGGTGGTTACCTGCAGGACGTGACGCACGGCAGCTTCCTCGCCACGTCCATATTCCTTGCGGCATGTTTGCTGGCTGCCGGCCTGGTGATGCTGACTCTCCGGCGTGGCGGTGACAGGCCGGTGCATGGCCGGCCTCCCAAGGATCATTCCCGCAGGCCGGACGCCCCGAAGCCTATGAAGAAGACTCCCTGAGAATAGGCGCCCTCGCTCACACACCTGAGCAGAGGTGCCATGTTATTCGACCTCCTGGGCACTCAGATCACCGGCCATCGGTTTGGCCGGTGATCTGAGAGCGATTAACGCCCGTTCGGGAGGAGGAGCCGACAGCGAGAAGGGAATTGGGGAGCCTAAACCGACTCCGTGCAGTTCCTTGAATCTCTCTTGGTTGGACGGAGTGAAGCGTGGCCCTTCCAAGGGGCTGCCTGGGCGTTCCGCCCAAACAACACCGCGTCGAAAAACCCGACCTGATGGGACGACGGCAATTTGTCCTTACCGCTCCGATGGCGGACGCCCCTCCGAGGGGAGCCGCCCTGAAAGCTGCTGACACCCTGACTGATACCACCGGCTAATCCGTACGGGCCCTTACGTGAGGCATGGATTTATCCGTATAACCGGTCAACGTGGGCGCCGCTGAGTAAGCACCTGCGGTCGGCACGTGTCTGCCGGGATTGTCTAACCCACCCGGTACTTTTCGACGGCGGAGCTGCGAAAAGTCAGCCCGTTGCCTGGGGAGTCTGCATCGGGTGCGATCGTGCCGCCGCTAGGATCCAGGGTCCCTTCAAAGAATGTCCGTTCGATCCGGACGTGGTCGTGGAACCACTCCAGATGGCGAAAGTTTTCTGTCGCGGCGGCGACGGGAGCGCTCAGGTTGGGCGCGCAGTGGCCGGACACCTGAAGTCCGTATGCTGCCACCGCAGCGGCTATCCGCAGCCACTGGGTTATGCCACCGCAGCGAGAGACATCCAGCTGGACGCAGTCCACGGCTTCGGCTTGGCATAACCGCTGGAAGTAGAACAAGTCGGTACCGTATTCCCCCGCGGCAACGTCGGCAGTTATTGCCTCCTTGACGGTCCGCAGTCCGAGCAGGTGGTCGGAGGACACGGGCTCTTCAAACCACGCAAGCCGGGATTCCCGAGCCGCTTCGAAAACCCTTATGGCTTGTTTTGCCGTGTAGGCGCCGTTGGCGTCGACGAACAGTTCTGCGCCATCCCCAATGATGCTGCGTGCCTCATGAATGCGCTGCAGATCCCGTGAGATGTCATTTCCGTTGTCCTGACCGATCTTTATTTTCACCCGGGGGATCTGCTGGCCGTGGGCCCAACCGGCAAGCTGGTCCTCCATCTGTTGACGGGAGTAGGTGGTGAACCCGCCGCTGCCGTAAATGCTGACCTTCTCGCGCGCCGCTCCCAGGAGGCGGTACAGGGGAAGGTCAAGCAAGCGTGCCTTCAGATCCCATAAGGCACAGTCCACGGCGGCGATGGCGTAGCCGGCAAGCCCGCTCCGACCGGTATTGCGAACGGCCCTTAGCATCGAAAGGGCGGCGCCTGTGGTGTCCCAGGCAGACCGCCCGGAAATGGCCGGTTCGAGCAGTTCTGTGATCAGCTTTGAGCAGGAGGGCGGTGCATACGTCCAGCCGATCCCTTCGGAGTCGGCCGCCCGTGCACGGACCACAACAACCGTGGTGGAATCCCAGGCGAAAGTGCCGTCTGCCTCCGGGCTGTCGGTGGGAACCGTGTACGTGCCGACGTCCAGACCGGTGAGGGCCGGATCTGATGTAGTTCGCGTGGCGGGCATGGTCAGCCTTTCTTGTTTGAGAGGGTTTCCTGCAATTCTGCTTTGGCTCCCCCATGCCGTCGTTAGCACCAACTACTGGAGGCGGAGGCTTCCCCGCGGCTCCTGTGCGACGTCTGCAAAGGAAAGTAGCCGACGTTCGGGTCTCTTTTGCCGTTGTTGTTCATTATGTAAACCGAGTGGCTGGACGTGTGCGGGCTGTGCGGGTCAGCTGGCTTTGCTGGCACCGCCCGCGATCAAACGATTTGCGGCGCGGGCTGCGACGGCCATGATGGTTAGTGCCGGGTTGGCGCTTCCTTGGGTCGGCAATACGCTTCCGTCTGTGATGTAGAGGTTGGGTACGGCGAAGCTGCGGCAATCCGCGTCGACAACGCCGTGCTGTTCGTCCGCGGCCATTCGCGCTCCGCCCACAAGGTGGGCAAAGCGTTTGATGGTGATGACTTCCTCGGCGCCCGCACCGTGCAGGATCTTCTCCATGGCTCCCTGGGCGGCCTGCATCAGCTGGCGGTCATTGTCACATTGGGAGTAGTGGAAGTGCGCTACTGGCATTGAATTCCTGTCCTTTTCCGATGCAAGAGTTACGCGGTTTTCGGCTTGCGGCAAGAACTCGCAGAGCGCTCCCAGACAGGCCCAGTGCACGTAGTCGGACATGTATTCACGCAGCTTTCCCCCCCAACGACCCTGGGCAGCGACGTGCTCTGCCCAGGTGATGGGCAGGGGCGATACCGTCTGTATGGAGAACCCGCGCTTGTACGGCTTGGACGGGTCGGTTTCGTAGAAGTCCTCAGAGCTGACTTCCGGCGGTGGTGCCTTCCACATGCGTACCTCCGATTCGAATCTGCCGGCCGTCTGGGGTGCCCCTTGGACCATTAGGTATCGCCCCACCTGGTCGAAGTCATTGCATAGCCCCTCGGGGAATCGTTTGCAGGCGGAGTTGAGCAGCAGGCGTGGGGTCTCGATGGAATATCCGGCGACGGCGACGATGCGGGCGCGTTGGAAGCGGGCCCGTCCGTGCCGGACGTAGTGCACCCCGGTGGCCTTGCCTGTTTTGTCGTCTATTTCGATCCCGGTGACCATCGAGTCGGCCCGAACTTCCGCCCCATGGTGCAGGGCGTCGGGGATATGGGTGATCAGGGGTGATGCTTTGGCATTGACCTTGCAGCCCTGAAGGCAGAAACCGCGGTAAATGCAGTGCGGCCGGTTGCCGAAGCGGCCATTGGAGATGGCGACCGGGCCGACCTTGGCCGTTATGCCGGACGCCAGCGCACCCCGCAGGAACAATTCGCCGTTGCCCGAAACGGGGTGCGGGCTGTGGGGATATGCGTGGGGGTCGCCCCACGGCCAGTGCTCGCCGGCTACGGGCAGTTCTCCCTCGATGTCCTCGTAGTAGGACTTGAGGTCCCCATACTCCAACGGCCAGTCGGCGCCCACGCCATCGGTGCTGTAGGTATGAAAGTCGCTGGGGTGGAATCTGGGCGTGTAGCCGGCGTAGTGCACCATGGAGCCGCCCACTCCCCTCCCGGAGTTATTCGAACCGAGCGGTACTGGATCGTCCCCGGATATCACCCGGGGTTCGGTCCAGTACAGATGGTGGGACCCTGCTTCGTCGCTGACCCAGTCGCGTTCGGGGTCCCAGAACGGGCCCGCGTCCAAGGCCACCGCCTTCCAGCCTGCGCGGGCCAGGCGCTGCAGCAGGGTTGAACCGCCCGCACCACAGCCGACGATCACTATGTCGACCTCATCCTCGTCACGAAACCGGGCCATGTCGGTGCGCATGGCATGGTTGGTTCCGGGCACGGGAGGCAGCAGCCACGCAGAGGCATTGCGGTCTTTCACCGAAGCCATCAGCGTTGCCTTCCTGTTTGGGCCTTGGCCGCCTGTGCTGCAGGATCCTGGGCCGGGCGGGCGTCCGCCACCTCGAAAGGTTCCCGGGCGTTGAGGCCAAGATTCTTGTATCCCCGGGGATAGGCGGGGCCGGCGAAACCTATCTCATCCCAGGCCAGCGGGTGGGAATAGAATGCGGTGCACGCGTACCGCGTCCACAGGCTCCACACCCGTGAGGCTTGGTGGCCCCGCCACTGTTCCGCGTCGTGGATGTCGGTCAGGAGCAGCGTTTGCTCTTCCCAGGAAAGCTCGGCGAATGGCTTTCCGTGGCATTCGCGGGCCTCGGCGTCCAGTTCCGCAAGGGTGCTGCGCCAGGCAGCCGTGTCCGGTTCCATGTCCTCGTAATGCCAGCCGTCGGTCTGGTCCTCAGCCAGACGGGCATCAACCATGTTGACTATTGGAACCCTGGGCTCTTGGCGCTGGTCAAGCAACTGGTCAAACAGTGCCCTCGCTGTTGCTTCTTCCGCAACGGTAAAAAACCGCAGGTCTGTTGGCCGTCCCAGGCGGGCCAGCACGACGCCCTGGGTTACCCGGTCCCAGTGCGCGGACTGTCCTTGCGCGTCGAAGCCGGGAAAGCGGCCACCGCCGTCCTCAGGGTCAAGCGGGAGGGCTGTCACTTTTCCCTCCTCAGGACTGCGGCAAGCAAACCCATCCCGCCGACCAGGGTCACCAGAAGCGGTGCCAGCAACGGTGGCCCCATCTCCATGTTGTAGATCAGGTTGGAGAATCCTCCGGGCTTCTGGGCGATGCCCCGTGCGTGCAAATACGTTCCCTGCAAGCCGTTGGCGACGATGGCTGCGGACGCCAGGGGAAGTGCTGTCTTGGCCATCCGCTTGCTGAAGACTCCGGCGATCCCGGCAGCCGCCCCCACCGGACCGAGGGCGACCGGGAGCCACATGAGTTTGTTGCCGAAGCTTGCCTTGTCGTGTTCAAAGTATATTTCCGCCGCCGTGACCAGGGCACCGACCGCAGTCAGCCCGGACAGGGACCGCTCAAAACGTCCGGTTTCCACATTCCGAATCATGCGGTCTATCCCGTGAATCGTCGCTTCCGTTGGAACTGGTGTCTTCATGCCGCTCCCTCTCATCACACTGCTTCTTCCATTCCGCAAAGCTGCCCTGTACTACCACCGCGTGCTGACCTCGCATGCGCCCGATCATCAGCAGCGCATCATCGCCTCCAGGAGGCTCCAGAGGAGGAATCGGCTTTTTTACGGCGGCTGGCAACCCCGAATTCCATGCCTGCGAACAGCCCGGCGATCACGGCGTCCAAGGCGGCGGCCCTGCGCCGCCGCCGGTCGGCGATGGCCAAGGCGACCATGCTGGCCGAGTGCAGTGAGTCCACCACGCCGCCGCCGAAGTGGAGCGCACCTGAGGTTGGGGCTGCCCCGACGATCAAGGCCTGGAGGAGGTGCCTGGCACCCAGGATGCGCATCACGACGCGGACACGCGCCTCCGGCTGGTTTCCGATCGCCAGACGGAAAATCGGCGCCGGGAAGGTCATTTGGCATAGGCCGTAGGCTGCCCGGGTGGTCTCCAGCGTCCTCATCACCGCCGCCTCTTTCCCAGCAGGACAGGGAACAACGTCAACAAGCCTGCTGCCGCTGCTCCGGTCGCTGCAAAGATGGTGCCGTGGTGATGGGATGCCCACAATTGGACGCTTCGATCTGCTGAGCGGGCGTCGAATGCACCATGGGTGCCGAAGTCCCGCTCTTCGTCGGCCGGTTTCCATAGGTTTGCGGGTTGTTCAGGGTCACGGGGTTGTGGCCTTTGCTGGGATTTGAATCCTGTCCGGGCCAGGTACCTGTCGAGCAGTCCGGGGGCCACGGCATTGGCCACCAGGGTGCCCATGGTGCTCCCTCCAACCCAGTACTCGCGGCGCTGCGGGTGCGCGGCGGCGTAAAGGACGCCACGCGCTGCAACTTCGGGCTGGTAGATGGGCGGCACCGGCTGGGCTTTGTTCGGCAGGCGGGAAAGCACCCAGCTGAACTGTGGGGTGTTCACAGCCGGCATCTGCACCATGGTTGTCCTGATCGCGCTTCGGTCGTGGAGCAGTTCGCACCGAAGGGATTCGTTGAAACCCTGGATAGCGTGCTTTGCACCGCAGTAGGCAGACTGGAGCGGGATGCCCCGATAGGCAAGAGCCGAGCCCACCTGGACTATGGTGCCCTGCCCCCGCTTCTTCATCCGGTCCAGCGCGATCATCGTTCCGTAGACATACCCCAGGTAGCTGACCTCAGTGACGCGCTTGTACTCCTCCGGTTGAATCTCGCCAAACGGGGCGAAGACAGAGGTGAAAGCTACGTTGATCCAGATGTCGATTGGACCCAGCTCCCGCTCGACCCGGGTGGCTGCCGCGTCGAGGGCATCGTGGTCGGAGGTGTCCACCGCGATCGTCAGTGTCCGGCCCCCTGACGCTTCCACTTCCCGTGCTGCGCCGGCCAGCCCTGCTTCTCCCCGGGCGAGCAGGGCCACTGAAGCTCCTTGCTGGCCGAAGCCGATAGCCGTAGCCCGGCCGATACCACCGCTCGCGCCCGTAACAACGACGGTCTTGCCTTTGAAGGTGTTCATTCGTGCTCCTCGTCGTGCCTCACTTACTTCACCAAACAGCTGGTTGGTAGTGCCCGCTATTAGGAATTCAGGCCACGCCACGGCGGCGGAGGATCCGCCAGCCGCCGCGAGGTTTCGAGCATGGCCGCATGCACAAAGGCCTGTGGGAAATTGCCGCGCAGCTGCCGCTGCTCGACGTCGTACTCCTCAGTGAAGAGGCCGGGTGAGCCGCAGGCAGCCCGGTTTCTTTCAAACCAGCGGGCCGCCTCGGTGGTCTCTCCGCTTTGGTGGAGGGCCATCGCCATGTCAAAACCACACAGCAGGAATGCTCCCTCCGACTTGGCCAGAGCCCGTCCGTCCTGGCGGAAGCGATACAAGTACCTGTCCCCGGCCAAGTCGTCCTGCACCGCTTTGAGAGTCGCTGCCGACCGGGGGTCATCGGGCGGAAGAGCACCCCGGATCACCGGAAGAAGCAAGGACGCGTCGACGCGGTCATCATCCGGCGCGCGTTGCCACCGCCCGCTGGGATGCAGGCAATCATTGGCCACGTCCGTGATCAGCGTGTCAGCCTGTGAGGTCCACTTCGCCCCTTGCTGCGGTGGGGCGTTCCGCCCAATGGCCCGCAGGCCGGCAGCACAGATAAGGCGGGAATGGGCCCACCTGCGGTTGTCAAGTTCCCACATCCCCGCATCAGGCTCCTGCCACCGCGCCATGATCGCATCCGCACAGATCTCTGCCGCCTTCCAGTGCTCAAGGTTCAGCCGGTCATTTTCCGCAGCGGCCGCGAACAGCAGCAGCGCCTCCCCGAATGCGTCCAACTGGAACTGGTCATTGACCCAGTTCCCGGCCCGGCCGGCCCCACCCGGATACCCCGGCAGCCCAACGTCCCATTCATCCGGGACCGGCCCGCCCTCGGTGGTGTAAGCCGGGCGCATGCCCGGTCCGTCAGTGAGCAGTCTGGAGGCAACAAAACCCACCGCATCATCCAGAAGTGGAAACATCTTGCAAGCCGCGACTGCCTGGCCGACATAACACTGGTCCCGGATCCACGCGTACCGGTAGTCGTAATTCCTCTTTTGCTCGGCCCGCTCAGGCAAACCCATGGTGGACGCGGCCACCATCGCTCCCCCCACCCCCGTCATTCCGCGGAGAACCGCATACGACTGTCTGCAGTCGTCGGCAGATATCGTGTTATCAAACCGGGGGACCACCGAATGCCAGGCATTTTCTGTTGCGCTCCAGGCCGGCCCCGGCTCCACCGGCTCCACCGGCAGTTGGTGATCGGAGATTTCCAGCACCAGATCGTGATAGTCGCCTTCCGCCAGCTCAAAAACCGCTTCAAGACCATGTTCTCCGGACTTCGCCCCTGACGCACCGACCAGACGCACTTTGAGATTCCCGGAGCTCGCTGTCCAAACACCGTCGTGGCAGGAAAGCCGCGCCATCTTGTGCTTGCCGAAGTTCGCCCGTGCGTCCAGAATCATCCGCACCGACGCGGGACCCAGAACAGCAGAAATCCGGCGCAGCAGCACCGCCCGGGTTGGGTCCCCGGGATATGCCAGCGCTTCCCGGCATTCGATGATCCCCGCCCCCGTGACCCAACGGCTCACCCAAATCAGTGTTCCGTCCTCATACTGTCCGCCCCACACATAACGCGAACCAGTCGGACTTACGGCGAACGCTCCCGGACCACCCAGAAGACCCGAGAAAACGGCATCGTCATGCCAGCGCGGCGCGCACATCCACACCACGTCCCCCCGGGGACCTATCAAAGCAGCCCGGGCACCGTCAGCAACCATCGCATACTCCCGCAACACGTGTGGGGGAAAGTCTGCCAAGGCCTCAAACATACAACCGAGTCTAGAGGTAATAGTTGCCTAAACGCAATGGAAAACCGCAGATTGACCAGCCGCGCACCGAGGTCCACTGCTTTCCCTTCACGGCCTTGATAGGACTGTCGATGCGTCAGCTTCACCCATGGGTTCTTCTCCTGCCCCCAACACCCACGGGTGGAAAATTCCCCCTTTCAATTGCGCGGACGCAATGATATGTTATGTGCAATTAGGTGCGGGAGTTCTGGACCTGCCAGGAACTGGAAGAGCCGGAATGGAAGAAACCGCCACACGGCAACTCCTCGCGGCGGCTAGCCCGGCACGGTTCACTTTCCATTGATCCGACGCCAAACGAAGACAGGATTAAAGGGAGGGACTGGCGATGGCTGGGTTTGTAGGCGAGATGCGCCGGAGCGGCAACGGCCTGCTGCTGCGTGCCTCGGTTATCGCGGCAGTAGGTGGCTTACTGTTCGGTTACGATACGGGGGTAATTTCGGGGGCGCTGCTCTTCATCAAGAGCGATCTGAACGCCAGTGCAGTCGCCCAGGAATGGATTGTGTCCTCCCTGTTGCTTGGTGCCATGCTTGGTGCCCTGATCTCCGGGTATCTCGCAGACAAGATCAGCCGGAAATGGACCAAGGTGATTTCCGGCTCCATCTATGTCGTCGGCGCTTTGGGATGCGCCCTTTCGATTAGCGTCCCCATGCTGATCGGCTTCAGGTTCCTGCTGGGGGTATCAGTGGGCACGGCATCCTTTGTGGCGCCGTTATACATTTCCGAGGTAAGTCCGCCACGCGTCCGGGGTGGGCTGGTGTCGTTCAACCAACTCGCGGTCACCGCAGGAATCCTGCTGGCCTACATAGTGAACTTCGTGTTCCAGGGCTTCAGTAACAATTGGCGCTGGATGCTCGGCTTCGGTGTCATCCCCGGCGCCGTGCTGGCCATCGGTATGCTGACCGTCCCCCACACCCCTCGCTGGCTTGTGCAGCAGGGACGTGGAGAGGAGGCGCACAAGGTACTGGAGCGCTTGCGCGAGGGTGTTAAAGGTGCGCAGGTGGAACAGGAAATCCAAGACATAAAAGAGGCCAACGACGCTGAATCCGCAACGAAGGTTCGGGACCTGCTGAGGCCCGAGATACGTCCGCTGCTGTTGATCGGTTTAGGTTTAGCCGTTTTCCAGCAGTTCGTCGGCATCAACACGGTTATTTACTATGCTCCGACAATCCTCTCCGACACCGGACTGACAAAGAGCACCTCCATCACACAGACCCTGTTCGTCGGACTGACCAACCTGATATTCACTGTTATCGCGGTGCTTCTGATCGACCGACTGGGCCGGCGCAAACTGCTGCTCACCGGGACGGTGGGGCTTACGTTGTCCTTGGTACTGTTGGCCGTCTACTTCAGCTCCGGTGCCCTCCAGCAACACGCAGGCTACCTCGCCCTGGTGGGTCTGCTGCTTTACATCGCTTCTTTCGCCATTGGCCTGGGCCCGGTCTTCTGGCTAATGATCTCCGAAATATACCCCATGGGCATCCGCAGCAAGGCCATGTCCGTGGCAACCCTGGTGAACTGGGGCGCCAACTTCCTGGTTGCCGCCACGTTCCTGAGCCTCGGCCAGGTGATCACCCGCCAGGGTACGTTCTACCTCTATGCCGGCCTTGGTGTCCTCGCGTTCCTGTTTTTCCTGAAGAAGGTTCCGGAGACAAACGACCGGTCGCTGGAAAACATCCAGTCCGACCTGATGGTGAAGGACTCCCCCCGGGACTAACCCCTGCTCCCCCAATGACGCCAGCCGGCACTTTTGGTCCCTTTGAAGGAAGCCCCCTGAGACTTACCCACTACCCGAGGCTGGAATAACCAGCAGAAAGAGGACGGCATGCACCACTTGTTTGACCCTCGGGCAAGCCAGAGATCCTCGGCGCACGAACAGTTGTATGCCGCTATCGAGCTCACCTACACCGTGGTCGATTTCGCCGCTGCCGGCCTTTTTATCATCGGCAGCATCCTGTTCTTTTCTCCGGATGCCACGGACCCGGCGCTCTGGTGCTTCCTCATCGGGTCCATCTGTTTCGCCCTTAAGCCGACGCTGCGCCTCATCCGGCAGTTCCGCTACCTCAAGCTGGACAAGATCGACTCACTGGCCCGGGACGAACAAAGCCACCGGTGAGGGGACCATCTGATGCGGACGTCACCCCTGGGTGTTTATTCAGCGTCTCTGTCTGGACAGCTACGACGCGCCGGGCCCCGGCCTCCTCCGATTCCTTGTCTTGCGGAGCAACCGGTTCGCCAGGAAGGCCAAACCACCGCCCGCAGCAATAGCGATGGAAAGTCCGCCCAGGTGTTCCAGGCTGCGGGACGAACTGAACCCCATCTCGGTTCGTGCCTTGTGTGCCTGATCCGCCACGGATTCCAGCGCTACCGGGGTTGGGAGTTTCCCGAGCCACTGGCGGTCCCGGGTGTGGCGGCTAATTTCACCCGCGGTCGCGCCTAGGCCCCGCCCATCCAGGAGCGCGGCGCGCAGGCGGGCAAGTTCTTGTTGGACTGTGTCGGTGCCGTAACTGGCCATACCCAACAGTGTGCCCCGTGTGCTTCTTTTCGGCCAGTGAACCCCGCGAGGGCGGGCCTTCCACACATTGAATCACAGCGGCGGGGTGTCCAATCGTCATCGCCAATCATCAAGGAGGACGTATGCCTGAATTTTATCCCGCATGGGTGGTGATAACCCATTTTCTGAACCTTGCCCTGATGGTAATGCTCTTCCGGTCCGGCATAGAGGTACTGTCAGCCTTCCCCAAGTTGTATTGGCACGATGACTGCCCGCCAGGACGACAATGGCTGCGGTTGTCGAAGAAAAACTTCGGGGCCGACTCGCGTAAATTATGGTCGTCTCTGGATGAGGAGGAGTCCTGGTCACCGGTGATTGCCCTGCCGGGCAGAAAAAACCTCGGTCTGGGCCGGCACTGGCACTTCATGACCATCGAATTCTGGATACTCACCGGCGTCGTGTATGTCGCCACCATGTTTGCCACCGGCTATTGGCACTACATCGTTCCCACCCATTGGTCGATCATCCCCGATTCGCTGAAGGCAGTCGGCACCTACCTGCAATTCGAGTTTCCAGCCAAAATCCCCGGCCAACCGTTCGAACCGGCGCAAAAACTTGCCTACTTCGTGGTGATCTTCATTCTGGCACCACTGCAGATCCTGACCGGTGCAGCAATGTCACCTTCCGTGCTTGCCCGCTTCCCCCGCTACGGCAAGCTGTTCGGAGGCAAGCAAGGAGCACGCAGCCTCCACTTCCTGATCATGTGTGCTTTCGCCGCGTTCACCGTCGTACACGTGTTCATGGTCATCATCCATGGCCTTCCGCAGGGATTCGCCGCCATCGTTCTCGGAAACCCCCACGGCGACCGCCGGCTGGCCACGGGCATCGGACTCGCCGGGCTCCTGGCAATCGTGATTTTCCACGTGGTCATCACCTGGTTCTCGCTGCGTTACCGCCGCCGCACGCAACGACTTCTGGGCAGGATAGTCAATCCATTTGAACGGGCCATATCCCGGGCCGGCACTTCACGCCAGCGATACTCCCGAAGCGACATCTCCCCCTACTTCCGCGTCAACGGTTACCCACCGCCCAGCAACGCCTACGAGCAGATGGCAACCAACGATTTCCGCGACTACCGCCTGGCCGTCGGCGGCCTGGTTGCAGAACCCATGTCATTCTCACTGCAGGAATTGCGGGAGCTCAGCGAGCAACGGCAGATCACCAAGCACAACTGCATTCAAGGATGGACAGCCATTGCTGAATGGGCAGGGATTCCTCTGTCCGACATCATGCAAAAAGTCAAACCCCACCCCGAAGCCAAGCACGTGGTGTTCTACGGCATGGACGACAAAGGCCTGACCGAAGGGGAAGGCCGGTACGGCTTCTACTACACATCCATCCCGATCTACCTAGCGTCGCAGCCACAAGCACTCCTAGCCCTGGAGATGAACGGGGCACCACTGCCCATCGAACACGGAGCACCGCTGCGGCTCAGGCTTGAGACCCAACTCGGATACAAAATGATCAAATGGATCCAGGGCATCGACTTCGTCACCGACGTCAAGGACATCGGAATGGGAATGGGCGGGTGGCGCGAAGACCAGCAGTTTTACGCCAACGCCGCAGGGATTTAGCACTGCTGGAACCAGGGCCTGATGAATATCAGGCACCAGCAAGCTGTTTGCGCCGTCATTTCTTGACGTTTCTCCCCAACAAGGCCCAGGACCAGAAAGAACATACCCTAAGCGTGTGGCTGCACGCCCAACGCATCGACTATGGAGCCGGGAAACTCCTCCCAGCCAAGAAATCACAATTGAACAAAGTCATCCTGGGCTGGCGGCAAGGCAGACCGCGACGCGGTCCGAACAGTCGAACGGTCGCAAAGAACCTTGGACTGCCCGAATTGGGACTCCTAGGCTCTCAGGTCAAAGTTCAGGTCGAGGTCAAGGTCCTCAAAGGCTCCCAGTTCCGGTCTAGCGGGGCCTACGAACAGGACTAGCAGGTGAACTCTTCGTCAGCCGGGGGATGACCTGGACCACGAGCTCTTCGGCGATGAACTCCCCGCCGGGGTTTCAGCCCGTCGAGGACATCAGCCTCGTCCAGCTCCAGAACAACAGCCTTCGTGTCTGGGCCTTGGCGGATTTCAGGGCCACCAGGGAGTTCTCGTGGGATTCCTTGAGTTCAGTGCACAGCTCACCGTGGTCGGTTGCCACGGAGGTGCATCTCTTTTTTGTTGATTCCTTTGTCGGTTTCCGGCCTTCATCAGGCTGACAGAATCTTCATTATCGGCTCTTTGCAAGCGGCGTAGAGCTTGGTGGTGGACGTCCCCCTGACTCCAGATTTGAAACTGCTCAGCATCGCCCGGTTCGCGTCGGGCATGGCAAGGTTGCAGCGTCGAAGGTGCATCGTAGCCGTCGTCGCGTAGGCCACCCATGCCACCTGTTTATCGGTGTCAGGAGCGGGTTGCCAAGGGATTGCGTATGTCGCTCCTGCTGGACGCGGCCACATCGGGGTTGTAATCCCCGCCGTAAAAGATCACGCCAGTCCTAATCCTTACTCCGGTTTGCCACGAGTGCGTCCTCTGTGTGAGAAGTAGGCACCCGGCTCTGATCGGGCCGGTTGTCGAATGAGAACTCACGCAGGGTTGGGATGGTTTTTGATGCGCAGAGTTGAGAGAACCAGTGGGAGCTGAGTTTCGGGGTCCGCTCGAGGGTGTCGTAATCGACGTGAATGATGCCAAATCGTGGTCCGTATCCGGCGGCCCACTCGAAGTTGTCCAGGAGCGACCAGACCAGGTAGCCCACGACGTTGGCGCCGCGCTGGCGGGCGCGGTCAGTCGCCGTGACGTGCTCGATGAGGAAGCGTGTGCGGTCAAAATCGAGGACAACGTTGTTGCCATTCAACGAGGTTATGGTGTCGGAAAAAGCTGCTCCGTTTTCCATCACCATGATCGGTAAACCAGGATATTCAGCAGAAAGCGCCACGAGGTGGTCTTCGAGGCCTTGGGGTTCAATCCCCCAGTCCATCCCGGTCCGCTCAAGGTCTCCTCGTCGAACGAACTCAATTCTTTCCGAGCCCGGGAAGGCGGTGCCACCGTCTTTTTCGGTTTCCGGGGCATAGGCGGGGTTCAAGCGCACATGCATGACTTCGTAATAGTTCACGCCCAGGAGATCGATCGGTTGATGACTGATTTCCATGTCCCCGGGAAGGACGAAACTCCAGTCCGTAAACCTCTGTGTGTCAGCAAGAAGGTCGGCCGGGTACTCACCTTTCAGCATGGGGCCGGTGAACACGCGGTTCGCCACTGCATCGAACAGGCGCGCAGCTTCTGCGTCTTCCGGGGTTTCAGCGGCGACGCGGAAGATGTTCAGTGCCACAGAGATTTGGGCGTCGATCCTGGTGATGGTTCGCCGGAGCGCTTTGACGGCGAGTCCATGCGAAAGGTTGAGGTGATGCGCCGCGATGAGCGCATCTTCATGGCTTGTTCCACCGGGTGCAAATGCGCCACTGCCGTATCCGGAGAAGGAGTTGTTCCAAGGCTCGTTGTGGGTCGACCAGATATAGACGCGGTCACCGAGAGCGGCGCCGATAATCTCTGCGTACTTTTGGAAGGCGAAAGCGGTCTGACGTCCACGCCAACCGCCGTACTTGTCTTCCAGCGCCTGTGGGAGGTCCCAGTGGTTGAGTGTTACGACCGGTTGGATGCCTCGCGCTAGCAGACTGTCAACGAGGCGTGAATAGAAGTTCAGGCCCTCAGCGTTCACTTCGCCCTCACCGGTAGGCATGACGCGGGACCACGAGATCGAAAACCGGTAGGCAGTTAGGTTCAAGGCATCCATCAACCCGAGATCCTCGTCGACACGGTGGTAATGGTCGGCGGCGACGTCTCCCGTGGCACCCCCTTCGGTCTTCCCTGGGGTGTGGCTGAAGGTATCCCAAATGGAGGGACCGCGTCCCCCTTCGGTTGCGCCGCCTTCAATCTGGTACGCAGCAGTCGCGGCGCCGAGGATGAAAGAGGGTGGTAAATCGATGTGTCCAGCATCGAGGAGACCGTTGTACATGGTCAGTCCTTTCGCATCGGTCATGTGACCGTGTCGGTTCCGCTGCAGCGGCTGGTTCATGGCAAATCCGCGGTGAGGGTCAGGAACTTCGACTCAGTCAGGTATGCCCTGCTGTCCGTCACGTCCGCTGTTCCGCCAGTGACGTCCAGGAGAGCGCGCAGTGGGCGTTCGTCTGAAGATGAGCCGACTGAGATGGCCATTGGGCCTGGCTCCACGATCCACCTGCCCTCAAGCGAGAGGTAGGCCAGGAGCGCCAGCTGCAGCGTGAAGACCAGCGTCGCCTCTTGGCCAGGCTCCAGCGTGATGCGCTGGAAGCCGGCAAGTTGCAGCGCGGGTCGTGAGATCCCGAGTGCTTCGTCCTCGACGTAGAGCTGGACCACTTCGGTGCCGGTGCGGCTGCCGCTGTTGGTCACCGTGACCGTCACCTCGACATCTCCGTCCGCTGTGACGGATGCCGTGCTGAGGGCCAGTGCCGAGTACATGAAACGGGTGTACGTAAGACCGTGTCCGAACGGATACAACGGTGCGGCGCCCTCATCGACATATCCGCCGTGGTCGTCGCCTTCACGGCGGCGATAGCCGCTACCGAATCGTTGGCCGGCGTGGATTGGTACCTGACCGCTCGATCGCGGCATGGTGTACGGGAGCCGTCCTTGCGGCTCGCTGGCGCCGGTGAGAACGTCCGTGACGGCGCGGGTTCCGAACTCGGAGCCATAGTATCCGAGCACGAGCGCGTTCAGCTTTGGTTCGATGTCGCCCAGCGCGAGGGGCCTGCCCGAGAAGAGAACGCCCACCATCGGTGTGTCCAGAGCATGGAGCGCATCGACGAGTTTGCGCTGTGACTCGGGAAGTCGCAGATCGGAGGTGTCTGCGCCTTCGCCTTCGGTGCGCTCAGCGAAGAACCATCGGGCCAATCCGCCGATTGCCAGGATGATGACGTCCGCGCCGCGTGCCGCTTCAACCGCCGCCGGGATTTTGTCGATGCCACCGTCAACGTCGCAACCTTCCGAAACCACTACCGTCGCATTCGGCAATGCGGTCCGGAGGGCCTCGCTGAGCGACACGGCGTCGTACTGGGTTTGTGCGTATTCGTCCTCGCCCATTGACAGGAGATCACCGATCTCGCCTTCCACATAGGAGATATCGGGCTGGAACGTATTTTCATCCACTCCGACCATGGAGCTTGCCACTCCACTGCGCAGAGCGCGGGTCAGGGCGATGAAAGCGGGGAACGTATATGGTGCAAATGCTGTACCCACCGCATCTGCGTGAGGACCAATGACGGCTATGCGGGGCGCATTGCCGAGGGGCAGGACTCCGTCGTTCTTCAACATCGTGACCGACTCGTGCGCGAGCCGCGAGGAGAGCTCGCGGCCCTCCTTTGCAATTGACATCACCGTGACCTGATCGGTGGACACATAGGGATTCTCGAAGAGGCCGAGCTCGAACTTGTGGGTGAGGACCCGCAGGACTGCTTCATCGACGAGTGCCTCACTGATCTCGCCATCCTGGACGGCAGCGATAAGGGCTTGCCCGTATCCGAAGGGAGCCGGTAACTCCACGTCGATGCCGGCGCGCAGACCCAGCACCGCTGCTTCGCGTGCAGTGCTGGCGGCACGGTGGTGGATAACGAGGTTCTCGATCGATCCCCAGTCCGACACCACTGTGCCGTCGAAGCCCAGTTCGTCCCGGAGCAGGTGGCGGAATATCCGAGGATCAGCCGCAGCGGGCACACCGTCCCAATCGGACAGGGAATTCATGACCGAATCCAGGCCCGCGAGTTTGATGGCGGCAGCGAATGGACGCGCATAGACCTCCCGGAGCTCACGGGCACCCAGGGGCACGGAGGCCATGTTTAACCCTGCCTCACTCATCGCGTACCCAAGGAAATGTTTGCCGGTGGCAATCACGCCGTCCCTCAAGGAGGCTCCTCGCAGGTTGCGGACGAACGAGACTCCAAGAGCACTCACGAGGTAAGGATCTTCACCGTATGTCTCATGAACTCGCCCCCACCTTGCATCTCTTGCAACGTCAAGGACCGGCGACAGCGCGTGGTGGAGACCGACGGAGCGCATCTGCCGGCGGGTCAGGTCCGCCATCTCACCGACGCCTTCCGGATCCCAGGTCGCAGCGAGGCCGATCCCTGTAGGGAAAGAGGTAAAGGACGGTGCGTTGACACCGTTCAGCGCCTCGATGTGCATGATGGCGGGAATCCCCAGGCGGGTATTCTCAACCAGGTACCGTTGAACCGCGTTGTTGAGCCGCGCGACCTCGGCAGCAGTCCGCGGGAATCCCCCCATCTGAGGTTCCACATACCCGATCCCATCACCGAGCTTGGCAGCGGCGATCTCGGGACGAATGCCGTCCGCGTCGAACAGCATCGTTGGCACCAGCGAGGTTAGCTGTGCGACCTTCTCCGAGAGTGTCATCTGTTTGATCAGATCAACGGCCCGAAAGCGCGCTTCCTCCACTTTTTGCTCCTAAAGTTTCTTGCTGCGTGGTTCACCCAAGGTGTGGCCTCCCGCATTGAGGGTCATCAGCCCCATGGGCCGCTGGGTAAAGGGGGTGTGGTGTGGCGGCCGGCCGGTAGGCGACATCGGGGAGGAGCCGCCTACCGGCCGCTGACGTATCTATTTGGCTTGGACTTCAGCCCTTGACTCCCGAGGAGACGGTGGAACGAATGAAGTAGCGCTGGGCGAAGAAGAAAATCGACAGCACTGGCAGGATGTACAGCACGGCGGCCGCGGCCTGAACAGTGGGAATGGTGTTCCCGTTGGGGTCCTGGTACCAGGCGGTAATGGCCACAGCGAGGGTCGTGTGGTCCGTGTCCAGCAACAGCGCGGGTGCAATGTAATCGCCCCAGGTCCACGTGAACGACAGGAGGAACGAGGTGATCAGCACCGGGCGGGAGAGGGGAAGGAAAACCTGGACGAAGATCCTCAGCCAGCCGGCGCCATCCATAATTGCCGCGTCTTCGAGTTCGCGCGGGAGCGAGGAGAAGAACTGCCGGAAGAGGAACACCATGTACGGTGACGCGGCCAGCCCCCACAAAATCCAGGGCCAGTAGGTGTTCACCAGCCCGATTTGCGAGAAGAGAACGTACGTGGGCAGCAGCGTCAGAATCTGCGGGATCATCATGGTTGAAAGCAGAACCAGGAACAGGGCCTTTTTTCCAGGGGCCCTTAGCCGGGCGAAACCGAAGCCGACCGTAGCGCTCGATATGGTGATCAGCACCGAATACGTCGTCGCGAGGAACAAAGAGTTGGCCGTGTAGGCCAGAAAGTCCATCTGGGTAACGGCGTCGACGAAGTTGTTCCATTGCGCCTTATCAGGCAGGACCTGGATCGGAAAGGAAGCCCATTCAGCCGGTGTCTTCAGCGCCGCAAGTATCAGCCACAGGAATGGGCCGATAAAGAACACCGACAGGAGCAGGATCAAAATGTAGAGGATCGCCGGGGGCCGCTTGTCCTTCCGGGCCTTTTCGGCCTTCCGGATATGTTTGGGCTCCGGTGCCAGCCCGACGGGTGTTTCACGCTCAGTCGTGGTCATCGGGTTGCTCCTTCTTTCTCAGCTTCCGTGTCGACTTCGTAGTACACCCATGACTGGCTCGAACGCAGGAAGAGCAACGTCAGGCCGAGGATGATGAGGAAGAACACCCACAGCATTGCCGATCCGTAGCCGAAACGGTTGCTGAGGAAGAACTCCTTGTAGACCTGCACCATGTACAGGTTGTTGCTGTCCGGCACCCCGCTGACCTTCGAGATCCCGGCCGAGCTTGTCAGGAGCAGGGGCTGGATGAAGACCTGCAGCGCCGCAATCACGCCCGTGATCACCTGGAAGAAGAGGATGGGGGAAATCATCGGTACTGTCACGTGCCGGAAGACAGACCATCGTCCCGCCCCGTCGATGGTGGCCGCTTCCTCGAGCTCCGCCGGCACGCCCTGAAGAGCAGCGAGCATGATGATCATGCCTGCGCCCAGACCCCAGAGCATGAGGATGACCAGAGCATAGAAGGCGGTAGGGTCCAGAAGCCACGCGATCGGCTGGATGCCGACGACCCCCAGGAGGGCGTTGAGAATTCCTGAATCCCTGTTGAAGACAAGCTTCCACATGATTGCCATGGCAACGACCGGGACGACTGAGGGCAGGAAGAACAGAGTCCTCCACAGTCCCAATGCCCTCAGCCGCCGGTTGATGATCATCGCCAGGCCAAGAGATCCGCCGATGGTCAGCGGGACAACGATGGCAGTGAAGAGCAGCGTCCTCAGGAGCGCCATCCACGCCTCGCCGTCAGTGAACAGTTCGACATAGTTATCCAGGCCAACCCACTTGAAGCGGGGAGAGCTGCCGTCGAAGTTGGTGAGGCTCACAAGCAGCCCGAACACCATGGGCAACGCCGTCAGCAGCACGAAACCTATTACCCAGGGCCCGACGAATGCGTAGAACGCTTTCTTGGGGTAGCGGGACCACTTGCGTGCCATAACTGTTAGCCGATCTGCTTCTTGCCCTGCTCGAGGGCTTTGTTCAATTCATCAGTGAGCGCCGCGCATGCCTGGTCAACGCTCATTTCACCCTTGATGGATTTCTCAAGGTACGTCTTGATCGTGCTCTGCATCAGGTCCACGGAGATGTAGGGCGAATCGGGCAGGGGCTTTGCATACTGCAGTTCGTTCTGCGCGACGGCGTATGCCTGCTTCTGAAGCGGAAGATCCTGTGGCAACTTATCGCTCAGCGACTTCAGCCCCGGAAGGCCCCAGCCACTCGCTGCACGCTCCTTGGCCGGCGTGCCGGCCATGTAATACTCCATGAGCTTGAACGCCGCGTCCTTGTTCTTCGACTTCGCCGGGATCCACCAACCCTGGCCGGAGAACGTAGGTGCAACGCGGGTGTCCCCCATTACAGGCGAAGGAGCCATCCGGACAGTCTTCAGCGCATCGGGGGCGGCGAAGTTGCCGCCATACCAATAGCCATCCTGACTGATCGCCATGCGCTGTGCCGCGAAAGTCGAGTAGTCAGAGCCGTCCGGAAGCGGGTTCAGGGACGTCGGGCCTACCCCTGATTTCCCGAAATCGACGTACCACTGGAAGGCGCGCTTGGCAGCGGCCGAGGTAAAGTCGATCTTGGTCAGGTCCTCGTTGTACAGCTGCCCACCTTGCTGCATCACCATCGCCGACATCGGTTGGGAGAGGGACCAGTCCCATTCGACGCCCAGTCCGAAAGTTTTCGTTGTTGCGCCCTCGGTGACAGTAAGCTTTTTGGCGATCTCCAGGAGGTTGTCGTAGCTGGTCGCCTCGGTGTCACTCAGGTATGGGACACCAGCTTTGTCAAAAAGGGCGGTGTTGTACCACAGTGTCGAGTCCTGGCTCCAGTCTTTGACGATGCCGTAGAGGGGACCTTCGCCGCTCTTGGTACCGTTCCAGCGGAAGCTGTCGTTGACGGGCTGAAGGTCGTCTTCCTTCAGCACATCGCTCTTCTTCAGATACGGGGTGAGGTCCGTAGCCAATCCCCGCGCGTTGAAGTTGGCGCTGCCGACGGCGGCGCCGACAGTAATGTCGGGCGGATTGCCCGAAGCAAGCATGGTGTTCAGTCGGGTCGCATCGAACAGGACCTGGTTGATCTTGATGCCAGGGTTGTTCTTCTCGAACTCAGCAACCTGGTCCGCGGTGAGATCCTTGGCTCCGACCATGACGGTCAAAGTGGTCTCCCCTGACTGGCTGCTGGCGCCACCGCCGCCGGCGGTGCAGCCGGCAAGTAGGGCGGTTGCCGCGATGAACGAGCCTGCGACAAAGGTACGCCGCTTAAATGTTGCTGCTGGTGTAGGCATGTCTACCTCCTTGTGACATGGGGCGCCCGGAACCGGGTCGCCGTAGTGATCGTGATCATCATTACACGAAAACGGAACAGTTGCTACAATTTTATCTAGCGAGTTTCAAAGGCTCGGTGTTGTCCAAGGCGCCGGGCGATAGTTAGTAAGGTCACTAGCATGAGTGAACAGAAGAGCCCCGGCGCCCGGGGTCCGTATGCGAAGTCGGCGCAGCGAGCGAGTGACATCCTCGATGCCGCCGCAACTGTGTTCGCCACGCACGGCTACCACGGCGGTTCATTGCGGGACATCGCCCGCTCCCTCGACCTCAGCCTTACCAGCATCGTCCACCACTTTGGGTCCAAGTATGAGCTTCTCGAGGCCGTGCTCGAGCGAGCCGACAGGACCACTTCCGGCAACGAAGAGTTCGACTTCGATGCCGTTTGTGCGGAGCGCGGGGTCGCGTCCGCCACGCTGGAGCGGGTGGAGTCAAGCCTCGAGCGGCCTGAACTGCTGCGCCTCTTCGCCATTCTGGCAGCGGAATCCTCCGCCCCCACGCATCCCGCGCATGACTGGTTCGTGGCCCGTTACCGGCGCAAGACGGAAGAACTTTCAGCCGCCTTCGCCTATGACCAGGCCGCAGACAGAATCAGCCCAACCCGAGACCCCCACACTCTCAGCCGCCTGCTCATTGGCACCTGGGACGGCATACAGCTGCAATGGCTGATCGATCCGACCGCCGACATGACCAGATCCATGAGGGCGTTCTTCGAATGGGCCCTTCCGGAATCCGTGAAGGATCTCCCCCGCATCCAGGACCGGTCTGTAGCCAGGTAGTCTGCCCCGACCTTTCTTTCCCCCGGTTCCAGTGCCAGGTAATCAGTGCGGCCTTGGCGGAGCTATCAATCCGAAAAATGTAGCAGTCGTTCCAATTTCATCGTAAGGTGGGCGCTGCCACTTCTGTTGTCGCGAGGACATCGTGAACCCCTCAACGAGGAGATCCTTCCATGAATGACGCCAGACGCACGCCAGAACCGGGCAGTACGTGTGGATCGCCCGGGACAGCTGCCAGAGGTCTGGGTGAAATCCTGGCGGGACGGGTAGCGAAGCCCATTCCCACGATCGGAGCGTCAAGAGACACGGCCGGACTTGCCCGCGCCTTCTCACTAAAGGCCACTAACTGGTTCCGATTTCGGCGTTCGACCGCGTCGTCGCCGAAACGAAAAATCAAACCGCCCCTCCAGGAGAGGATCCACATGACCCACCTAAAGCTGGCAACAACACCTGACGGAATCCGGTACCGCGACTTGAATGGGAACGGGATCATGGACCCCTTTGAGGACCCGCGGAGAACACCCGAGGAGCGCACCGAAGACCTGCTCACCCGGCTCTCGTTGGACGAAAAGATCGGTCTCATGTTTCAGACCGTCATCGAGTCAGGACCTGGCGGCTCTTTGCTGGAAGAAGCAGGGCACATCAGCAAGTCACCAACATCGGTGGTGGTTTTAGGGAAGAACATGAACCACTTCAACGTTCACGGACTTGACGATGCACGCGAAGCCGCCCGGTGGAACAACGCGCTGCAAGAACTCGCAGCTCGATCTCCTCACGGAATTCCCGTCACAATCTCAACGGACCCTCGCCACGCATTCGCCGAAAATGTCGGCGTCGGGTTTTCCGCCGGCCCGTTTTCGCAATGGCCGGAAGGGCTGGGGCTGGCCGCAATCGACGAGCCCGAAACCACCCGCCACTTCGCCGAAATCGCCCGCACCGAATACACTGCGGTCGGGATCCGTTCGGCGCTTCACCCGCAAATCGACTTAGCCACGGAGCCCCGATGGGGACGCCAACTGCAAACTTTCGGTTCCCGCCTGGATCGGGTCATAGACCATACGGCCGCCTACCTGGCCGGTTTCCAAGGCGCCACGCTCGGTCCCGGAAGCGTCTCCTGCACGACTAAACACTTCCCGGGCGGGGGCCCGCAAAAGGACGGCGAGGACGCGCACTTCCCCTACGGACGCGAACAGGTATACCCCGGTGGCCGGTTCGAAGACCACCTGGCACCTTTCAGGACTGCTATCGCGCATGACACCGCGGCAATCATGCCGTACTACGGGATGCCGGTGGGTCTTGAAATAAACGGGCAACCGGTGGAAGAAGTAGGTTTCGGCTATAACCGCCAGGTACTTCAGGGGCTTCTGCGCGAAGAACTCGGCTTTGCCGGTGTCATTGTGACGGACTGGGAGCTCGTCAACGACAACGTTATTGGCGACCAGGTCCTGCCCGCCAGGGCCTGGGGAGTAGAGCACCTTGACGCCCCAGGCCGAATGCTGAAAATTCTTGAAGCAGGAGCGGACCAGTTCGGCGGCGAAGAATGCGTCGAAATCCTCCGCAGCCTGGTCGATGAAGGTCTCGTCGCGGAATCCCGGATCGACGCGTCGGCTCGACGACTGCTGCTGGTGAAGTTCCGGCTCGGGCTTTTCGATAACCCCTTCGTCGACGAAGATTTAGCCGCCCGCGTCGTTGGCTGCCCGGAACACCGTGCCGCGGGCGAGCTGGCGCAATCCCGCTCCGTTTGTGTCCTCGAGAACAAGCTCCACGGAACTGAACCGGCCCTTCCCGTTGCGCCGGGCCAACGTCTCTACGTAGAGGGAATCGATCCCGCTATAGCCGGCACGCTCGGAACCATCGTCCCCACACCGGATGAAGCAGATCTGGCAATTATCAGAATCGCCGCACCATTCGACGCCAGAGATGACCTTTTCCTCGAATCATTCTTCCACCAGGGAGGGCTCGAGTTCCGGCCCGGCCTTATCTACCGACTGAATGCAATCGCCTCCCGCATACCGCTGATCGTGGATGTCGCCCTTGACCGTGGCGCGATCCTTACCCCGTTCTCAACGATCGCATCCGCGCTCACGGCGAGTTTTGGAGTTTCCGATTCGGCACTACTGCGGGTGCTCAGTGGCGAAGTTACACCGGTCGGACGGTTGCCAATCGCGCTGCCAAAGGCAATGGATGACGTCCGGGACGTCGCTCCGGACGCTGGCCTCGCTGCCGATACCTGTCTTTACCCGGCCGGACACAAAGCGCTTCTGTAAACGGCTCCCTCGGGCCACGTGCCTGTTCATACAGACGCCCCATCAGTCCAAGGGCTCTTGACCCCGGCTCCCCTGCAATCGCTGGATGCTGCCGTCAGGCTTGGGCCGGCTTCCGCCCTAGCACCCCCGCTTCGCCTCGCACGGCCGCACTGCGGTGCGGTGAAAGGAACACATGGAAATCAAGACCGGAGAGCTGAAACAACCCGGCATGCTGGAGGTGCAGGTCAAGGACGCCTCTGAGGTGGATAACGCGCTGGAAGAGGCGATATCGGTGGTGCTGAAAGCCGCGCTCAAGCACCGGACAGGGATCCTCGTGACACGGATCGCGACGGGCAGATATATCGTGCGCGCTCATCCCGCCGTCCCCTTCGGGTTGATCCGCCAGCGACACGACGACGCTCGCAGCTAAACCCAGAGGCCACCGGCATAACCGGAAAGCACGACTGGATACGACTTCACCGACCCCGACGACACAGACAGCTGGCGGTTCACAGGTCCCGTCCTGAACTTCGGTGGACAGGTCAGGGGCCTCATCCTCCGGCCAGGCCCCTGATCCCCTGATCCCCTGCGCCCCGAGCACAAGGACCCCGCGCAGGTGTTCAGGGCTTCAAATTAGCTTGCGCTGGTAAAGCAAATAAAAGAAATTGTTGCACTCGTCACAATTTCGGGTTACCTTTTCACCACCGAAGCAGAACTCGGTGCCGCAGCCTTACCCGGCCGCGGCGGAATGGCACCGCTGCCCCCACCCCTGGGTCAGAAACCATCCCAGCGCACCGGAAGCTGGCTCGTACTTCGAGCAGTCACCTCGCGGCCGAGAGCGCTGTTGGCAGTCACTTACTCGAAGGAATTCGCCCCCAATGAAGACGCGAGAAACTCTAGCCATGCTCGCCACAGTCAGCCTTGGCCTGACGATGTCGGCATTCGCCCCCCAGGCTGCAACCGCCACGACGACGCCAAGCCCAACCTCAGACACGCTCCCAGCAGTAGGGGCCGAGGGTGGCATCGGCTCGCTCCGGGAGGAGGCCGCGAAGGCTGGCCTCATCATCGGATCGGGTTCGATCAAGGGTATGACATCAACGGCCGATGGCCGGCCCTCGAACTATCTGGCAGAACCTCAGTTCGCGGAGGTGCTGGCCGAGCAGTTCAACAGCCTGTCCCCCGAGAACGACATGAAATGGCAATTCGTTGAGCCGCAAGAGGGCATCTTCGACTTCGAGGGCCTCGACCGACTCGCGGCCTTCGGTAAAGCGAACGACATGCAGGTCAAGGGCCACGGCCTCATCTCGGGCTGCTGCAACCCCGACTACCTTGTGTCGAAGATCAATGACCCGGTCGCGTTCCGCGCCGCCATGGTCAAGCACTTCAACACAATCATGAAGCGGTACAAGAACAAGATGGACCGATGGGACGTCGTGACCGAGGCGCTGGAGACGATGGGTGGGGGCCTTCAGCACAACGACTTCTACAACGCCCTCGGCCCGGCCTACATCGCCGAAGCGTTCCGGATCGCGCATGACGCGGACCCGAAGGCGAAGCTGTTCCTCAACGAAAACCTGGTGGAATCACTCCCAGGGAAGCGGCAGGAACTGTACGACCTCGTCTCCGGCCTCGTCGCCGACGGGGTGCCGATCAATGGCGTGGCCTTGCAGATGCACGAAACACTCCAGGGGCCTCCGCCCGGAGCCATCACCGAGATGACGAACTTCTTCCACGGCCTGGGACTCGAAGTCTCTATTGCGGAACTAGACGTACACACCTACGACCCCGTCTCCCAGGCGCAGATCTACGGCAACATCGTCACTGAAGCGCTCAACGCCGGCATCAAGGAAATCAGCGTCTGGGGCTTCACGGACAAGCACCTCTACACATGGCTCCCGGGATCGAAACCGCTGATGTTCGATGAGAACTACAACCCCAAGCCGGCGTACTTCGCCGTTCGTGATGCCCTGCGGAACTACGTCGACAAGACGACACCGCTCAAGAACCCGCTCGGCAAGCTGCCCAAGCAACCTATCGGCAAACCCTCGAACACCAGCGACTCGCTCCTTTAGTCCTTAAAAACGGCGCAGCAGAGGAGCCATCAGCTAAGGGAAATACGTGATCCAAGAGCTGATTGTGCGACGGGCCTGCCGGTGACACTCGTTGTGGTGCGCGGTCACACTCACGCACCACAACGAGTGTCGTTCCTATACAGCGATAGAGCATCAAAGGGGTCACGGCGCGCGGGAAACGTCATCCCCTCATTGTTGTCGCCTTTAGTCCCGGTGCTGGCTTGTCCGGCAACGCATTCTTGCTCGTTGATCCCTCCGACCTCCTATGTGCCATCCCAGTCGTGAGCCGGAAGTACTCACGACCCAAACCAGGAAGACCGTATGCCACACACACCACCGTCCGTCCAGCTGTATAGCGTCCGGGATGCCCTCGCTGAGGACCTGCAGGGTGCAGTAGCCCGCGTCGCGGAGATTGGCTTCACGATGGTGGAACCGTACTCGTTTGTCGAACGCGCCGATGAATTCGAGCGGGCTTTCTCCGCCTCTGGCGTCACGGCGCCGACGGGACATGCTCCCGTCATTGACTCCGCCGACCCGGCGCGCGTTTTCGACGCTGCAAGCCAGCTCGGCATCGGCACAGTCATCGACCCGTTCATCCCGAGCGATCGTTGGCAAACCGCTGACGACGTGATGGTGATCGCTGAGCGTGTCAACACGTTGACCGAACAGGCGGCAGCGCGTGGACTCCGGTTCGGCTACCACAACCACCAGTGGGAGTTCACGAATAAGGTGGATGGCCGTTCTGTCTATGAGTTGTTTGCAGAACAACTCATAGCAGCGGCGGTTCTCGAGCTCGACACCTTTTGGGCGACGGTCGGTGGTGCCGACGTCCCGGCCCTGCTCCGCTCGCTCGGTGAGCGGGTGCAGTTCCTGCACATCAAGGACGGCAAGGCCGGTGGCGACATCGCCACGAGCCTGCCCAGTAGTAAGAGCGCCCTGGTGGTGCCGCCGGCGCTGGCCGCGGCGTTCAAGGAGCAGACGCCCGCTGGACAGGGGGACGTTGACGTGAAGGCCATCCTGGCCGCGGCCCCCCACGCGCTACGGGTCGTCGAGTTCGACGACTATGCCGGTGACGTGTTTGACGGCATTACTGAATCCTTCGCGTGGCTTGCGGAGAACGACCAGTGACCGGCGCCTATGTTGCCGGGCGGACCGGCAAGGCCGGCGTCGGTGTCATAGGTGCCGGTGTCATTTCTGGCACGTACCTCGAGAATATGACGTCGTTTCCCGATCTCGAGGTGCTCTTCGTCGCAGACCTTGACGCCGACCGTGCCCGTGCTCAAGCCGAGGCATTCGGTGTGCCCGGCCACGGGACAGTTGACGAGCTACTGGCGATCGACGAGGTCGAGATCGTCGTCAATCTCACGATCCCGGCCGTCCATGCCGAAGTTGGTCATCAGATCATTGCCGCCGGCAAACACTTGTGGAGCGAGAAGCCTCTCGCCCTTGATCAGGCATCGGGTGCAGCACTCCTTGACGCGGCCCGCGCCTGCGGACTGCAGGTCGCGTGTGCGCCCGACACGGTGCTCGGCGCCGGAATCCAGACCGCGATGCGAGCCATCGACCGCGGCGACATCGGCGAGCCGCTCACGGCGACGACGATGTTCCATGTGCCTGGCCCTGACGCCTGGCACCCAAACCCGGAGTTCCTCTTTGCTCGTGGAGCCGGACCCCTGTTCGACATGGGCCCGTACTACATCACGACGCTCGTGCACGCCTTCGGTGCCGCCAACAAAGTAAGCGCCGTGTCCTCGAAATCGCTCAGCACGCGCACCATCGGGAGCGGTCCGCGGCAGGGCACCAAGTTTTCCGTCGAAGTACCCACGCACCACGCCGCACTGATCACCTTTAGGGATGGGCCGTCGGCACAGTCGACGTTCAGCTTCCAGAACGCACTTCCCCGCGCGGGTTTCGTCGAGATCAGCGGCACTGAGGGCACGCTCGTGTTGCCCGATCCAAACGGATTCGATGGTGATTCGAAACTTTGGCGCTTCGGCGACGCGGAGCCGACGACGATCGCCGCCGCCGGTTCAACTTATGGACGCGGCTCCGGAGTCCTAGACCTGGCGCGCAGCCTGCGCAATGGTGGTGAGGTGCGCGCCAGCGGAGCGATCGCGGCGCACGTACTCGATGTCCTGATCGCAGTGTCCGAGTCGGCCGACAGCGGAGAAGCAGTTAAGGTCGCGTCGACGATTGAGAAGCCGACGCCGTTGCCAGCAGCCTGGAACCCGGCCGCCGCCACCCTGTGACGCTCTCCGGGCGATGTATCTCCCGTGACCTTCCACGATCTCGCCTGGGCCGCCACGTTGTGCTAGCTATCGTCTAGCTGACCACTATATTTTCTTCGCAGGCGGGGCGGGGTGGACGGGGAGAGTTCATAGGACCCTACGTCTTGGCTAGGAAATCTACCGGGTTTGAGTCCCACCCGAATCCGACAACCAGTGGGGCCGGAATGGACGCTGTTTCAGGCCTCCGTCCGCCCTGCAGGGCCTTGGTGTTGGTCAGGATGATACCGGCGATGACGTCATGCCGCCGAGGATCTGCAGCCGCGGTGTAGGGGTGGCCGGCGAGGATTGTGAATGCGGCAGTAAATGTGAAGGGGGTAAGCACGGCGATGGTGATCGCTGACTGGATGGCAGTGGACGTGACCGGAGGTAGCACCGGCGCTAAGCGTCCGGTGATCGTGTAGGCGGTCCAGGCGAGGCGTTGACGAGGGAAGCACTAAACGCGTCGGCATGCTCGAGCGCGGCGTACAGAAGCAGATTGTAGCCCAGTAGCCCGAATGCGCTGAGGGTGATCAGCCATGGCCATGCGGCCAGCACGTGCCGCCACACTGCGGGCGCTCGACAAGCCGGGCGACGACGAGGAGCGGGACCAGTGCGAGGGCCCAGCGCAGCAGGACGAGCCTGAGAGGGGTCAATAGTCTCGGCTGCCCCCGCCCACGATGTAATTGCCTGCCCAGAACAAACGTTGCCACGAGTAGCGCCGCGATCGCGATCCCCAGAGCGCCGCGAGGTGCGGGCAAGATTGGTGTTCAACTCGTTGTTTGACGAGCCCGGCATCGTCAGATGACGGCGGTGCCGCGGAAGCACGTGGTCGTCGCTCCGCCGACCCATACTGTGCCGTCGGAATCGGCGGTGATCGTGATGTCACCGGCCCTCCCGAGCCTGGTGCCTTGGGAAACCCTGTAGCTGCTGGGTGCGGCGCCCTCACGGGTCAGCCACTGCCCGACGGAGGCGTTCATGCTGCCGCATACGGGGTCCTCGGCTACCCCGACCCCCGGGGCGAAGGTACGCATCTCGAACGCGTGTTCCGAACCCTCCGGATAGGCGCCGATCGCACCGATCATGGCTGTTGGGATCTGCGAGAGATCAGGCTCAAGGTCGAGCACTTCCTGGGCAGTGGCGAGACGGATGACGGCCCAACCGGGTCCGTTGTCCACCCATTGATGGGAGAGTACCTGGTCATGGCGGATGCCGAAGGCCGCCACGGTTTGCGCCAGATAGTCCCTGTCCAGGTCACCGGTGCGCTGGGTTGCCGGTGCGGCGAACGAAAGGATTCCCTCGCCGCGCTGCACGTCAATCAGTCCCGCCTTGCATTCCTGGACGATGCGGTCAGCTCGTCGCGGCGTCCCACCATGCTCAAGCCAAGCATGGGCGGAGCCGAGCGTGGGGTGACCGGCGAATGGGAGTTCGCCTCCCGGGGTGAAGATCCGCACCCGGTAGTCAGCCTCCCGTGTCGTGGGCGGCAGCAGAAAGGTCGTCTCCGACAGATTCGTCCATCTGGCGACGCGTTGCATTGCTTCATCGTCGAGTCCCGTTGCCTCAAGCACGACGGCGACCGGATTCCCGAGATATGGGGTATGGGAGAACACGTCGACCTGGGCAAACGGGCGTTCGGTAACTACGAAGGTCATGGCGGGTCTTTCTCCTGATGCGCTGGGATACACAAGATGTGGGGTCTGTCTTGACACGCTATTGGATAGCTGGTCTTTAAATAAAGGTCCAGTTTTGAAAACTGGCAGGCCGATTACCGGCCCTAAAGACGAGCACCACGCGACAACCCGGCCCACCTCGAACTCGCGGCAACCCCGCGAACAAGCCCAATACATCGCCGCAGTAAGAACTTGCAGACAAAGCCTTTAGAGGATTAGGCGCTTCGCCCCCGGTGTTCCGCCACTACAAGGCAGACGCCATCGCCCCAATGCTCGGTCCTCCCCCATCCGGCAGTGTGTCTGGTTCGGCCACACCCTAACCTGACTTCCGGGCGCCTGGTCACGGAGGGTTCTACCCGCCGACGGAGATCGGCTTGTGCTAAAAGGCATGGAGAGTAGCAAACAGGTCATCTCGGCCCCTTGCGCCATATGTGTCCT
>Ga0308170_10000381_pt1 | contig 61016 bp, 42 predicted proteins | sample PhyBR2_2_FD_202136 | JGI IMG/M metagenome (GOLD analysis project Ga0308170, IMG submission 202136) | Phyllosphere microbial communities from UC Gill Tract Community Farm, Albany, California, United States - DLSLSB.R2 | ecosystem: Host-associated > Plants > Phyllosphere > Unclassified | place... | reverse complement strand
ACAAAAGCCTAAGTTGTCAAAATGTCAATTTTACAAAAAAGGCTATTTTATCACTTTTTCACAACAATTTAAATGTCATCAGAAAAATTGCAATATTTCCAACCAATTATCAGAAGAAATTATTGTAGAAAAATATTGAGCAGTTCATTACAAACTAAGAAACAAAAAGAAATGTAAAAATTCTAAAACTTCTTTTTGCTTCTATTGTTGTTTGAATCCAATCTATAACTAATTCTTTTTTTTTGTAAATATTTGGATATTTTAAAGATTAGATTTTGTTTATACTAAGCCCTTTCCATCTTAATTTACTATGTTTCATATGCATAGTTTGTTATCATTACGGATAAATCAGACCATGCAAAATTTTTCAAAAAGGAATTTTACCAATAAATGGTAAACAGAAGAAAATGTCAATCTTTCAGAATCTTAAAATTAGCAATAAAATTGTGCTGTTGCTTGATTTATAGGCGCTTGAAAAAGACTTGATCATTAGAATCTTAAAGCCGAGATTTAAAATGTGTAAAAAAGTATTTAGAATTTCAGAAAAGAGATCAAATCAAGTTAGAATAAGAATTTCAGTGCTTAAATAAAAATTTATGTGGTTGGGAAGAAGTCTTTATTCCTCAAATATTGAAGTTTTGACAAATTTGATTTCTCATATTTGAAAAGATAAGATTTTTTTTTGCAAGAAAGCATTTTAATTTAAATCAGAGATTAGCAGGGCTATTTAGAAATAGCGATCAACTTTGCTAAAATTTTTAAATCTAGCAAAGACCGACCCGAATCTTTGAAATGGTAATTTTCGTAGTAGTCAGAAAGCACATCAACTAATATTTTCTTATCAAGAACATTTAGATCCCTAAATCTTTTTTTAAAGCTTTTCTTCAGTTTTCTACTTTTTTCTCCTGCCAGAACCTCCAGAGTGCAGTCTTTAAATTTCTGTTTAGTATCTTCATCAGGCAAAAATGATCTTCCTAAAAACATTTTCAGAATTTCTGCATATGAAAAGTCGAGTGAAACAGTGTTAGCTATGAAAAATGATATTATTAGCTGTTTAACATCTAACTTTAGTCTGCTCAAGCCAAAATTGGCACAGACCATTCCAATGCAGATTTTGTATGTCTGCATACTTTCATAGTCACAGCCCCTCACAAAATTTCTATCTTTTTTTGATTTATCAAAGAAGCTGAAGTATTTCATAAATTTAAGATCCTTAGACTTTAAAACCTGTCTTCTTAGAATTCTAAGAATTCCCAAATCAGCTGTCCCGTTCCTTACTATCGAAAGGGAAATTAGCAGAAAATTGAACATAATTTTCAGTGGCGGGCATGTTTCTAGCTTCTCTTCTACCATCTCCGCCATATTTATAAGCCAATCATAAATGCCTGTGTCCCCATCCGCTTTATTCATTGCGTTTTCTCTGTCTTTCAGCCATTTCAAAGAAATATAAAATACATCAGCTGCATTTTTGTAGATTTCAGGGATGCTTCCTGAATCATTGAAGGAAAAGTTATGAATGACAGAATTTACGGACTCAGAAAAATCACAGGTATGCTGAAATAGTCGAGAATAGAATATCTCTTCTGGTCTACAGTCTTGGGTGCGATAAAACTGATCTTTTCCGAAGCCAGAATCAATAGAAGAGAGCCCATTGATTATCAATGAGCAAAACCCATCGTCTAAAATGGGACTAATCGGTTTTGTAACAACAAAAGCACAGCAAAGTGCAGCTAATTTCCTGTATTCGCAATCATAAAATTCACTATTTTTGCCCAAATCCACTGGGCCAAATCTACAGCACTCCTTCAGAAAAAGATCTATGATATTGCTGTCATTAGACTGGTAGTTGTAAATTGCAATAGAGCATAGAACGGCCTTTTTTCTGCTTATATCGGTTGTCTCTAAGTGACTTCTGAAAATGTCGTTGATTTTGATGTTTCTCCTGGAATTATTGTTTATGGATCTTGTGGAAACAAGCAAGAGAGCATAATTTAAAACTTTTGAATCTCCCTGGCTGACCATTTTCAGGTATTTTTGCATGTCTTCGTCTGATATTCCCTTTAGCAGCCCTTCTCCAAATGCAACACCTAAATTATAGCAGACATCCATGTTTGTTGCTTTGTAGTAGTGCGCAAGACATGCACCATTCAAGAAATTGATATCGTCATTTCCCTTGATCTCAACCTTTGAGTCGTTGACCTTGCAAGGATTCTTGAAATATTCACTCTTGTAGATTCCATCAATATTCATGATGAATGATCCAAGAGAGCAGTGTGATCGTAGGATAAAGGAGCTTTGTCGACAGTTGCCAACATCATTAATGTCGGCCTGGATATGTATTGAATTCTCCAGCATAATGTCCAATATATCTCTAATCCGCGTATCCCCAAAATACAGCTCCAGAACTTTAAAAAAGTACTTCTCACAAGTTAAAATATCAGGAATGACAATTTTCTGTTCTACTTGCTCTTTTCTATGTTTTGACTCTTTTTTGATTATAAAATAGGCCAAATTTTTGGAATTTCTGATTTCTGGATCGTAAAAAAAAATTCTTCTGTATTTTCTATCCAGAAATTCCAATTCTGCCTTGGTAAACGGCAATTGAAACACAAAATACTCTCTTTCTTTCAAAGATGGAAATTTGTAAAAAAACGTACTGAAAGTATCTAGCTGGAATTTTGACAAAATCTCTCCGTGTTTTACCAAATTTTCAGGCAAAAGAGCAAATTTTGTGCTCTCAAATCTCTGAGCAGCCATGTCAAGATATTTTTCAACATATCTAGTCTGAGCTTGGAAGATAGCCTTAAGAAACACAACAACTTCTTCCTTTGAGAGGCAGCTAATAACCATTTCTTCCAAAGGACTTATGCTGATAACAGAGGTGGTTTGAAGTGGATTGCTCTTGTCATGCAATTGTGTTTTGTTTTGTAAATTAGAATAATTCTGGTGGCTGATTGCAGGGGTTACCAGGCCAAGCCTTCTTTCACAAGCTTCTGGCTCTGAATCATTCATTTTGCTGTGTGACAGGTGATTCTTAGGATTAAAAAGACTAACCACACCATCATTCTGATTTTGATAGTTAACACCAAAAGTCTCATACGTATTTTCTATTTTGCAATGCACTGATCCTATCCCAGATGCCAAACTTGGCAATACATCCTTTATTATAGGTCGCTTTTCGGTGCAAAAAGATAATGGCTGATGGCCCTTTGAGCAATGAGCCGGATCAGTTTTTTCGATGGCATGCAAAAATCTTTCTTGATCTATCGCTTTATCCTGGTCTTTGAGACTTACTTCGAACATATACCTTCCATTGTCTTCGCTTGCTTGCAAATTTTGTGCAATTAAGCTGTTACAGTAAAATAGTGCATCATAGCTTCTGTCTCCTTTATTGTATCTCACTATGACACATTCTACTCCGCCTACCACAGCCTTCTTGATCTTTAAAACATTTCCAGGAAACACAAACTGCGTATCGGTGTTGTCTGACAAATTTATGAATAAAACTACGCTGTATGACTGGACCAGCAGTATCCCGCCATAAACAATAATATTCTTGACAATGTCTGGCTGAAAGTCTTTTATTGGGCCATACATTAGCCTGCCTCCGTCATAATAAAACTGGATTCCTACAGGCATTCCATTATTGTAGATAAAATAACCTCTTGTGTTTTTAAATATTAGAAATGGCTCAGATACCCCAATGACTTCGCCATTTCCAATAATCTTCAAATTGGTCAAATCCTCTGTTTCCAAAATGCAATTTTTCGTGTCCTGAATGAATATCTTATCACCACACATTATTTTGGTATTTTCTATTCGGTAGAGGCCTCCTTTATATTTGATGAGCTTAGAATTGTATGTTAATCTTCGGCCTCTGTACTTAGTTGTTCTGTATTTCTCGAGAGTCTTTTTTTGATTGCAAGCCGAAGGCATTTCCGCGATTTTCATGGGTTCCTGAAAAATAGAAAAATTAAGTATTATTTTGAGTGGGTGCAATGATCTTTAATATGATTTCAAAAAACATAATATCTGCAACAATAAGTCAAACTTGTATTATCTGTAATAATAGCTTATACGTGTTTTTTCAGGAGATATTGACTTTTCTAGTATGATTTTGTTTTATTTTTACAATATCATACTTTTTAAAGTGATCTAAAAATATAATTTTACACTACTTTTTAAAGTAAGCTAAAAATACGATTTTAATCAGAACTTCAAAGATTTCTCATTTCAGTGAGGCTCTAGAATAACGAAAGTAGAACAGACAAGGAAATCAGTAGCTTGTGCTAGTATTTTTTGTTGAAAATTGTAGCTTTAGAGATGAAAACCCCTTAAATTTGACTTTAAGCATGAAATAAAAATTGTGTCTTAACTTGCTGAACAAATTCTCAGTAAAAGCAATTGCTGTAAATGTCAACAGCTTACTAGCATTTTAAAGAACAACGAAATCAAGAATCAATATGTTTTAATAATATAAGCTAAAAGCAGAATTAAGGCTATTAGAAAAACTATCAAAATGTTTCTTTTGTCATGGTCTAATCTATCCAATGCAATAGAAAAGATCCCCTGATTTTTCTTAAAAGTCTGGTCGTTGCTCTCAATCTGGGATTGGATTGACTCGATGATTAAGGACTGGTTTTTGATTTTGTTAGAAATCTCGGTTGCTGATTTGGTAAGATCAATTGCGCATTCATGAAGAGCCGTGTTTTCAGTGTTCTCCATTGTTTTGTGTAAATATTTGCTGAAAAACTATTGTTTCAGCAAATTAAAGCTAAAACTTTCTTTTGTAAAGTCAGCAACCATGCTTTCCTGCAGTCTTTACAAAAGAAAGCTTCTGTTCGATCATAATTGAAAAATGTGAAATTTTATTTTAGCACAAAGTTTAATAGTATTAAGTACTGCTGTTGAAAGACCCCGATAGCTACTTGCTGATCGCATTACAGCAATTTGTGTTCAAAGCTCAAGCTAGTTTTATTAAAAATTTTCATAAAAAAAATTTAAATTTTGCAGTCAAATGTTCAGAAGACTGGACCAGCGCAGCCAAAAATTTTATAAAGACGTAGCCACGATGGTTAGAAGAATAAATTCGAAGCGCTCCACAATTAAAGCAGAAGTTTACAAAACTCAATCCCCAAAAAGATTCCATGCGCTGCTTCACAAAGTTTTGCTGAACTATGCGGTTCTAAAAGAAATAGTCAAGGAAACAGATTTCATGAAAGACGTTCCTCTTGGAGTTATCATTGCATATGAGATTCTCACTAAGAAAATAAGAAACGACGGATTCAGAAGACAATTTAAGAAAATTCTGGGAGACAGGACATTGCAGACAGTTCATAGAAAAACATGGATCAGAATCAATACTCTCAAAGGAAAGCCAGAGGATTTGGCAGAGTTTAGCATGAAAGACACTTGTATTCCAAATGTATTTGAAATAGTTGATTCCCAAGATGCAAGCCAAGCGTATAAAAATTTAGACGATATTGAAAGCTATGATGAGGACGCAGGATATTCTAGCGATGAAGAAGTTGCAGATGACCCAGAAGATGATGTTGATGAGGAGGATGATGTTGATGAAGAAAACAATGTTAATGAAGATAAAGCGTGTAAGGCATTCAAGACTTCCAGAGATTTGTTCAAAATGCCAGAAATACTCGAAAAGGTGAAAGTTCAAAACTTTTCTAGCTGTCTACCGGCTTTTGTCCTGAATCCTGAGCCTAACTCATTTGTCATTGATGCTACAGCAGCACCAGGAAACAAGACAACACATCTGTGCTCAATAATGGGAGACACAGGCAAAATATTGGCTTTTGAAAGAAACAAGGAGAGATACGATGTTTTGGTAGACCAAGTGCAGAAGTATGGTGCTAGCAACATTGAAACTATCCACAAAGACTTTTTGAAGGTGAAGCCTGAAGAATACAAGCCTGACTACGTTCTTCTTGATCCATCTTGCTCTGGATCAGGAATCCATATTAATTATAAAAAAGACCAGAAAAGAATAGAAACTTTGCGCAACTTCCAGTCCATGATACTCAATCATGCTTTGAAATTTAATCCCAAGGCGCTGGTGTATTCTGTTTGTGCTTGTGACCCAGAAGAAGGCGAAGATGTTGTGAAAGAGGCACTAGAAAAGAATCCAGGATTTTATCTTGAAAATCTAGGAAACTATACCAGCAGGAGAGGAATAGAAGGCTACGACTTTTCAGACAAAGTAATTCGAACAGGAAGCACTGAAGAAGGCGATATTGGGTTTTTTGTGGCTTTATTTCGAAGAAAAGAAGTGGAATAGGTAATTAAAAAACTATTTACAATTATTTAATTATAAAAAAGATGTTTTTAGCTATTTTACAATTTTTTTAGTTTTTCTGATTTACATTTTTTTGAGATTTTCTTGTATACACTTTTTGAGCCTGAAACTTGGGTCTTTTGGCAGTTTATTCTGTTATTCTGCCTCTTTATTTACAATTATGACAAGCTCTATCAGACCGTTGAGACATGGATTCTCAATATAAATTCCCTTCGGCTTGAGATTGTCATTTACTGAGCTAAGATACTTTTCTACTTCCTCGTTGTAGGATGTTCTCATTTTTAGAATAAAAGAGTCCAAGCTGAGCAGAACCTTTACTGGTGTCCATAAGGAATGAGTCTCTTTTTTTAGAATTATATCATTTAGGCCGTCCACATACGAAACCCACTCTTCATATTGTATTCTGTCTTTGAGAATCTCCGGCAATCCTGTTAAAAATGAAATGTTAGCGCTTGCTGGATCTTTCGGAATTCTCAGGACTATTTGTTGGATTCTCATGGCTTGAACGAAGGTTGTTTCAGAACAAATTTTTAAGTTTGTTTCAGACGTAAAAATTTGCTAGTTTGTCCTCAGCTATTAAAACAAGGTTTTAGGCAATCAGATGCAGAACAGCTTAAAGTTGATTGAAGTACCACTTAACAGGGCATCTTAAATAAACTAAAAAAACGTAAATTTTCCAAGTTTCATATTCATGGACAAAGTCATCTGCAGTATTTAACAGACTTCTGTTGAGGAATTAACAACAGATGAGAAGCTGGCTACTGCTTAAGGGTCCTTACAAGAGGGATGAAGTAAAAGATAAAAACTTTGGCAAAAATTTTCAAATTGATCAGTAAAATGATACAGAGGAATGAATCTTGAAAAGTCTTTTTTAGATAAGTCTTCAGCAAGACTATCGATCAATATTAACAATCTCTCTTCAGGCTCTAGCTAATTTTGGGATATGTTTGGAAGTGGCAGTCTTTGATAGTGATTAGTACAGATGTAAAATTTTTATTACCATTAGCAATCAATATCAATAAAAATTTTATTGCCAATTCTTTTTTGTAACAGAAAATACTGCCTTCAGCCAGGGAGAGCAATAAAGAAGCTTGACTCAAATAAAACCAGCTTTAGGCATGTAAAACTTTGTTTCTAGTAGGACATTTAGCAATAAAAACACGGAAAATTTTTAATTATTTGAGGAATTATTTTTATCAGCAATTATACTTTCAATAAGCTTAAGTACTTTCGGGTGATTTGAGGTATACTTTTGGACATTAGGCAGAATGTACCCATCAACAACATGATCAGAAAGACTGCTTAAGCACATCAACGCACCATACTGTGCATTCTCGGTCTTCGTATCATCCAGCCAGCACTTCAACAGAAAATTGATAATTCTCGGAGACAAACTTTTGTACTTCAGGCTAAATGTCTTATAAACATGTTGGATGATTTTAGAGGCTCTTTCTCTCAGCCTTTCAGGAATACTCTTTCCTATTACACAGGAAAAAAGGGATGGCAGGATTTCATGGAGATAAGGATCTATAAATATGTACTTGTTGATCAACAGGCTGTTATACATTCCAAGAATGGTTTCTACCGCATTTTCATCCTTGAAATTCTTTTTAAGCTCCAGCTTGAAGTGATGCAAAAAGTAAGGCACAAGCTGCTGGATCCCAGACTCATTCAACAGGCAGTCAATGGCGATTTCAGGATCAGTCTCCATTGTCTGCAGTATTTTATCATAGTACATACTAAGCTCTTTGGTCAGCAGATGCTTGTTCTGCTGCTTAAGCTCTAATTCCTCTTGGTATGCTGTTAGACTGTCCTGTTTTACGTTTGGCTTTTCGATAAGGACAGGATTCTGCTGGATTGGCGGCTGTACACCTTCGATCGCAAGCCAATGGCTTTGCACATATGGCTTAAGGGCAATCTTGGGCAGGGGCTTTTCCAGGTACTCTTCCAAGTCAACCTCCTCGTCGGGAACATAATATATATTACAGGGCAGCCCTCTGAATATCAAAGTCTCGCTTGAGCTGTATCCGAAAAGGGGCTCGACATTCCTGCTTATTAATGCATTATTTATGTCTCCCGTGTTTAGCTTTGTTCTATGTGACGCAACCATGAATTTGGCAGCCTCCTGGCAGACCTCCTTCAGCCTATACTCTAAGTCCTGCCCCAACAGTCGCAACGCTTCGTCTTCTATCGTTGATATTCCAATCGATTGGGCAAAAGATTTGAGAGTTTCCTTCGAGAATACCATTTGGGGATTTCTTAAATAAAATAAAAATATCTTTAAAAGTCAAAGAAGCATAAAACTAAGCACAAAATGTTGAACGAAGCAATAGTCAATCTTTATAGTCAATATTATCAGTAAAATATTATGTCTTGCCGTTCAGAAACCTAGTTTATAGAGACATGCTTCTGGATTTCACTTACATTAATCAACTTCCAAATAACCTTTTTTCATCATTTTGCTCAATATTAAACATTGTGAAGTTGCCCCTTAAAAATGTTAAACAGTTTATTTTTGTGTTTTATAAAACATGTATCAATAAAGGAGAAATAAAAGATAGCTTCATGGATGAATACGAAGAAAAAAGAGCAAAAATGAAGATCGTGGATCTCATCAGAAAGCAAGTGGATCCGTACGATGCCACACCTATGAATGTCTATGAAATAAGAAACTACGTATACTATGGGTTTTCTGATCCAAAGCTTAGACCAAAGTACTGGAAAATACTGCTAAATTATTATTCCTCAAACAAGTTCAAGACAGAGATGTTTTACAAGCAGGCAAGAACATCATATCATGAGATTCTTAAGGGAATAGAGCCTGAAGACTCCAGGCTTGACGATATTTCTGCGATCATAAAGCCTGAAATCGAGCGGTCTGCGCTGATAAATGCAAATGAGACATTGGCGTGCTACAAAGAGCCTATAGAAAGAATCCTAGCATCCTTTTGTGTAATCAACCCAGGTATTGGCTATGTGCAGGGCATGATAAATTTAGCTTTCATTTTTTACCATGTTCTGCGTCAGGAAGATGATCTTGAAGAGCTCAAGTATGTAGAAGAAGATGCATTCTATCTCTTCAACAACTTGGTGTCTGAAATGTCTAACCTGTTTATAGCAGAGTTAGACAATGGAAAAAGGGGCCTGAAGGATAAAGTTTCTGAAATTTTCGAGATCATCAAAGTCAAAGATCCTGAATTGCACAAAGCAATGACAAAGAAAGAGCTAGACAAGTCTATGTTTCCAGTAAAATGGATTTTGCTGCTCTTTACAAGCGAGTATGAAATTGAGGACACTTTGTGGCTCTGGGATAGAATACTGAGTGATGCCTACAGATTTGAAATGCTGTCGTACTTGTCTGCAACAATTGTAATTCTTATGAGAGATATTCTGCTGAGTGAAGATTTCGAAAAATGCATGATTGTTCTTCAGAAGCCTAATTTGATAGGCCCAAAGCTGGTGTTTGAAATTGCAGATTTGATGCGAAGAGAAGAAAAGGACATTAGATTGATCATAAAAGAAAGATTGAAGAACTGAATAAAGTCAATTCATTTTAAACAGTATTTTATTGATGTAAAACTATAAGATTAAATATTAGGTTTTTAATTGGCAAAATCTTTAATCAATTTTAATTGGCAAATCTATAGAGCTATAAGATTAAATCATTTTTAATCAGTCAAATACAATAAATATAATCTAACAGAGTATACAAATATTGTTTGCAATAAAAGTTTTACATAAAGTAATATTTTAGTATTAATAAATCCCCATTAACTACAATTATGAGTTGTTCATAATGTTATATCATTGCATAAAGACATCCAAATCTGTTCTCATTTATTCTTTGATAGCTTTTCAAAAAATTGTGCAGCTTAGAAAAGAACAAAAAATTTTCATACTGGATTATGGCTGAAGAATTTGCAGAAGAAAGTGCTAAAATTGTTAAGGAAGATGACACATTCTTTAATCCAGCCCAAAAGCTCAACAGAGACATTTCAGCCGCAGCAATAAAAGCTTATTTCAAAGACAAGGATAATATTCGGGTGCTGACAGCCATGTCAGCCACAGGCCTAAGAGGAATACGATATTTGAATGAAATAAACAATGTTTCTCTCTATTTCAATGACATATGTCCCAAGGCTGTTGATACAATTGCAAGGAATCTGAAATTAAATGGATATGAAAACTTTAAACAGTTGGGCAAGGAGGAGTGTCTGAGAGAAAGCTCAGGAAAAATAAACATTACCCTTAGTGACTGCCATCTGATCATGCACAAGTACCATTCGTATTTTGATGTTATAGACATTGACCCGTTTGGAAGCTCGGCAGAATTCGTGAATTCTGCTTTTAAGGGAGTCAAGCACAATGGACTCATATGCTTTACATGCACGGATAAAGCAGCCTTGTGCTCGAATGTGCCTAAATGCTATATGAAGTACAACACTTTGATCAAAAAGATATACTGCAAGAACGAGACGCCCATTAGAGTTTTGTTGAGCTACATTTCTAGGGAATTTGCCAAATACGATTCTAAAATAATACCAGTGCTGAGTTTGAGTGTAGATTTCTATGTTAGAGTGATTGTGCGGGTTTTCAAGGGACAAGGAAAGTCTGTCCTAGAAAGCAATAGCTATGTGAGCATATGCGACTGCTTGAACACAGAAAAAATAGCATTGAATAAGCCAAGAAGTCTTGTCTGCACTGTTTGCCAGAAGCACACCCAGCTTTATGGTCCTTTCTGGAACAGAGAAATCTATGATGGAAGCATCATTGACAGAATGCTGAATGAAAATGAGGAGTGTGGAAATGAACGGATGGTTGGAATTTTGAGGCTGATGAAACAAGAAATACCTGAAATGTTTTATTATGAAATGCCAGTTTTATCTTCTAAGTTTAAAATCAATTGCTGCAAGCTCAAGGACGTCATGAATGCCCTGGCTAATGCCAATTACGCAGTTTCCTTGACGCATTGCGACAACAACTCATTCAAAACAAATGCTCCTTTTGAAATCATAAAAAAAGTTATGATTCAATCAAATTCTAAAGTCACAGGCGAGTTTTCATTTGAGCCTAACGAAAAAGTCACAGAGATATTTCAACAAAACTACTTTAAAGGATTGATCGCATCTGGCCTGAAACCGCTCTCGTTGCCAAAGAAACAGTTGCCCTGACTGACAAACATTAAACATTTCAAATAACATCTTCCTCTTTGAGTTAAACTTGACAAAATTTTGAAATTGCTTTTGTGAAAATGACTTGTTTTTCTGGCTATTCCAGCCCATGGACTTTTTGGATAAGTTCTTTAGCGCTCTTCCCTTGTTCTTGATTTCATTTTATTTCTTAAAGGCCTTTACAGATTTAAATAGTTACAAAATAGTAAAATTTCTGCTCTTTGGTGCTGTCTTCTCTTCATTGCTAAAGCTTCTGATCAGAAAAAAAAGAAGACAGAAAAGCTTTGTGTTTATTCCTTGGCAGGCCTCTGATAAGCTTCGCAAGCTAAACATAAGTTATGGATTTCCATCATCCCACACAGTGTTTTATGCCTCATACTTTTTTATAAAACCTAGCTGTGTGACGGTGATATTGCTTTTGTTAGGAACTTTTTTTAGAATCTTCTATCAGCACCACACAAGATATGAAGTCTTATGCAGCATATTAGTTACTGCCATGTTATATAAAATATATAATTTACGATAAAATGATTAAGATCTTATGTATTTCTTGTTTAAATAAAGCTTTATTGAAGAAAATGTCTTGATCAAATTTTTTGTACCAAAACCGTTACAGTCAAAACCAATAGAAAAGCACAAGATCAATTTAAGATGCTAGTTTTATTAAACAGAACTAATTAATCACATATCCAATAATTATCAAAATTTAGGATATCAAAAACTGATATTTTGTTGCAAAAATTTACAAGACTCCTTATTTTACATCATTGTTCTTGCACTTAACAATATAAAGTCATCCAAGCTCATAAGAATGAAAACAGCTAATTAAGAAGTTAGATCAAGAAGATCCTTTTTGTGAAAACTTTGTTGCTTCAGCCGTCTTCAATATCTTCTTGCGATCTTCAGCATTGACATTAATCTCTATAATCCCTTTCGAAAATTTTATGACATTGTGATCGACAAATTCGCTCAAAAGATCTGTAACTGTGCTGATTTTGTTCAGCATCAGAGTCTTTTTAACCGCATCAAATAGCTGGGATGTGGGACAATTTCCGATCTTCACTAATTCCAAAAAAACAAACCTCGACTTTTCTGAGAGATTGCTCAAAATTGACAAAACACTTGCAACATTGCTAGTCTCAATTTCCATGTCCATTGTTTCCTCATTGTAGTTCTCAAATGTAGTTAAGTCCCTAAGTATAAAATTGTAACCAACCAAATCTGCAAATTCAAATCTAAAATTTATATTCTCAATGGTTCCAATTATTTTCATAGCCTTTAGATTTTTGAATTCGCTTTCATTTAGAGTAAAATTTAAGAGAATCAGGAGAAGACTTTGTCCTTTCTCGTAAAGATGCTCGTCTATCTTCATTATGCTGGCATTTGCCTTGGAATAGTAGCCTTCTAAGGCCAAATCGTCGGCAATTGACTTTGGAGAGTAAAACAACATATTGAATATTTTAGCATCTGGAAACATCTCAGACAGCAGCTTTTTCTTACAGCCGTAGCCATAAAAAAGAACATTGAATGACTCAAGAAGAAAATTGTATTCTTGGATGCATCTTTTATGAAAGTCCAGAAGATTAGAGTTGCCAGCTTCTTCGTCCATGGATTCATTTTTTAGATTTTTTTAGAGCTACACTTTACACTCAATGGGAATAACAGAACTACAAATACAGCAGCCGTACTTTCTTTAGCCAGGCTTGAGTTTAAAAATTTTGTCTTTGCACTCTTGCTTTCTTTTTTACTGTAAAAAAGCTACAAACAACTACTTTTGCCAAATAAAATTTGTTCAACAGAAAAAACTAAAAAATAAGTTTGATGTTGCCAAATTTTACCTAATGTGCTAAAAGCTTCATATTTATTCAAGGAGACTAGCCAATAGTACAAAATCATAGCACTAATCTAAACAAATGTTCCAAGCCAATAAGACATTAAGTTTATTCATATTCAGTTGCTGGGCACTTTTAGAGGCTTATTTATTAAGAAGATCAAGTACTTGATCGAAATCAATCGGTGTGTCAAAAACAGAGCTAAAAATCTGTTTTGACATTGATTTATGAAGTTTTTGATTCAAGCATGCACAAACCTCACATAAGTTTTTCAAAAATACCCTGCTGTAGGACTTCAGGTATGCAAAGCTGTCTAGAAAGAAGCCTATTTTGATATTTTCGGAAAACTTATCGTAGTCAGAAGGATGGATGAAGGAATAGAGATTTCTTTGCAAGAACATGGAAAGAAGAACAGCAAGATCTTCCAGAGAGTTGACATCAGGCATCAATTTCACATTGCCGCCGCTTTTCATGATCTTGATATAACTACAAACGTAGAAGTCTATTTGATCAGAATCATACGATCTTAGTATGTCATTTTCATACAAGAATAAGCTATGATCTGATGCATCATTCGCAGAGATTGGTACTCTTGCAGAGTTATTGCAAGAGAATCTGCATATTGAATGGCGAATATGATCAAATATAGCCTTTTTTTGGTCAAAAGAGATCTGATCCTCAAGATACGAGTTGATAAGAAATGGAACCATTCGTTCTTTTTCGACGCTTTCCAGAAGGACCTTGATGATCTGCATATTATTTGGCCTTGAGATTTCATTTAGTCTTTTATTCTTTATGAAATTGCTGAGTACCTCGGGCATCTCTCTTTGGGAAACCTTGGTAATTCCTCCTGCTCTAAAGCTAGAGTCTTCGATCTTTATTTCGTAAAACTCAGTCTTACCTGACGAATTCATAATTCGGTCGATGCACGTTACAATAATCTCAGACTCTATAAGATACGAACATGGATTCTTGTCATCATAGCTTCCATTCAGCCTATAGCATATTTTTCCTTTTATTTCACTTTTATATTTGGCCTTGTAGAACGTATTGTAAAAATCTATGGCAACTTCTTTGTTGAAAACGTCAAAAGAGACAAAACTGTCGGGAGAAAAGACGCCTTTCAAGTGCTCTGAAAAAATAAACATTTTTTTGTTGTATAAAATAATATTTGCGTGTAAGACCCCAATTTCGCTAAAAAACCTACAGTCCTGCGAAAAAAAGGATATTTGATTCTCAAAAATAAAAATTTTGAATTGTTTTGTGTCTTTCAGTGCGTCGATTGTTCCTCGTAGTAGCCTGTCTTTTAGAAACTCATTAGAAGACACCTTCAGCAGATCAATTTTGCACTTTCTCAGGGCAGATTTTTCAGCCTCTGAGTTCAGCCTTGTATTGAAGTTAGAAGAAATTGTGATTAGTTTGGTCAGATTGTCAGAGGGATCATACTCAGCCATCTGTCTAAATACCTTAGAATAATTAGTTATTTTGCAGATGACATATGTGAATGCCTCTGCAACCGACTTTTTGATAGAGCAGGCCATCGAATGCAAAATATCGTCATACTCCGATATAAAATCAAAATATACATTGAACTTGTCAAAGACACCAATGTAGAACACTGATAGACTGCTGGCATCGTAAAATTTGCATTTTTTGGTCTCAATGTCAATCCCTTGCTTCATCAGCAATTCTTTGACCTGATCCAAAATATCAGGCTTAAAGTGTCCCGAATATGCTTCTAAAATCCCAGCTATGATTTCAGAATAAATTGAAACAACCTTCAAAAACTGAACCAGGTCTCTTTTTTTGAGATCATCATTGGTTTCCATGTATTTTTCAAATGAGCTGCTGTATTCACTGATTTTGACAAAGAAAAAGACTTCTTCAGCCAAAAATTTATCGAAAAATGCCTCCTTCAAATTCTTATCTTTGCAGCATGTCTCTTCGACCACATCCTCTAAAACTATTTCACTGGAAAAGGTAGAACCTGAAAATTCGACCAGTGCAGGCTCGCATAGTGAATATGTGATGACATCACAATTCTTAAGTTCAAAGAAGTCTCCGATATCTTCCCAATTAAAATCCTTGTAGTCATTGTATATTTTTCCTTTTATTACATCCATCTCGCTTCTGCTCCCAATGGAAAGATGAACAGTCATCATCTTGAAGAGTGAACCCAGCAGAGTGTTCTGCTCCTTTACAAGCCTAGCATCTTCAAAATTCTCGATAAAGTGGTTAAAATATGCTTTCAGGGAGTATCTTAAGACTGCATATCTGTTGTCCCTGTTTGAAGGTAGTCTCTGGAAGGAGAATGATTTTACTCCCAAGACTGAAACCACTGTAGACTTGGTATTTTCTATGATTATTTGCAGATTTCCAATATGCTTGTACCGTGCAGCGTATATGAATGGCATGCTGCCCATAAGGATTATTTTTCTGATAAATAAAATATTGCAGAATCTCAATAATACAAGAAGTCTGTTGAAAGTCACAAAAGTGAACTCGACTTAATATTCGTCATTATTCATATGCACTTCATTACTAGAGCTCTGTGAGCTAATCTCTGAAGCAAACATACTCAAATATCTTTTCTCGGCAATGTTTGGAAATTAAAATAAAACACAATTTTTATAAGTGGATTTTTCAGCAAGGTGATAGCATATTTTTTATGATTTGGCCTGCTGGAACTTTGGCAGATCGTTTTATCTACAGAATTACAACTTTAATTGCCAATTCCTTTGCTAAACTTGCCTTCGCCAGCTCATTTTCGCTTTTCTTCAACGGTTTATTCTCATGACAAAAATATTGATAAAAAATGTTTGTTTTACATTCTTTCAAAGTGACTATTCCGTTATTTGATGTTATTTTATAAACTAGCTTTTATTTCACAAAATGTCTTTTATTTAACATGTCTGCTATTAAAGACAAAAACAACTGAATGCCTTCAGTTATTTAAATTGTCGAAGTAGTGTGCTTGTTTTAGTTACTGCAGCCTCATGGCTAGCCTTTCGACTTCTGTTCTAACTTTTATTTTTCAACTCTTTTCTTCAAATAAAAATTTTACTAATAATTTTTGAAGTAGCCCAGAATGCCGACTATGCTTGTCAGCACCAAAAAAACAGACCCCTCGATCAAAACCATATTGAGGGATTTCGAATATATGATTGACTCTGTTGTGGAGGATAAATTTGACATTAGAAAGGATGCAGGAGTTCTTGCAACTTATATGGACATAAACGAATGTGATAACTGCATTTATTTTGAATACACAAGCAGAAATCAGCGGCTGTGGATAACAGACTCTGATATTACTCTTAAATTTAGAATTGTGCAGTATATGAGCATATACGACCTGTCGTTTCCCGTCAACTACCACAAGTATGCCGGCCATGTGTTAATATTCTCTAAAGAGTTTGATGAAGATGAAAATCTAGGTGCCATCCGAAAAATTTTCGAGAAGGCTTTTAGACCAAAAGAAGATGCGCCTGTTGAAAGAGTGATAGGATTCTTTGTCTACGATGAGATGATATGTATTAGAAATTATCTTATAAACGGTGTTGAGGAGATTGGACCTAGAATAAATATTTTGATAGAGAAAGCATTCCAAGGATGCTTTAAGGGCCCCAAAATTTCTATGGGATCTGCCGGCAATGGGGAGCCTGAAAATTAGCATCTACAAATAAATTGTTAACAGGCATCATTAGAAAATGTTTATTAAAAATTTTGTACTTTTTGACAGTTTTTAGCAAAAGTCAAAAAAGTAGTTTTAATGCGAATATCGGTGTTTATAATGCCAAAGTTCTGTATATTCTCCAAGATCTAAATGTGAGAGATTCGAACAGTTATAAACACTAAAGAATTTTGTTGTCTGCAACATTTTCAATCAGCAGTGTTGAATTATGTTGATGAAAAGGCTTTTGAGACAAGGATTATTTGCATTGTTTTTGCTATAGACAACCAAGATGTTTATTGTGGCATAAGCTTATTCTACAACAATCATTTTCATCAACATAATTCAACATTCAAATCCATTTACTTGCATGTTCTTCTATTTTATGCTCAGTAAACCTGAACAGTTTTTGTATAATACATGCTCCTAATCTGTAAAGTATTTCAAACATTCGTTTCTGTTCTGAAAATCATAAATTCATCCATCTTTTAACCAAAGAAAATCGCTTATTCTTTAAATATAAAACAGGAGAAAACTAAATAAAATTTTTACATGGCAATCCGTTTGCATAGGCAACAAAACATAATTAAAATACAACAATAGTGCAAGTGCAGTTTAAAAGTAATACTTTATTGATTAGTTGCAGTACTTCTGATTTTTTCTTTTTTAGAACTGACAAATCTCTTAATTTTGGAGTCCAGCAGAGTAGGAGAGCTGACCATCTCTTTTAGCTCATTTTCGGGCAAAGAAGAAAACTCCTTGGAAACTATTTGGGCAAACTCTTCCATCGTCTTCGCGTTGAACTCAGACAAGTAGGATCTGTAGCGGGCAGATGACTTTGCAATAATGTTTTCAATAGCTCTGACGAGCTTGCTGCAGCTGCTATTGTGAAACCTGTCTCCTGAGTTTGAGCTCATCGAACACATCTTCACAGGCTCATCTTCAGACAGCCGCTCAATCTTGTTTTTGTAGTAGGACACCTGCAATTTGTTCTCGTCCAGGCATATTCCGCCCACATTCTCGTATGCTGCTGCTGCCTCCTCAGGTGTAGAAAAGCAGATGTATCCGTACTGGAAGTTGCTGCTTGGCGAGCTTTTCTCGATCTTAATATTCGTTACGGTTCCGAACTTGGAAAAAATATTCTTTATCTCCTCTTTGGAAAACGAATCAGGTATGTTGGAGACGTATAAGTTTCGCTTGGCATGGTTCCCATCCAAAGAAAGAGAGTCCAGCAGCTTGCGAAGCTGTTCTTCTCTTTCCTTCTTCTTCTCAGCCTTCTGAATGTAAAAGGGTGGTATAACAAGAACTTCGTCATCCTCATACTCCTCGGGATCAAACTTGAACTGCTCGTGAAGGCCCTCAATGGCCTTGGAAGCATCCTCGGGCCTGACAAAGTTAGCACAGGCATATCCCACAGGGACGCCCTTACTGCTCAGCGGCATAAAAATAGAGTTCACTTCTCCGTATCTCTCAAGTATTCCTTTCAAGCGCTCTTCTGATATGCTCAAGGGAAAGTTTTTGATGTAGACATTGGTGAATACAGGCACACTTTGCTCTGCCTCCACTTTGGCACCCTTGAGATGCTTGTCGTAAAGCATCACCTCAAGTGCATTATTCCCAATCTTTGCATTCTGGCAAGTTTGGATAGACTTCTTTGCCGACTTGGCATTCTTGTATTGGACAAATCCAAACCCCTTGGACTCCCCATTCTCATTTGTTGCTACCTTGCAGGACACAACAGGCCCAAACATCTTGAAGATCTCGTAGAGGTCCTTGGAGTTCAGCTTGTCAGGCAGATTCTTCACAAAAATGTTCGAGTTGGGCGGGTAGCTCTGCTCCTTGTTATAAATGGTCAAAATCATCTGTCTACTGTGGAGAGAATAGTAGTTGAATTTGTCTATAATCTGCTCGGCATCTTTTATGCTGCTGAAAGTCACAAAAGCAAAAGCTGTCTTCGTGTCACCCTTCTTACGCAATGATATCTTAAGAACAGGGGCAGCAGAGGAGAATAATGAGATGAGCTCCACAGATGTTGTTTCTGCTGAGAGATTTCCGCAATGGACAATCGGCTGGGCTTCTGTTTCTGGAATTGGGCTGTCCATTATTCAGAGGGCTTAAAAATTTTGTAATAATTTGAAAATTATAAAAATTTGAATGAATGGAATGAAAGTGGAACTTTATTTTTTGATCTTCGTCACGCCTTATTAATAATAAACAGAAATTAAAACATCCGTAATTTGTACAATTTTTAATCAAAGAAATTAAATCACATGAGAAAATTTATAAGACGTGCTAAACACAAGGTAATTATTTATTAAATGCACAGGTTTGGCCCAGCATTTCTGCAGGTGAATTATTGAACTTCTAAAAACTACTTAAACGTAGCATCTGTGATTATTTTGTAAATGTCTTCATGTGAGACCTGCTACCATATAATATTAATCTGCTTATCTTATTATATCCTACATAAATGCGCTTTGTAAATACAAACTGTTGTTAATATTCAATTTAAATACAATTGTTGTTAATATTCAATGTAAATACAATTGTTTGTCATTAATTAACGTTTTCATAGAGAATGTACTTTGTTTATTTTTGTGCTTTAAGCCCAATATTGTAATTCCTAAATAACATGCTCAATCATCCATCCCTATGGTCTCAAAGGAAACTAACAGAATTCTCTTAGCAACTGAAAACATTGCAGATGACAAAGACTCTCTGGATGGCCTAAACAAATTTATAAAAAGATACCATACGCTGGATCCTAGCCTGGATCTGCTGGCAGATGCGGTGAAGACAAACAAGGTGTTTTTCGAAGTGTATGATGTAATGATCAAGTCTTTGAACCAAGAACTGGAGACCGTCCAAGAAAATGTGTTGCATCTGGAAAACAAAATCAAGTTTCAAACAGACGTTTACAACAGACTCAAGAATATCTGCCTGACTATGGCCATCGATGACGACAGCCTCCACATTCTGGAAAACGGCAGCTTTGAGGACTCTGTTGATCTTTCTAAAATGGAAACAAGCCTGGGCATCTTGAAAAATGTGCCTGAAAATATTTACACGCTGAGGATTGTTGAAGAAAGGTCCTCAGAAATATTTGAGGTTGAGCGCAACTTCCTGAAGAGATTTACGGCTTTCTTGTCTAAGGTTGCTATCCAGTCTGAGAGCAAGGGAGAACTTAAAGTCCACAGAAGCTTCTATGAAATGATGTCTAAGTATAAGTTTATTTTTAAGTTTGGAAAATCACAGGAAGACTTTTACAGAATTTTGTCGGTTTTGTACGTTAAAAAGTCGAAATCTCTGTATGAAAATGAATTTCAAAGCCACCTCGACAGAGTTTCTGAGCTGATCAATGACAACCAGTCTCTGGCATATTGCATCGATTCCCTAATAAAGACATACCAGGCACTTTCAGAATGTGAAGTCAATTTCATGAAGCTTATGGACATTACTCTGTCTGTCTCAGAAATTTTCAATTCTGTCGATGCAATGATATTGGAGTTTCTCGATAGATTTTTTCAAAAATCAAAATTTTGTGTGTTTTTGTCGATCCATCAGTTTACAAATGAAAATTTCAGAGAACCCCTTGGATCACTCTATTCTATGTTAGTTGAAAAGTATAGAATATTTGAAAAGCTGTACTTCTCTAAACTTAAAGAGTCCTCGCCCAGCTTTGACTTTGCTGTCACTGTCAATCTGCTTCTTTCTGATCACATTTACAGGGAGATATTGGAGAAGGCCGCTCCAATCATCTATCATAAGCTTACTGATAAAAATGAATACAATAACGCCAGCAAGGCCATGCAAAATCTGCAAATTCTCTATTCTATTGAGGACGACAAAAGAGAAGAGCCTCTGGAAACTGCAAAAAGCCTATCTGTTCCTCTAATAATAGATAAAGGCGTGGATGCCACTAACAATGATTTAAATGAGCTTTTTAGCTTCATAAAGTCGGACAAGTCCGGAGCAGACGATGCAAAAACTTTTATAAAATCAGTCATATTGGAGAATACGGACGAAAGCAACAAGAATTCTGTGATGAAGAAACTCTCTAAATTTTAGAGAGCTTTAAGGCTTTTTACATGGAGCCAGCTTTCTTTTATGTTGAAATATAGCTTAGAAACATGCTTTTGCTGCCATTGAGTCTTTTAAAAAATACTTTTGTTGCTTAAATAAAACTCTGTCTTAAAATTTGTTTATTTCTTGTAAATATCCAATTTTTCTCACAAAATTCTTTTTTTTTCACCAAAAATTTTTAAAATAATAGTTTTCAGATAAAAATTTTAGAATCGTTCTTTAGAGCACCAATTGCAAAATTAGTGTTCTGAACCTGCTTCAGGTTCAATGTTCGCAGGTTAAACTCCCTATTAAATAACTAGAAGTTGTTTTTATTCTCCGATGATTTTAATTTCAAAAGACCTAAGGCTGCATCTATTCTCTTTCTGGCTTCATTGTGTAGTAAGTGTTTTTTGGGGATTGCATTGATCTTCAGCTCGCTTAACAGGACCATTTCCTTCTCTTTTTTCATTTTAATATTTTTGGATTCCTGCTTATCCTTAGACAAGTTCTTTTTTTGAGCTTTAGTGCCAGTTTTACTCATTCTAGGGTAAAATATTTTATATCATATAAATAATATGAGATTGATTGAAATCTGCAATACCAAAATATTGACTCTTTTGATTTGGCAGGACAAAAATTGTGTTAGAAATGTGGTTGTTTCTAATTGTTGTTCTTTCTCCTGAGAGTTTTACTTGCTCAGTATGAAGCTTTGATAGCCTGAAATTGTAAATAATAAATTTCAATTTGTTCAGAAGAAGTCACAGATTTCAATCGAGCACACCTCAAATTATTCTTATTTGTTAAAAGATGAAAATTGTTTTTAAATTTTAGTACTACTGGCCGGATGCCTTGGTTTTAGGTTGTGCAAGCACTCTCAAATTTAATATTGAAATAAACAATAAATTTGTATTACTTTGTTTGTTGTGACGAAAAATTTTTAACCAAAAATTCTCCAAATCAAAGCAAAATTTTTAAATTCAGGAGAACTTTTCCAGAAGTGCAAAATCTCTATTTTTAAATGCAACTTATTTCCCCACTCAAAATCTTCTGCATTTCTCATTGAACTGAATGCTGCAGATAAAACTTTGTATTTTTGAACAATAATGAATATTTTGTGCAGTACAAATTTGTCAACATGCTTGCCTAGACTTGTTGCTATAGAACAACTTCAGCTATAAGCACAGTAAAAATTACCCCAATTATGATCTCAAGCTTTTTTAATATTTAAATTAGTTAAGATCGATAAATCCATTACTGTATTACACTGTCATATTAAAGACTAATTTAAACTGTACAGAAGCTGTATTGAACTAGTTTATACATTCTGACAGAATCATTGTTTTTATTCTAGGTTCCATTTGTTGAACTTTAAAAAAATATAAAGTCTCCCTTTACAATGAAATTAAGCTACAAACAGAAAGCAGAGGCATGTTTTGCGAGCCATGATTATAAAGGATATCTGGAAAACAGCAGGAAGCAATACAAAGAAAGTCTAAAGGATGAAGATTTGGCTGTTTACGAAAAGGCAAAGAAAGTACTGAGCATAAGCAAAGAAATTGAGGACATTTTGGCGTCAGAAGGCCAGTGCAACTATAAAATTTTAGGAGTAAATCAGAGTTCATCAATAAAAGAGATTAAAAAAGCATTCGTTGATAAGGCAGCAAAGTACCATCCGAACAGATGCAATATCAGGGGATCCCAGGACGCAATGAGAATTATCCAAAAGGCATATTTTGAGATCAATACAGAAGAAAAGAAAAATGCCTACGACAATAGGTTTTATAGCAGAAGCAGACACAATGATACACATGCTCACGATTTAGAGAGAGTATTTAGAATGTACCGGCCCTCGGTCAGATTTGGGTATGAAGCTGGCCCTGGCTTTTCATTTTCGACTAATTTTGACGAGCCTGATCCAAATTTTGGATTTGGATACACGAATAGAATGGAAGAAGTTTATTCCAACATATATAGAAATGCCTTTTTTAGACAAACAAGAAGTATGAATGGTCCGTCGCAGATGCTAGCATCTATGGTTATTTTCATACTTTTCTGTCTCATAATTTTGATGAGCTAATAGATAAATTTAATATTAGGAAAACAAGTTTTGAATGTATTGCATCAAAGTTGTAATCTGAGCATCTGTTTTTATGCAAAAGATATTGTTGAGATGCTTGACAAATGTTTAAAAAAGTATATTCTGTTTATTTATGCCGTTAATTTAGAAATTAGAAGTATTTTGTTGCAAATGCCTTCTTACTGGGTATTCCACTGATAAAAGTCAAATTATCAATAGTCTAACAAAAAATAGTCGATAGTCTTTCTGAATGTAGATCTTATGACCTATCTCAAAATAAAATTAAATAAATATTTTACATCAAACAATTTTAATGTGATGTAAGACAGATGTTTCATGTTGAAATGCAATCGATATTTAATTTTATATTCTACTGACTGGTTGCTTGGCATATTTCCTTGCAAATAATTGAATACTTGGTAATTCCGTTACAAAGAGTTGAATGTTCAAATTCCACTGGCTGAAACAACAGCAGTACTGCCAGAATAAATATCAGATCTTTGTAGTAACATTTTGAAACTATGGGAAAGGTATGCCTGGTGATAATCGATGGCTTTGGGATACCTGAAGATGAGAGCTGCATAGGAGCCACTGATCAAGCAACATTTGTCAATAGTCTATGCAAAGCTGATAGATTTACAAAGCTATCTGCACATGGCCAATATGTTGGACTGCTTGATGGTATGGTAGGAAATTCTGAAGTAGGGCACATGACGATTGGGGCTGGCAGAGTTGTAAAGCAAGCAATAGCATTGATTGATGATGCATTTAAGTCAGGCGAGCTAAAGAAAAAGATCTTAAATATCTCGAAGAAGGGCAAGACCTTACATTTGATAGGCCTATTCAGTGATGGTGGTGTTCATAGCCATATCAAGCATCTCAGAAGCCTAGTTGACATTATTTCTCCCACCAATGAGGTTTATCTGCACTGCATTGCTGATGGGATAGATGTGCCGCCAAGCACAGCATTCAATTTTGCCTCAAAATTTGATAATGTTGTGTCGATATCCGGACGATATTATGCTATGGACCGAGACAAGAACTGGGACAGAACAAAAATGGTTTTTGATGTGCTTACCAACGGAAGAAGTGTCAAACAGGATATTTCAGAGGTAACACAAGAAGGAATACCTGACGAGTTTATTAAGCCATGCTTGCTGAGAGATTGTCCTATTAGAAAGGAAGACACAGTCATAATGTTCAACTACAGGGCAGACAGGGCTAAGCAGCTGTATTCTCTTCTGAAAGACTTTTGCGAGACTCACACACTATTTGAATACTTTGATGGAGATCCCAACTCACTGGTCAAAAAGCCTCTGATAGAAAATACACTGCCAGAATGGCTGTCCAAGCATGAAGTACGGCAGATGCACATTGCAGAAAGCGAGAAATACGCGCATGTCACCTACTTTTTCAATGGTGGGAGAGATTTTCAGTATAATTTGGAAGAGAGAATAATCATTCCAAGCCCAAAAGTCGATAATTTTGAGAAAACCCCTGCTTTGTCGATGGCTTCAGTAGCTGATGAGTGTATTAAATCTATTAAAGAGGGTTATGGATTCATAGTTGTGAATTTAGCAGGCCCTGATTTGATTGGCCATACAGGCAATCTAGAAAAAGTTAAAGAATCTGTTAGGGTTGCAGACAGGCAAGTTGAGAGAATTTACAAAGAATGTCTTAAAAATGATTATGCTTTATTCATAACATCTGATCATGGAAACAGCGAACAGATGGTGCACAACGGAACAAAAGTAAAATCTCATACAAAGAATAAAGTGCCTTTAATAGTTCTTAATGCAAACAGGAGCGTAAAAGATAGGGGAAATGGGTCTTTGAGAGACATTTCTCCTTCAATTCTAAAAATCTTAGGGGTTCCTGTTCCTGAAGACATGACAGGTTCAGATTTGATTGCATAAAATTGTTTGTTGAAAGAATAAATTGTGTGAACATTTACTTTCAGGGGTAATAAGTTAGTAACAATACTAAATAAATTGTACTATTTGAGATGTGTTGATTCCCTTAGACCGAAAATCTAAGAACAACGAATTGTGTTTATTTATGAGAAAAATGCTAAAATGTAAATTTAGAGATCAAACAGTTTGAACACAAATAATAAAAAAATAAAAAATTTTAACTAAATTACTTTAGTTTATTGGCTAGAACACCCGTCTTGAGGATTATGAACATATTTTCCGGACTCATCTTTTTCAGGCGTTCGAACAAAATCAACAATATGTTTCTTTTCTGGTGTAGAGTTCCTGGAGTCATTATCTTTCTCATCAGATTGCTTGCCATCATCGTTACTATCAGACACTTTGTCATCTTCTTTACTATCAGACATCTTGTCACCCGTTTGATCTTTGCTAGAAGCCAGAACACTCCATATTAATACCAAGCCTGTTAACTGTTTTAGCATCTTTCTCATTAGGCTATGCAATTTTTGTCTTTTTATATTACTTTTAAATTAAATTTTTGACTGATAAATTAAATTGTCAAAAATGTAGTGATTGGTGCATAAAAAGAAGTAGAAGAGTGAAAACACACAAAAAGACTGTGCTGAAACAAGTACAGTCTATTGCAAAGATTAAATATTGCGTGATCGTCTTAATTTGAAATTTAATATTAGTTTTTAAAAGTCAATTGTAAAACAGCACATTCTAAATTCTTAAAGCAATTCATCTTATCAAATTTTAACTAGAAACAAACAAACAAACTTAATTAAAAAGATATTAGTTGGTAACTAACTAACTAAATTTATCTAATATTCAAAAAGCCAACTTCCAAGAGTAAGATTTATGCAGATAATACGACTCTTAGAAGAAATTAGAAGCACAATCAATGCAAACTAAGTTAGTACAGAAGCTGCCAGATTCACGTGGCATTTGTGTTATTATTAAAATATACCCGTTTGTTTATTATTTATATCAATCTTTACGACTTTTATGCAAGTAAATCTAAATTAGCTTAAACATAGTAAAATTTTTAAATTAAGTTAAAAATGTTTAATGGCATATTTAATTCTTGCAACAGAAAGCATAAGACAGATGTTGTTGACTAAAGCTAATATTGTGAAATAAATTGTGGTAAAGCTTTGTATAATCTTGAAAAAAGCAATATTCTGTCAATTTGGAAACAAAAGACTAAATTGTAATAACTTTAGAATGCGCAGACAAGATTATCGAACATTATAGTCTATCTTGTCTGCTCTTTAGCTGCTTTGTTTAGCAAGAATTATTGGTGCAAAGAAAATATTTAAAAATGATACGAAATCTGATATCAAAAAGTTGAAGCTGATTTGAAAATTGGATGCGAAAGCCGTTTTGTGCAAAACAGAAAACATGTTACATCTAAACCAGTTTAGATTACTAATAAACATTTGAATAAATTATGAGACCGAGATTTAGACATTAAAAAAGCTAATTTTTATAAAAATAAAATTTTAAATCACAAATTTTAGTCCTAGCCAGTAAAAACGTTCAGCTTTAAAAACTTGCTGAAATTGGAATTTAAAAAAAAAACAAGATACTTCTTACATACGCATTAAAAATTTAATACTCTTTATAATAGCCAATAGTAACATTTAAAGAAGTTAAAAAGTTTACCAGCGACATTCTTGCAAGAAATATTAGTCTGTCTTACTATCAGAAGACTCTTCATCTTTTGTCTTGTTACTATTTGAAGATTCTTTATCCTCATTCTGGTCATCATTAGAAGACTCTCCATCTTCTGTCTTGTTACTATTTGAAGAGTCTTCATCCTCATTCTGGTCACTTTCAGAAGAGTCGAAATTCACTTGTTCACTTTCAGAAGAGAAAATCATCTTTCTCTTTGTAATTTTTGATGGATTTTCAGTCCTGTCCAATAACTGTTGAGTAAGATTAGCACACCTTAGCCCACCGACATATGTCTTTAAAATATTCAACAATAGAGAAAAACCTTTTATCTTTATAATTAAATTGCTCATTAGGCTCTTGTAAAATTTGAAAATTTTACTATTTTTTTTAATTAAACTTCTCTAAATTTTGCAATTGTAAAAGAACAAAAAAGCCACGAAATTGCCAAAAACAACATGTTTTCAGTGCTTATTAGAATTTTGGCTTTCTAACTTACTGTTATTGTAATTAGATTCATGCTGTGAATATCATCAAAATTTCTTATTAAGCAGCATAAATATTATGACAGAAATATCAAAAATTGCACTGACAAGTTTCCTCTTGTTTTAGCAGTAAAGAAGACTGTGTCTTATTTTATTCTAAGGCAGTTGATGTTTCACAACAATGAGTTTAGTACAAAACGCTGCTTTGAATTGATAGAATTTATTTTGAGATTGACATCAAATCAAAAATGTTGATGCAGAAAGAAAAAGTAGAAAGGCTTATACTTTCTTTCTAATTGTTCTGCTCTTTAATTCGGTTAAACAAGTCATAATCTGTCATTTTTTGCTTAAATTAAAAGTGCGTATGTTTTTATGTATGAATAAACTTAAATAGTTATAATTTGCAAAATAGAAGAAAAACTGTTTATATTTAATTAAACATTACAGCCCAACTGCTTAATTTTTTATAAAGTTTGATTTTTCAATTAGCATAAATTGTTAAAACCTTCTTTTGCTAAAAAAGTATTTATTCATAAGAAGCTTCAAACTTATGGGCCAAGCGTGCATAAGAAGCATTCAAGAGCACAATAGCAGCATTCTGTACATCCAGATGGTTCGATATCTTCTCCAGTATTATCTTTAAATTCATTATTCTGACTATTATCATCTGATCCTATCTCACTGAAACTAATTAATTCAATATTATTATTAAAATTATTACTGCTTACAGACTGAGTCGAAATTACACTTTCTTTATTATTTTCAACTGGATTTTCTGTGGTCATTATTTTTAGCACCAGCATGAATGTAATTAAACAGTTGCCAAAATTATGCATTAGGGCTCTTTACCACCATTTTGTTCTTTTTAAAGTTTTATATTAAATTTTTAATTGCAGTTAAAAGAGAAAGAAGCACTATTTTCTGTATTACATAAGCATAAGCATCTCAGTTCTATTGCATAGTCTGTACCTAGCTAACTGTATAACTTAGAAATTTCTGCAAATGCATGCATTTTATTATGTATTCTGTTATACCTAAAAATCTTAGTCAAACTTTTCTCAAACAAACCGCAATCTTTGTTGCAAATAAAAATTAGCAAAAATTAATTTTTTTGACAATATTTTTTAATATCAGTAAAAATTGAAAAAAATGAATGTTTGCTTATAAATAGCACATAACCAACTATATCTAATTTTTCAAACAGGCTTATACTTGATCTTAAACATACTTGCTAATTAACAAAAAACTATCAGAAACTAACAATATAGTAAATCTTGTTTAAGTTTAATTTGGAGACTTGAAAAGAAAAATTATAGCAAAATAATTTAATTAAGGTCAGCAACAACAATTATACCACTTTTTTGGGCGTTCATCAGAATCTTGATCATCAGGACTATTTTTGTTTTTTAAATCTCCATTAGGGGTCTGGACATCTTCATTTGTACTAGTTGACGCAGTTTGCTCATGAGTAGAACTATCTCCCAAATCAACTACATGAGAAACTTCTTTACTTTTAATTTTGTCTGCGTCTGACTTTTCATCTGGTGACGATGCTAAAATGTTCATAAACAATGTAAAAAAAGTCAGTTGTCCTAAAAATCTAATCATTAAGGGTTCTAAGATTTTTCTTTTTTATCATTTTTAATTTAAATTAAAATGTTTGAAATAAGCTCAACCGTAATCTAATTGAAAATATTGCTGGCTTTGTCCTCAAAGATGAGGCTTTAGTATGAGATAAACTGCGGTAAATGGCTTCCATAAGCTTTGCTGGCAGTTTAGATATTTGTGGTTGTTATTGTTTTGTGAAATATTTTAATATAAATAAAAATAGAATTATCCTTTAAATATCTTTACTGCACATTTGCACTAATTTTTCAAACAAACAGTATTTTTTTAATTTAAAAATTCTTTAAATTTTGAATAAAAAAAATTAAAAACATGCAGTAAGATCAAACAGTTTTTAATTTACACTAAGGTTTAACAATGTTAGTAAGTATGATCCAAAGATCTTATTGGCCATAATATACTTTTAATACACTATAAGCTATAAACAAAATGCAAATTCATCAGTAATAATTTATCAACAATTCATAACATAGTGTATTAAATAAATCTTTACCCGTAGCTATGCTTCACTTTTTATTCTTTGCCAAAAATGTTAAAAGATGCTTTAATAGGGCACTCAAAAGTGTAGTAACCGCCTACTTTGCAATTTTTCAGCTCACTTTTGCTTTTTATATAGCCATTATTGCCAATGACACATGATTCAATTATACAATAGGGCTCAACTGTAGAATTATCCATAATAATGGACCGTTTAACGATTGACTTATAGCCCACAAGGCAGTTTTCTCCTATAATAGAGTCTTCGACAACTGCACATTCGCCAATGTTGCAGCTGGCATCAAGAATGTTGCAGGATGACGTATTTTTCATGTCAGTTAGATTATTCTTAAGCTCAAGCTGTAAAAGATAGTCGTTGATATTTCTGATCTGGAATATCATGTTCTCAATGGCTTTTATCCTCTTATTCAGCCTGATCAGGTATGGGATTATGTTGCTCTTAAAGCTGTAAAGATTCGGAGGAATCACATTGAGAACACTTGTTTTGATTATGTAAAAATCTTTGAGTGCAAAATTTGTGGTCAAAATAAGCTTTTCATTTTTAATAAATGGAAAGTCTTCACTGTTGTACATTTTGAGATAGTTGCTGCTGTCTAGACACATTAGGGAGCCCTCCTCCACATTCCTGTTCAACGACAAGTACATATCTGCATTGACACCCATGAAGCTCTCTAAAATAGGATTCAGGGGCTCAAGGCCATAGATATCGCCTTTACACATCACAAAGAATGGTGATGCAATTTTAGACTTTGCAGTCAGCAGTATGTGCGACATGCCTTCGTAGGACTCTGTGGTAATGATTTCTATGGGAACCTCATACTCAGTAACTAGCGAGCACACGTCTTTCTCGTATTTCTTCAGACAAAATATCAGAAACTTGGAAGCATGTGGGCTAAGGTAATTTATGGACAGGTTTAGCAAAGGTGTGTTCAAAAAAGGAAGGCTGAACTTCTGTGTCTGTTCGCCAACCAACGGATAGAACTCTCCTGATGGGCCTAAAACAATGACACAATCTACTTTCATGCGAGCGGATAAAAAAGTACATAAAAATGAAAATTTTAATAATGAGTTCTAATAAGAATTCTAATGAAGAATGCTAGAAAAAGGCTTTGTAAGCATATATGTGCAAATAGCGATGTTCTCAACTATATACTGTCCCAAATCTCTCTTCAATAAGCTTGCCAAGGGATAAAAGCAATAAGCAGGCTTAAAGCCTAGAAAAAGTCCAAAAAAGGAAAAATAACAAATTTTATTTACAAAGCATAAATAAACTCCCAAAGGCGACTTTGTTTGCTGTCCTTGTTTTATCATCTTCATTTTTAATTCTTAAAATTTTTAAAAATTTTCTATAAAATTTCCAATTATTCGGCCCATTAACATGAGCTGCCAAATCGAGAAGTCTTACCCCCTTGCCGCTCTGCTTATAAACGCCACCAACCAGGAAGTCACACCAGAGAAGATGAGCCAGGTTTTCAAGACGCTAAATATAGAATTCTCCTCTAAAAAAGCTTCTATGTTTTGCTTGTCTGCCGAGAAGTACAAAGAGCTTATGTCATGCACAGGCTCCGCTGCCCCTGCCGCAGCACCTTCACAGTCTGCCGCAGCTGCAGAGCCAGAACCCGAGGAGGCTAAGGAGGAATCTAATTCTGAATCAATTGCTCTTGACTTCTAATTAAATCGTTTATTTCTTAGTTTTTTGTTAATTTCTTAAACATGCAAGAAAGGATAAGTTTGTGAGGTATTTTTGAGATTTAAGATTTTCTGGGCAAGTGTGAGATTTATAATATTCTCAGCAGATCTGCTAGTTGCTTATAAGAGGTCATCTTTGGCTGAGAAGATCCCTGGAATAGCAGCTTTGACAGATGACAATCTATCTCAACAAAAGCTGTAACAGAAAATAAGCTGGAAATCACACAGAACACAATACTAAGAAAAAGAGTTTATGCCACACAAGTGTGTCTGCTGAACTTGCTTTAGACTGCCATCATCCTGGGCTAAATGAGAGTAAAACAGATCTTTTTGTTTGCTAATCAGGACAGCTAAGCCATACGGTTAGGCTAATGCCTAGGCAATATCGAAGGCCAACAAAATCAAGGGGCTTCAGGTTCACTAATAGACAAAAAGTACTTTAAATAATACCAGTTTCTTTTTCAGAATATGTAAAATGACATTATAATTATTGATTAAATTTAGATTTTTGGCTGATATTTACAGTTTACAAAATATTTTAAATTAAGACTTTTAATCGATTGATTGTGTTCACTTATTGTGCCAATAATACGAATAAAAAGCAAGCTTGCTGAATTTAGTAGCTGCTTTAATTGTTCATGACATTGAACTTTGCTTTCAAAAGCAACTGTAGAAATGCTGTCAAATTAAAAATTAATTTGATCTCAAAATAAAAGGATTACTTACATATTAAATATATTTCACATTATTAGCAATATATATTAGTATTAATAAATATTTATTAACTACTATTATGTATTACAATATTTAATCTTTGCAATAGACTGTACTTGTTTCAGCACAGTCTTTTTGTGTGTTTTCACTCTTCTACTTCTTTTTATGCACCAATCACTACATTTTTGACAATTTAATTTATCAGTCAAAAATTTAATTTAAAAGTAATATAAAAAGACAAAAATTGCATGACCTAATGAGAAAGATGCTAAAACGGTTAACAGGCTTGGTATTAATATGGAGTGTTCTGGCTTCTGGCAAGGATCAGAAAGATGATGACAAGAAGCCTGATAAGAAAGATGATGGCAAGCAGTCTGATGAGAAAGATGATGACTCCACAAGCTCTAAGCAAGAAAAGAAGTATATTATTGATTACTTTCAAGGGCCTTCAGGAAATAAATCAGACGACAATTCCCAAGACACTAATCCTCAGGGCGAGTGCTCTATCACCTAAATTAAAGCAATTTAGTCAAAACCTTTTATTTTTTTTATTTTTTTTGTTCGAGATGTTTGATGATCCTACCAATATAAATTATTTGCTTTTAGCGGAGCACGTAGTTTTCTAGAATACTGTAAAAATTTTTATTTTTTTCACTGATTAACCAGAATATTTATTTATAGTGTTTTAGTTGAATTTGGCGAAAACCTTTACAAGCAACCTTCTTGACCAACAAATTCTTTTTACTATTCCAAAATTCAAGACTTGATCCTACTAGCTAACAAGTTTAAAACAGATTTGTGCAGATTGCCTAAAATGGGCTTTTATGCTGTCTTTGCATAAACTTCATTGTTTAAAATGATTGACTAACGCTCACACCTGAATTTATTTTATAAAACTGCAAGTTTCACTTTTCGTTATCTTCAATGTCCTGCAGATACTTTTTGTACTGGTCAAACAAAAACCTCAGATCCTTGTTGGCCTGTTTCTCAAGAACATCTTTTATTGAATTCAAAAGAGATTTGTTCAGTCCTGCCATCATTTCATTCCTGTTATAATTAGGAATGGGCTCGGGGTTTCTGCTCAGCGGAATTATGCTTTCTGGCGCTAAAGAGACATTTCCAAATATTCCTCTCAGAGCTTGCTGGTCCGATGATTGTCCTTTTCTAGCTTTGGCTTTTTTAAAGGGCTTTTTGGGCTCTGCTATCTCATTGTCGGCCTGCTTATTGGCATAATCATCATCTATAAGATCGTTGCTGTAGGGAGATAACTGATTCAAAGCCTTCCGTTTGCCTCGTCCCTCAGTCATCCTTTGGGGGCATTAATTATAGCTTTATTTCTAGGCCAAGTCAAATGTAAAAGCTTGGACAAAATGCATTAAGACAAGCTTAGAACACAAAACTGATGCTCTAGCAGTACTTCAATCAACAGTTTGTCTTCAGTTTTGTATTATACTTCAGCTAATGTTCTGAAAAAAGATCAAAAGATTAAAAATACCAATTCAGTTGATAAGCTTGAGAAATTGAGATTGTAAGACTTTTAGAAACTAAGATTGTGGAGTATGCACTAATTAAAATCATCCAATACAAAGAAACCTAGATTACTAGATATAAAAAATTGAAATTATTAATATTTAAGAAACTAAGTAGATTTATTTTCAATCTTCGGTTTGAAGAAATCCTTGAGAATGCTTTCAGGTATTTGGTTCAAAAGCTCAACTGGAAACTCATTCAGAAGACTCCAAGCCAGATCCAAACTATCTTCAATACTTCTGTTTTCATTTTTTCCCTGGTTCAAGAACTCCTTCTCGAATCTATTCAGGAAGTCAATACTGATTCTGTCTTCTTTGGACAGGGACTCCTCGCCAACAACAGCCTTCATCGAAAGTGCATCCTTTCCGATTGCATACTTGGCATACAGCTGGTTAGAGACATCAGCATGGTCATATCTTGTTCGATCTTTTCCGATGGCTGTTTTCATCAGTCGGCTCAAGGACGGCAGGACATTTATGGGTGGGTATATTCCCTTGTTGTGGAGAGTCCTGTCAACGTAAATCTGGCCTTCCGTGATGTATCCAGTAAGATCAGGAATCGGATGGGTTATGTCGTCATTAGGCATAGTTAGAATAGGGATCTGGGTTATAGAGCCATTTTTGCCCTTTATCCTGCCAGCTCTCTCATATATTGTCGACAGGTCTGTATATGTGTATCCAGGATATCCTCTCCTGCCCGGCACTTCCTCTCTGGCAGCACTGATCTCTCTAAGGGCATCTGCATACGAGCTCATGTCTGTGAGTATAGTCAAAACATGCTTTTCTGTCTCATATGCGAGATATTCCGATGCTGTTAGTGCCAATCTCGGTGTGATGATCCTTTCGATTGTTGGATCACTAGCTAAGTTCAAAAATAGCACTGTTCTGTTGATGGACCCATCGGCTTCGAACGAGTTTTTGAAAAAATTTGCAGTCTCCATATTTACGCCCATGGCTGCAAACACTATGCAAAAATTGTCTTCGCTTGTATCTAGAACGTCCTTTCTTTTGATCAGGCTTGCTTGTCTGCAGATCTGCGCAGCAATCTCGTTGTGCGGCAGGCCAGACCCGCTGAAGATTGGAATCTTCTGTCCTCTGGCTATTGAGTTCATCACATCAATGGCAGAGATTCCTGTTTTAATTATCTCCTCGGGATAAACTCGTGAGTATGGATTTATAGGCTGGCCTTGGATATCCAAGTAGTCTGATGGAACTATTTTAGGTCCGTTATCAATGATTTTTGCACTTCCGTTGAATGTTCTGCCAAGCATGTCCTCAGACACGCCTAGCTTGAATACATCCCCAGTGAACGTGACAGATGTGTTTTTAACGTCGATGCCTGACGTGCCTTCGAATATTTGAACAACCGCCCTCTTTCCAGTGGCCTCCAAAACCTGTCCTTTTCTTATGGTTCCATCAGGCAATGCTAGAGTAACGATCTCGTTGAATTTGAGGTATTTTATGTTGTCTAGAACAATCAAAGGACCGTTGACTGCAGAGATATTCCGATAAGTAGCATTGGGTTGCAGCGGATTGTTGAAAATCATGTTTTTAGCTGCTTTAAGAGTTTTATTAAGGTGTTTCAAATAAAAAACAGAAAAACAGTATGTTTAAAATATTTAGTTATTTATGCATTTAAAGTAGCTTCCTTTCATAGCACATTTCAAGTGCCCATGATTTGGATAGAAAAATACAAGCCAAGATCCTTTGCAGAAATTGCATCTCACCCAGAGGTAGTGTCTATGCTGCAAAACTATACGTTGGAGAACATGCCAAACCTTATAATCCATGGTCAGCACGGACACAACAAGAAGACAACAGTTTATTGTCTCATTGAGCATTTGTATGGAAAGTATCCAGAGCTGAAGCAAAAAACTATCGAAATGGACATTGGCACTACAAAGCTAGAGGTAGATTACTTAGAGTCAGACGAAGTGATAGAAATATGCCCATCAGAGTATGGATATAGGGACAGGCAGGTTTCTCAGAACATCATAAAGGAGATGGCTCAAACACGCCCTATCCTGAGCATGTTTGGAGGCAAAAAGCCCCTTATAAAGCTGTTGATAATCAACCATGCAGAAGATCTCAGCAGGGATGCCCAAGCATCCTTGAGAAGAACCATAGAAGTTTACAGTGATCACTTCAGAGTGATAATGGTATGCTCAGAAATATCCAAGCTGATAGATCCTATAAGAAGCAGGTGCCTGCTTGTGAGGATGCGTGGATTTAGTGTGGATGAATCAAAGAGGATAGGAGAAAGGATTTTGGAAAGCGAGAACCTTACAGTTCACAAGGACTGCCTAGATTCAGTAATATCAAACTCGAGTGGGGATATCAAGAGAATGCTGTGTGTTCTGGAAATGTATTGCTACAACAGTGAGATGAATGATAAAAAAAGGTTAAAGCCAGAAATAGCAAGTTTTAGGCTTGATTGGGAAGCAAAAATTGACAGAATAGTCGACATGATAAAAAAGACGCCAAAAGTTGAAACAATGGCTTTGATACGCAAAAGCTTCTACGAGCTTTTAGGATCTTGCATCCCGCCCAGCATAATTCTTTTGGAAATGTCCAGAGGCCTCTGTGAAGGCTCCTTTGATTTCTGCAAAAGCATAGTTGCATTTGCGATCGGCTATGAGGAGCGAATAAGATTGGGCTCAAAGCCCCTCTATCACCTGGAGGCCTTTGCTGCGTCTGCCATGTGCTTGATAGCCCAGAAAAAATAAATTAAAATCAAGTTAGTTTTTTGTAACAAAATTCTACAGATTAATAAAGCTATGAGTTTATTTGTCTTTTCAAATAATAATCAAAATTTTAAAGCCATCTTTGATTTTCAGGTTTCAGCACAAAACATTACCAATGTATACCCATAATCTGTCTCCCTCAGCCCCAATGGCTCAGTGGTAGAGCACTTGGTTTGGGTCCAAGAGGCCCTGGGTTCGATCCCCAGTTGGGGCCTTTTTGGCAGGCTTAGAGTCTGAACCGTTATTTTAACAAGAATATACTTAAACTAACTTTATTGAGTCAAGACTATTTAAAATAATATGCAGTTTGCTTTAAATTCATAACAAATCATTTGCTGTCTCAACACAATTCAGAAGCCTCTCTGTGCTGGAAAAATCACTTTATTTTAACATACATTGCAATCTGATCTTTTATTAGCATGATCAATAGAATTAAACAGTAGACAAATGAAAATCTGAAGTTGATTACGGCAAAAAGCAATCCATAGACAGAACAAAATTCTTTTTGCAGAAAGAACAAGCAGGACAAAGGGCAGAGTGCATACGAGAGCGCACCTACAAACATCATTAATGGATTGAGACAGAGGTTGAGATCAAAAACAGCTGATAGGAGCACCGAAAGTACAAAAAAAATGAGAGGCTCTGCTCTGATCACGCCTGTCTTCAGAGGAATGTAATAGTACAGACCATAATAGTGCGATTCGATATTCATAAAGAGCCTCAGCAAGATGCATAATCTATTAATTGCATTCTCATTGTTGTTCATGGAAATGTCGATTCTATTTTCAAAGTTCCACAAAAAAAGATCTGACAGTGCAAACCTGTACTCTGAGCCGAAAACCTCCTTGGTCAAGTAAAACAAATCAGAGTTGGGCTGGAAGTTTCTCAGTGGATGGATTTTGTACTTTGTTTTAGAGTCTTCTTTCAGATAAACTTTTACAAAATAGTTTTCATGGCTGTCATGCTTGGAAACTTCAATAGATTTGGATCTGAGGGCAATTCTATTTGTAGTTCTACAAACCTGTTTAAAAAACGCATCACTTCCATCAAGCAGCACAAATATGGTGTCTCGTGGGGACCTAATAGGAAAGACTTCTGGCTCTTTGTTGAACAGCAAAGCCTTTGATATTCCGAGCTGCTTAAAAAGAGACTCAGAAGACTTGAGACTGATTTCTACAGGCCTGATATGCAAAAGAATCAGGCTAAGTGCCAGGAGAATGGATCTTGCCCTCTCTTTTTGGATTTTTGGTGATATTTTAAAAATAAAATCAAGCAGCATTCAGGGTAGAAAATACTGAGAAACAACATTGCAGGCATTGCCAGCAGGCAGGGGAGATTTTGACTTTTAATATTCTCACGTCATTGGAATCCTAGACTGGCCATTACTGGAATGTAAAACAAAGCAATGATATCTTTTTGCCTTTGTAAATGCAGCCTTGAAGATAACTTTGACTGAAGAATTGAATTCTAAGAAGTCATTCCAGGTGAAAAATAACTGAAAAGAATCACAGAAAATAAGGAGCAAATCACAGTCTAGACAACACAGAAATTTTTGACTGACCAAAAATGTTTTTTATTTTAAAAAATTTTCCAGCGATAAATGTTCGACAAGAGAGTTTGGGAGGCCATAGGGAACAAAAAAACATGCTCATTCAAATTGGACACAAAACTGGACACATTGTGCAAGAATGTTTATAATGTCACAGGCATGTGCAATGAGTTTAGTTGCCCTCTGGCCAATACAAAGTATGCCACAGTCAGATCGATAGACAACGAGATGTATCTGTTTATAAAGGAGCCAGAGATGTGCAACAGGCCCAAGAACATGTATGAGAAGATAAAGCTGAGCAAGGTGTATGCAGAAGCCATCCAGGAGATTGAGAGAAACTTGGAGTTTTGGGATGCAGAGGTGATCCACAAGTGCAAGCAGCGACTTACAAAGCTAACGGAATATCATGAACGGGTTGAATATTTCAAAGAGCATGGGGATGTTGATTTGATGGTGAGGAAGACCAAAATGAATAGAAGGGAAAAGCTCAGAGCTTTGAAAGCATTAAACTCAATAAATTTTGAGAAGGAGATAGGAGATGAGCTTATGACTAGGCTGCAGTCTGGAATATACGGGGAAGAGAATAAGGAAAAGTATGAGAGGGCAGCAGAAAGGGCAGATAAAAGGAGAAAGAAGAGGTATGTTGCGGACTTCGAGGAGAGTGCTGATGAGGTTGACAGACCGAAGAAGAAGAAAAAGAAGGAGGCAAAGAAAAAGGAAGCCATGGAATGGTAGAACAGCATGCTTGATTTTTCCGGGAGCATTTTGTAGCTGAAAAGTCTCAAATAGTAAAATTACAGATTTTCAGTCCCAGAAAAGCCTTTAAATAATAAAATTTTATAATTTTTCTTCATCTTCTCACTTCTGTTTTTTATTGTTAATTTTGTAGCTGCTTTATTTTCTTTTTGGAATCTTAGCCCATGGATTTGGAAATAAAAGGATCCGAGTATATTTGCCGTGAATGCTACACTATTACAATACTCAAGCCAAAAGATCCAATAAGATGCGAGAATTGCGGAAGAAACATGTTGTTCAAGAGCAGAAATCGTCTCAACCCGGTGCAGCTGCAAGCTAGATAATTGGCTTTAGTGAATAAATGTATTTAAAGATTAACAGATGCTTTTGTAATTGGGTTCGTTTGTATTCGTTGTTCATGTAAAGTAAGTTAAAAAAAGGCTATTTAATCAGTTGCTCAAAAATTTTAGAACTTTCAGTTGCAACAAAATATTAATTGCATAAATATAAAAGAATCAATGATAATAAATACAAATATAGTTAATTTAGATGTGTAGTGTCCTCTTTGCATTCCAATTTCTAATATCAAACTCCTATGCTTTTGTATTTTATGTTTTGAGAATAAAAAGTATTTTCAGGTCATTTCTTCTTTATTTAACTTTTGTTAGGTATTCGAGTTGAGGACAAAATCAATAATTTACTAAAAATTTATAAAAAATAGAAACTTTAATTTATGCTTTTAGTGAAATCCTGTTTTATTACTACTTGCTTGACTTTGATGGCTTGAAAATGCCCACAACCATTGCATGATTCTTCTCGTAGGGCTCTAAGGTTACCTGCTCAAGGGGCTTGAACTGGTTCTTCCTGAGCCAGTTGACTTCGTCTGCAAAAACCTTCTCGGGCGGGACTGACGAATCAACACATGATGCCTTTATGCTAATAACTATTCCTCCCTCGTCTTTTAAAAAGTACTGCGCATTCTCCATGACGATTCGTGACTGGTCTGGCTGGCTTATGTCGCTGAAAATCACATCCACCATGGGCACTAGCATTCTATACTTGTAAGGTGATCTTGCATCCTCTATTATCGGCACTATGTTATTCCTTTTCATTGCCAGATTGACGAGATCTCTTCCAGACCGCTGGCTAAATTCAACCGCATAAACCAGGGTTTCTGGACCGACAATTTCGGAAACGTGGCTTAAAGTTGTGCCGTTGGCTGCGCCAAGATACAAGACTGCTGCGCCAGGAGATATAAATATATTGTCCAGCCCACAGGCAATTCCTGCTGCCAGCTTAGACCTATAACAATTCCATATTCTATATTCTGTCTTCTTTCCTGACTCCACTATGCTGATTCTCTTTTCGCCATATGCGCTCGACCCAGGAGTCATGTTTTTGGTCAAAAGCATGTCTGCTTTTCCCACATACACTCCCTTGAATTTGGGATGGGACTGGACAACAGTCTCTTTGCCCGTGTTATTATAAGAAGTGCCTCTTCTTTTGTTTATCTCCCTCTTTCTAGTGTCAAGCTTCCTATTGCTTGACGATTTGAAGTCTCTGTCTCTCTTCTCTGTGTCTGTCTTCATAAACGTTGGTGAAAATTTTATCTAAAAATATAAAATATAAATACTTTGTGAAAGATTCAATTTCATGGATAAAAATTTATTAATAATACTTAACATACTTTATGAAATACACTATTGGATCAAATAAAGATAGTCATACAAACCTTTCTCATGTACAATTTATTATGACTATTTATTTTGTCTTATACTTATAAAGTTTAGAACACACAATTTTTTCTCTTCTTTTGTTATGACTTTCCGCATGGTCTTCTCTTTTTCAGGGCCATTCTCTTATTTCACCAATGAAATATTCTCAAATTCAAACACTACCCCTCCATGAAGCGCTACACAATCACACCGCAACCAAAAAAGTCAATCAAAATCCCATCGTCGATCATCAAGCCCTCGCCCTTTCCACGGATGTCGATGGCAGCCAATGACACGAGCCAGAAGGACATCCGGAATGTGAGGGACAAAGAATATCGATCAGCCTGTGCCGAAAACATTATGCTGTTTTTTTCTGAAAATGGGTATGACGGACAGTACAATCAGAAGATACTGAGCAGCCCCTCGAGCAAGGAGTTCCAGAATATGTTCAAGTTCATTTACTCTTTTATTGATCCAACACCGTTCAACAAGTTTGAAGAGGATGTGATAAGCATCCTTAAGCTGATGAAATATCCGTATTCCAGTGAGATAACAAAGAGCCAGCTTGCTGTGGTCACGCCCCACACCTGGCCGGCTGTCCTAAGCATGATGAGCTGGATGGTGGATCTCATTAGGAAAACAGACGATGCGAACAGCCAGACAGCCACAGTGGAGTCTGAATTCCTTGAATTTGTCTGCGAGGGATACATGAAGTTTATGGAGGGTGTTGAAGACGATTCAGAATTGGAGGCACAGTTTATCAATAAAGTGGGACTCATGCAATCGAAGGAGAAGGAAGAGATTCTGAACAGAAAAGATGAGGTCGGACTGATGAAGAATGAGCTTGAGAACTTGAAGAGCAAGTTTGAGGATCTCAGCAAGGCAGAGAAAAAGAAGAAAAAGATCAACGATGACCTAAATGCACTTATACTGAACGACAAGCAGTTGGAGATGAAAAAGACCAAGTACATGTCTTCTATTGAGAAGCTAGTCGAGGACATTTCAGCTTTGGAAGCACACATTGACGAGCTAATAAAGGTAAAGAACGATCTCCTGTCCCAAATAAATTCACAAACCATCAACCCACACGACATAAGAGAAATGAACATTGAGAAAGTGGAGCTATTTAAAGAGTTGGAGAAACTTAAGCCGGAACGGGAGGGCTTGGCCAAAACTCTCAAGGCATCTGAAAACAGAATCAATTGCAAGATTGACGAACTGGAAAAGGTTATCTCTGAGATCAAGGCTTTGAGACCTGAGCTGCCGATTGAAAACTGTGTTTCAGAAATGCAATTCATAAGCTATTCTGTAATTGGAGACCTAGAAGGCGATCTCTCAAGAAAAAGAGAGAGCATTGTCAACTATGAGCTGAGCCATTCTACCCTGGAAGACAAAATCAGAGACAAAAACTCCCAATTTAAGGACTTTGAGGAGCAGTACAATCATTTAAACTCGAAGTTGCAGACAATAGGATCGATATACCTGGAGAAGAAAGAGATCTCAGAGCGTTCACAGCACAAGAACAGAAATGAAATGGACAGGCTGGAGAATGAGCTTCTTAAGCTCAAGCTGGACAGTGATAGCCTCTATTTAAAGAGTGAAAAAGATCTTTCGGAAGCCAAGATCAAGCTTGATATTCTCAACTCGCAGATTGCCCGGGAAAAGGAGGAGATCAATCGAATGGTGTGGGATTTCTACAACATTGCAGAATCTGTAATCAAGACGCTTGAATTTACTGAAAAAGAGGTCAAAAAAATCACAAAATAATAAATATGGTATGTTGATATTGATTGCTAAAGAATGTTGTTGTGAATTTTAAAAAGTTTATTTAAATCATAAAGACGATATTTCAGGTTTCTGGAGCCAAAATGTCTTATATTGATTTTCCTAACAAGGAAATTTTCAAGACTAAATAAATGTGTCCAACTAACTTTTGGCATATTTTTATAAGCAATTATTTACAGTAAAACGAAGTTATAATTGAGGGACATTTATTTAAAGGACTATATTTATTAATCAAATGCTCTTCAAGAGACTTAACACCCATTTCTAATAAATTGCTTGTTTTCTACTAATTTAGTTTGCCCGTGTCTTATATTGCAATCAGAACAGATACCAAAGAAGGATTAAAGTTCTGTGTCAAATCTTATCAAAAAACTGGAATCTTTCACAATAGGAATACCGCTCGAGGTTGTTGAAATTAATAATTCCAGCCCATATTTTGTTTTTGCACAGGCATTCAGGATTCCCTAAAATAATCAAGCATTCCCTCGCCCGAGTAATGGCAACATTTATCCGTCTGAAATCACTTGTAAACCCAAGACCAGTCTGCCTGACGGTCGAGAGAATAACCACATCAGCCTCCTTTCCTTGGTATGCATCGATGGTACTTATATCAACAGCATCTCCATTAAATTGGGCAAGCGTCTTTAGAACAGCAACCTGTGCTTTGTATGGCGAAAGTATTGCTATGCTGGGAACATTCTTATATTTTTGCCGAAATTTTTTCCATATTGTCAGGCAAAGAGAAGCCTCTGTATAATTAAAAAAGCTCTTAGAGCCGTCCAACTTCTCATTGAAACTTGGAATGTCAATAAAGCTCACCGGATCACAATCTATTGACAATGTATATCCGCGGGATTTATCTCTCAGGTATCTAAGATCACTACAGGTTTTTATCTCGTGACTGTAGAAGAAAGTAGATGATAGGTCGCATATGCTGGAGTCCATTCTATATTGTGTATCCAGAAGCATAGGCTTGTGATAAGCAGCCATACGCTCGAATAACGATCTCTCTAAAAGAGGCTGGTTGGAAATAACTGTGGGTGGCAGTTGGCACGGATCTCCAATGATAATGACTTTTTCTGGGTTGTAGCGCAGAGGAATGATGGCACTCAATTCTATCGACTGGCATGCTTCATCAATGATGACCAGGTCAAATTTGTAGTCTGCCATGTATTCAGACATCGATGAGCTAAGAGTAGAACAAATGATGGCACTTCTGGCCAGAATCCTGCTGCGCAACTTTGCCTTGATGTTTTTGAATTCTGAATTGGCAATGCTTTCGAGAGTATACTGACTCACGACACTGTTCGGACTATTGCCAATTCTTACAAAAGGCACCTGAATTTTTTGCCCGCAAAAGTTTTTGAGCCCGCCAGCAAGCCTCAACACTATTATGTCAATGGCCGTGTTAGAAGGTGCACAGATCAAAATTCTCCTCTGCGGAACATCATTCAGCATAATGCTTGGATCAAAGCTCAAATCAGACTTGTTCAAAAAAAGAAAATTCGAGATTATGGACAGAATTGTGGTCGTCTTGCCAGTTCCCGGTGGCCCCTGGATCAGGCAGAATCGTTCGTGTGAGAAAAAGCTATGGGCGACTGCGCTGGCCTGTGAGAAATTTAGAGCATGTCTATTAATTAGCATTGTCTGGAGAGCAACTGCTGTATTCTCATTATCGCAGGTTACAGGCGAAGGCTGCTGGCTTGCCATGGGATTGACTATGATTGCGTTTCTCTTGTCATCCCAAAATACCTGTCTCTCTAGATTGTCCTGATGAAATGAAGGCCTGAGAATATACTTGAGAAGACTCGATTTGTGAATGCTGAACAGTGATGTAAACTCCCTAAAGCTTGTGACAAGGTTCCCTGCAGATTTGAAATAATAAAACTGGCCATGGACAACTTTTTTAGTATTCTCAGAAACCTGAATGTCAATCATGTTCCTGTATTCCTGGCCATTGCCATTATGTAAGGCAGTAATGTGTTTTATAATTCCTAGAAACGATCCTTCAGCCATTTCTCTTAATAAGCATTCTTTTGACTCATTCCTAAAATTTACCTTTCTGGTGGAAAAGAACAAAATATCTTGTAGCTCCAGGGCATCTTTCGATGTTCTTACGGATACTCCTCCATTTACAACATGCACGATCGCTGTTTCATATTTTGAATATTCAAAAATCTCGCTTAAAATCGAAGATTTGTTTTCATTGGCACGCAAAATATTCCAGTACGCCAGATATTCTGCATAAGAAAGAAAAGTGTCGCGTGATGAACTGTACGGGAATTTGTAAGATGGAATGAGAGGATTAAGGCTCTCTTCGTAGAACTCATTGATATTCTCTGCAGGCCGTGCTAATATGTTTTTATAAAATACGCCATCATCAGATTTAACAGTTCTAACAGCTTTGTAAGATTTACTATTGTTAAAAAGAGAATCACACCTGTCAGCAATAGACTTTGTCAGAGCAGATTCAGTTTTCAGAATTAAGCCTTTAGCTGTACCGTCCTTTATTTCATTTTTCGTGCTTTCCTCAAATTTATCCATCATTTGGCGTATTGAAGGACCTTCAGGTGATCCTGAATTTATCTCCATCTTCGAGACTTGTTTCTCTTTCAAAAGCTGCTTTTTGCATAGATCTTTATCAACAAGCTTGACATCAGCAACACTCCTCTTATCAATGATAACAGCTTCCTTTTCCGTGTTATTTTCATTTATTTTGGCTGCAAGCTTCTTCAACTTGCCAAAATCACAATTTAACTTTGATCTGCCATCTGTTTCATAAATAGAATTTTCGTTAGCCTTCAAAGTACTTTCAACTTTCCTTTTCTTAATGTTTATAAAGCCTATTGTCTGCTTTGTCTCATTATTTTGACTTTTTTTATCAGATGCAAAAGAAGGCAGAGTCTTATTTGCAGGCTGTAACTCTTCAGCCAATTCCCTGTCGCTACTCTTACAAACATTAATCTTTATCTGCTTAGATTTTACAGGAAATTCTTTATTAGTGCTAGACTCAACTATCTCCAATGATTCATCTAACGATTCGCTTGAGCTAGTTATTATTATCATCTCATCAAACTTTGCTTGAGAAGAAATGTTAGAGAGGAACCTTAAAATATTGTGTCCACAACCATGCAGAATTGCATGTGCTTTCAAGTTTTTCAACAGCTCTGGTGCACTAAACTGCAGAATATTGCAGAAGTTCTCAAAAGACTGCTCTTGGATAAGCAGGCCATCAACCAAGTTCCTCAACATCTCTTCATCTGTTCCGTAGGACTTTATAAAGTCTATCGCAACTCTTGGTGTCATTCTTACATATTTCGATAGATCTATCCCAACTTCTCTGTCTTTTCCTCTCAGATTTAATGCATCATGCATAATTTCTAAAATATATTTTTGATCGTCAAATTCAGAACTGATCTTTTTTTTATTGCCCAAAGACGTCAAAATATCTGATTTTCTATTTTTCATGGATATTCTAAGTGGAGGAACAAATGGCCTGAAGAACCATCTTAAATAGAGCAAGGACTCCACTAGATCACCATAGCTGCGCCAATCTAAACCGCAAATAAACTCTATCGTATCTATTTTGTCTCTGTCTTCAGAAGTTTTGTCTCCTTTTGTGCTGCTTTTGCATTTAGCTAGGAACTGAACTGTATTAAACACCAAATTTTGGAACTTACTCTTCATTTCTGGCATTTTCCCCTTGTTCAAAGCAACAACATTGTTTAGAGACAGAAATTCATAGAACCTTATGATATTTCTATTCAAAAAGAAAGTTGCAAAGTCTATCTCGTTTGACAAACGAACAATGCTTCTAGCAGAATTCAGGTCGTAATCTTTCATTTCTGCAAATATTCTTTGTTTTAAGCCCAGCTTGGCAAAATAATGAATATTCTCAAATAAAATAGCAGGATCAGATACTTTTATAATGTCCTGAAATATGAATTTGTATCTTTCTAGATGCAAATCTGTCTGCTTCAAAAGCTCTAAAAGCGATTTGAAAAGCTCATTTCTCAATTCTAAATCAAGTGCATCGGCCTCGTTGTTGATCAATTCTTTATACCAGGTTTCTAAGAAAGTTCCCAAATCCTGGCTGTTTTGCATTATGAAATTCTTGCAGCGAAAGCAGGTTCTCAAGGCCCTCGCTAAAATGATATTTTTCTCAAACTTCCCACCAAAAAACACAGACTTCTCGCTCCCGTCAAATACATATGCTTCTAGGTCTACCTTTTTCCACATTTCGTCATTTTTTACCTTTTCTCTGAGAAGAAAAAGTACTGCTTTGAATCCAACATAGGCACTGGGATAATTTCTGGCACTCTGGTATTCTGCAAATACTTCGTCGTCATACAGATCTTTCCAATTGAATATCTTTTCAGGAGAAAAATTTCTGACCAATCTTTTTTTTTCAATCTGGCTGTCTAGCTCGCAGCTAAAGTAAATTTCTGAGCATTTCCTGCACCCCACAACGCAGTCGTCTAAAATCTTCAGAATGGCTGTCGGATTGTCTTTGTATGCCAAGTATATTTTATGCAACCGCTGTTTTGCCAAATTTTCTTTCTCACAGAAAATGTGCTGCATAAGGGAAAGCGAAACTGCATTAAATTTAAATAAAGGAGACTTGAGACAAAAATAAACTGTGGAGAATGCTACACTTGAATAAACAAGCTGCAAATAGAATGAATGCATAATATAATGAACAAAGTATTTTTTTTATTTCAAGCATCTGTGTGATGACTGCAGGAGAGTTATCCTGCAAAAACAGCTTTTTATAATTAAATACAATAAGTAAACATAGTTGAAGCTATTCTTAAACAATTTACATGATTTACTTAATATTGTGTTTTTGATAGCTCTGCGATGTTAAATTATGCCAAATATTATCAGTAAATTTTTTCTCATAAAATTGGATATTTTACAGATTTTTTGTTGAATAGAAAAGTGTTGTTAAACGGAACTTTGGAACATTCTGGGCTTACCACTGTTGGCTGACGTAAAGCTGATATTACAACGTGAATACCGTTTTCAGCATCAAAATTATACTCATAAAACTCTTTCAATTAAAATTTTAATTTCTAAAAAATTATAAACAAAGCCTCTAATGCGTTCGTCCAGCACGTCACCACGGGGAACTATGCTTCCCAGATACAACAAGCATAAAGCCACGGCTGCAAAAAAATCTGATAAGAAAAATATGACCCACCTTGAGTTCCTGGCTTTTATTGAGCCATTTTACGAGCTTGTCAAAGAGAAAAACATGGATGACTTGAAGAGACAGACAGCCCCGAAAAGCTTCAGTATAAAAAAAGAAATATATGCAAAACTCAATGAGCAGCTGAAGGAGCGTTTGTGCGGGAGTTTTATATTCAACCAAGACGTGGAAATTGCGGATTTCCAGACAGAGTCTGAGATGGTTATAAAGAAGCCCATTAGGACACATAACATATTCAATTCCTTGTTTGAAAAGCACGACATACTTAAGAAGTACCAATCGCTTGCTTATAAGTCGATGTACCAGGAGTATGAAAATCAGGTAGCCATCAACAATGCCAGAAGACTGGCCATTGTGGAGCTAATCGAGGATAGAATCAAATACCAGGCCTATGCCTACGCATATGATTTGGTGAATCATGAAATAGAAGAAGTATACAAGCGGATTAAGGCAAGAAAGAAGAAGAGCCCGTGTGAGATAGACACTGCCTGTGCAAAGGAGTATCTGAATAGAATTAAGGAGTTCCAAGACCTATTTGGGACATTTGAACAATTCTCAGACAATGAGCTGATCTACAGCGACAGGTTTGTTGCGGACTGCCAGGAAAATGGCTGCTTATAGGAAATGTGTTATCTTAACGTTATTAATTATGTGTGATTACAAATTTTCCATGCACCCCTAAAATTTAAGAATAGTTCTGCAGTTCTTAATATTTATTATTAAAGTTGTGATTATAGCAGAATGTCTTCTTGTCTAATAATTTAATATCAGTAGCTACTTTTGTATTTTTAATGGCTTTGCAATAAAGTCCCAATATTGATAATCTTTTTTTGTTTATTTTGCTCTAAAAACGTTTTACTGCCTTCTGCAAAGTCACTAGTCTGCCAATGCTTCTAAGTTGTGTCGTGCCAACTTTAATTCAGAGATTTCTGATTTATGCAATGATTAATTTGCATCATTTTTGTTGAGTCGCATTTTTACAAATTCATGCCTTTTTTCTTATTTCAATTAAATAATTTTTCTTGGTTTTTGATACCTGTTTTAGGAGAAAACTGTGGAATGTCCGTCTAGGTTCTGGGATGTTTCCTCAGATGCTAGACAATTTGAGCATGCAAGAAATAAGTAGCTGCAGCTTCCCAGCAAAAACGTCAAACAAGCCAGTTGTCTCCAAAGAAATCCATGACACTGAACTGGAAAGAGAGAAAAGCAATCACACTTTTGACAGCCTGCATAAACCTAATGCATTTTTGGAAAATTTTCTGATTTTTTCATATGAAATTCCCGCCAAAACACAATATATAAAAAAAGCAGCAAATTTACCCATGGCTAAGACGAGAATTACTTTGCAGAACTACAAAGAGGAGATAGCCAAATACATATTAGACTATGGTCTGTCTTCCATAACTACAGAAGAGTTTATTAAGAAGATAGAGGTGGGAGTCACAAGTGAAATGAGCTCGAGAGAGCTGGCATTCCATGCAAGCGAGACTGCAGCAGCAATGCTTACGCACAATCCGCACTACGGGGATCTTGCAGCAATTATTCTCATGTCCTACCATAATTCAGTTACACTTGGATCGTTCTCCAAGAAGCTTGTTTTAATTAGGCAAAGTCTGGAAATACTGAACCAGGAGCTTTATGAGATTGTCATAAAGAACAGAGATGTTTACGATTCGATTGTCGACTATTCTAGAGACTTCAATCTGTCGTACTTTTCGATAAACTCGTTCATGAGAAGCTATCTCATCAAAATAGACGGAGAGTGCATAGAGAGGCCGCAGGACGTGTTTCTGAGGACAGCCATACAAATACATAGAGAGGACTTTGAAAGGGTGAAGCAGACGTACGATCTTATCTCGCTCGGATACTTCACACATGCAACCCCTACATACTTCAATTCAATGCTGAAAAATTTCCAGCTGGCGTCTTGCTTCCTGCTTGCGCCGAAGTCAGACTCTATCGAGGGGATATTTGAGACTATCAGCCAGTGTGCGCAGATTTCTAAATTTTCTGGCGGCCTAGGCCTAAGTCTGCATGAAATCAGATCAAAAGGATCAGCCCTGCGATCGAATATGGGGGTATCTAAAGGAATCATTCCTGTTATAAGAATACTCAATGAGACAATGAAATATGTCAATCTTGGCGGGATAAAAAGACAAAGCACTATTGCGTTTTACCTAGAGCCTTGGCACAAGGACATTTTGGACTTTCTGGACGTTCGGAAGAACTCTGGGAATGAGGAGATGAGAGCAAGAGAGGTGTTTACAGCACTATGGATCAACGACTTGTTTATGGAAAGGGTGCACAGGAACGACTACTGGTCATTGTTTGATCCGAATGAGGCCTTGGGACTGGCCGAAGTCTGGGGCGAGGAATTCAACAAGCTGTATGTCAAATACGAAAGTACGATATCAAGGACGGTCATTCCAGCACAGAAGCTGTTTAGAGCTATACTAAACTCACAGATTGAAACAGGAACACCTTATATGGTCTATAAGGACACATGCAATCGGCTGTCCAACCAGAAGAATCTTGGGACGATAAAGTGCAGCAACCTGTGTGCCGAGATAGTCGAATTCACATCAAAAGACGAGATAGCCGTTTGCAACCTGGCATCGATTTCCCTGCCTTCATTTGTATGTGATGGTGAGTTCAATTACAACCAGCTGCGGGATGTTGTGAAGGTTGTATGCTTCAATCTCAACAGGCTGGTGGACAACAACTTTCTTCCGTTGGATGAGGCGCTAGCCAGCAACAGCAAGCACAGACCCATTGGGATTGGGGTTCAAGGGCTTGCTGACATGTTTTCGAAGATGAGAGTCCCGTTTGACAGCGATAGGGCCAGGGAGATTAACAAGCTGATATTCGAAACTATGTACTTTGCTGCGCTTGAGCAATCTGTAGAATTGGCTATGCAGTTTGGACCTTACTCGACATTCAGCGGTTCGCCTTTAAGTCAAGGGATTTTCCATTTTGAGGTGTTTGGTGCTGTTCCCTCAGGAATGTGGGACTGGGAAGGCCTGAGAAGCAAGGTTCTGCAGTATGGCGCAAGGAACAGCCTGCTCATAGCTCTCATGCCTACTGCAGGAACCTCGCAACTGCTTGGGAATTCAGAATGCTTCGAGCCTTACACCAGCAATATTTTTACCAGAAGGACTGTGGCAGGAGAGTTCCAGGTTATCAATAAGTATCTTCTCAAAGACCTGATCGATCTAGGACTTTGGAGTGAGGAGATAAGACACATACTTATCGAGCATGAGGGCTCGGTTCAGAACATACCCTGTATTCCCCAGCAGATCAAAGACCTATACAAAACAGTGTGGGAAATCAAAATGAAGTTTGTGCTGGACATGGCGGCTGACAGACAAGCTTTCATAGACCAATCGCAGTCTTTGAACATCTACCTGGCACAACCCACCTTTGGCCAGCTCTCGTCTATGCATTTTTACGGATGGAAGAAGGGTCTGAAGACAGGAATGTACTATCTCCGTACTCGCCCGATTTCCAGCGCCATCAAATTCACTGTCGACCAAGACATGGTGGAGAGATCGCTTGGCTCTATGCAGCTCGCTAACAGCACTGACGAGAAGCAGGAAAATAACAATAATGCAAGCTATACCTGCGAATCCTGTTCATGCTAATAAATTCTTTTTATTGAAATTCAGTCAAGCAGTTTTTATTTTATAAATCCTGAGTTTCTTTATTTTTAGGATTCTGCGAATTTCAGGCTTCATGTCTCAGCATGTGCAGAAGATTTGTATCTGATTAGGTTAAAATTTAAGATTTTAAAAACTTCATTGCGGAAAAAACAGGCTTTTCTTATTTAAATCGTTCTTAGATTGTTTTTGTGAAACGAAGTCACAATTAGGGATGTTTGTCAAAGGTGTTGTATTTTACTGTTTTTGAATCAGTTATAACAAAAACACAGCCCTGTACTTTCCCCCAAATATCTCATGGATAATAAAAAGAGGCGATACTACGAAGATGAGGAGACATTTATTGACCTGCCGTATTTACTGAATGCTGAAAAGGTTTTGACTGAAAGGGAATTTACTTCTAGAATCCGCAACTTCGACTACGACAACTACTTTTCAAGATTTCTGAAGAAGAAAATCTCAGCCTTTTTTGAAAAGCACTATAGAAGCCAATGGTTCAAAGACAGGTTTATCAAAGAAAAGACAAACAACACACCCATTCAAAGCCCTGTTTTTGTTGTTCTGGAGAATGTTCCTGCAAGTTGTCCTCTTGCAGAATTGACAAGCAAATTCTCGGAGATCTCAGGCGTTGCAAGTGTTTACTTTTCTAGAGTTAATGTTCCAGATTACAAGTTTAGAAGCGTCTTTCTGAACTTGGATGAGCCAAGTGACACACATTCTATCTTGAATGATCCTGAAGTTAGCAGCTATTCTGCCAAGGTTTTGGACATCAACTCTGTTGAAATCAGGGAAAACTATCAGATTCCACAAAAACTGCTTCAGAATATTTTTAATAACATCTGCAGCCTCTCATCCCTGGATCCTCAGTCTGCACTGTCCCACTTTCTGGCAGAATCTGATATTTACAACTCTGCTTCTACGGAGAGCTTGATTGCTGCTCTGCGACGGCTGTTTTACTTTTGCCCAATTTGTTGCAAGCAATATGATAGTCAATGTGAAATGGTGGTCAATTGCTCTGGGCACGATGAAAAGACAATATGTCATAGATCATTGGATATTCTCGGGCATAGCTTTGATTACCAGTCTATCAAGTCTATCAATCAGGACAAAGATGGCATAAAAAGGTTTGTTGTGTCAACTCCTGAAAACACTTTCAAATGCAAGATTTGCACAAAGGTCTTTTCGTCTGTCAGCTTTATTTGCTCCCATATTCTTTACAAGCATCTGTCGCATGGAGAATCAACTGATGATGAGAATGGCGTAATCAGATGCCTTTTTACCGAAAAAATTGATCTTTTTACGCTGGATCTTTTATTTGGGACCTACGACAGGATTCCTCCGTCATATGCAAGCATCCCTAATAGCGACAGCTCTGAGCCTGTTGTGTATGACATGCCCAAGGTCTTCTCTGGTTTTATAAATTTTTGATTGATTGCTTTTAATTTTACTTTTTTTTGCTCCAATTTTCCAAAATGTGAAACTGATAATAGACTGGCTATGAAAGATTTCCTCAGAGCTGCGTTGAAATCATTGACTTTGTTAAACAATGTGTTTGATATTAAACCTAAGACAGAATAAAACTTTCTTTAATCTTACATTGTGATATTAAGCAGTTCATCATAGGGGTTGCCTGTTGTATAAATAGTTTTGAATTAGTTTTATCCTTAAAGCACATTATAGCTTTGCACTCCTTCCAAATTTTTGATCTCATGACTGATTTTTTACTAGGTCTTCTCATCTTTAAACTCTACAAATATTAATTTGCTAAATAATTTTATATTCAAGTTTAGACTTCTTCTTAATCTTTGTAAAAACAACATTATTGAAATTAGTAATATCTTAGTATTGACAAATACCTAGTAACTTCAATAATGAGTTACTGAAATTGTGTCTTTTTAAATTGTCTAGCCTTTACAAAAATAAATTTTATTATAAAATTATCACAAAGAATGATCAAAACTTGATTTTAATAATCTGCCAGCTTATAGCCATTCCAGATCCTCCAATAGCTTTATAGTGTTGTTATGCTGGGCATAATCTCTTTTAGTGGTATTTTCTGGATGATCCTCAGTCTTAAAATCAAAGAAGCTGGGATTGATAATCTTATGAAATGCAAGTTTAAAATCGTCTATGGTAAATTTCTTATTTTTTCTATCAACAGCCAAAGTGGCCGAGAACATCATTATCTTGTGCATTATGCTGTCGATGTGTATCAAAATCCAATCTTTTGTCTCTTCGCTAAGTGATATGCTAGAATCAGTCTTTTTGATAAGCCCATCTATGTCGAGTCTTGCAGTACTCATGAGCTCTACGCTTTGCTTCTTGCTAGGTTTGAAGAAGATATCTCGGGCGCTTTTGGAAATGAAACGCTGAGGCAGATTATCGGCAGGAATGATCTTTTCTGGATCTGGTTTTGGAGCCATAACTGGCTGGGTGCTCTCATTCTGAAGTTGCGAGTTATTATTGTCAAATCTAAATTCGAACGGAAAATGTGACTGGATGCAGTCTGGAGTGGCATAGTTGGGATTCTTTGGCTGGGGCTCAGAAAAGTATTTTGGCATTGCTTCTGAGCCCATGGCAAGGTTTTCGCTTTTCAAAGATTCATAGACACTTGAATCTAGCTCTGTAGTCTTATTTGAATAAGGTTTGGCCATCAGATCAGGTAAAAAGTCGTTTTTTGGATTTGGAGATATCACAGGAGTAGAATTGAACTTCATTGACGAAACAAAGGAATTAGGTCCTTTGGGAGGATAACTAAGTCCTGGATTTGAATCTCCAGCAAAGGGTGAGTATGCTTGTGGACGAATGTTAGAGTATTCGTGAGGATTCTGGACAGGTGTACTTTCAAAAAACCCTATTTTTGGAGACTCGGTGTTAGTGGGATTCTTTGGGCTCTTCCTATGGAATGTCTGTCTTTCTGGCGATGCTGGTGAGAACTGCTGGGGCCTTGAATCTTGAAAATCAGGTCTTGCAACAGGTTCTAAATTTGATGCTTGTCCTGGCCTCGGCTGTGAATAATTGCTTCTTCTTGCCACTGTCTTTACAGGCACAGGCCCCACCCCAGCTGCGGCTGGAATGTAGTTGAGAGATGGTGATCTAAAATACGGTCCTGGATAGGCATTCTGGGGAACCTGCCTGGGACTCGCAAGCGGGCCTTGCAGAGGCTCAATAGCCCCAAGGCCTCTTCTTATAGAATCGTTTGCAATCCTGCCACTGTTCATCCCATTGGGATAGCGCGAGTAATTCGTCACACTGTTATGCTCATGCTCTCTCCTTGGATCTGAATAACCATATTCTCTACATTCAGGCACTGACTGAGTGAATCCCATGCGCGGTGGGTGTGGTTGATTTCTATAGTATTTTGCTCTATAAATCTCTTCGCTCTTGGCATATTCTGCCGGTTGCATGCTTCGATTTGCGATCGGATATTGATTGTTGATTTGCTGAGGTTCTGTGCTCAAGTACGGCCGCACTGGCACATGGTTTTCGCTTTTTACACACTCCAATGAGCTTTTATACTGGCTGTTGCCATACTGTGGATACGGCTTCTGCGAGTTGCACCATTTCAAATACTCATCGACCATAAACTTTCCTGGACCATTTTTTCGGAACTTTATAAACATTTTGCATTTTTCATAAAAACTTTTTAGTTTAATCGTAACTTCTTGAAGCTCGGCCTCCTCTGTATTGTTCAGTTTTCTAGCAGACTTCAGCCTCTCCAGTCTCTTCTTTATTTTATTTAGTGACTCAAATATTTCTTTAAGATGCTCTCCCTTCTCCTTATTCGTCAATATGCTTTTCGAATTCTCCTGCATATGGGTGACTAAAATTATAGATGAGAAGTGATTTGTGTGAAAAAAATCTACGAGAAAAAATAAAAATCATTGCTTAGATCAAAAAGATATGCGTTCACTGGTATCCAATTCATTTTACTTCTCTGAAGCACAACCTGAGTTCTGAATTTTCTGAACTGCTGAGAATGTGATCATAGTTTATTTACAAAATAAACAGAAAAATACATCTTTTCTTGAAGAGAGCCGGACTCAAAGACTTTTCAATGCAGGAATAAAAGTCTAGACAATTGATATTCTCATTGAAGGACTGAGGCCGCAATTTTTTCTTGAAATTGGTGTTGCAGTTTGATTCAAAAAAAAGTTTTCCGAGTCTATTCTTAACGTTTAAAAGCTTAAAACGCAAGATTAGAGCCACAGAAATAATCTTTTGAACAAAACTTACAATTATTGAGATCTAATTTGGTAAATCTAATTTGGTAAATAATAGTTCACAGAAAATTCATTCTTTAATTTTACTTACTCTTTTCTCCAATCTATTCTTCCACAATAAAATACAACTCTGAGCCGGCCTTAGCAAGCTAAAAATTGTTCGGATCAAAAACAAATGAACAGTTTAAAGTTTTCGTTAAAATAAATAATCTTATAAAGTTTTATTGTCATATCCGTTATCTTCGTTAGCAGAAGCTTCAGTTGCATATTTGCGTGTCCATTCCACTGCCTTCTTGTTGTAAGACTCGCGGTCGTTCAAATACAACTCAGCAGCCTCCCGATTCAGCGGGTCTTTAGGGTTGGGATCCATCAGGAGTGAGACAATAGAAATCAAAACTTTATCGATTGTGAGAGCAGGGCTCCATTGGTTCTTCAAAATGTCTATGCAAAGAGACTTGTTCATTATATTACAATGGAATATCTTTGTCAAGAACTCGATTCTTGGTGCTTTAAAGGGATAGTCTGCCGGAAAGACTATCGAAAGCTTAAAAACACCGCCAGAGTAGACGGAGTCAGAGTGCCCGAAAATTATGGCCTGCCATTTATAAAGATCATTCTCATCTATTGGTGCTGCACTAACGTTGGGAGGAGGCTCTTTCTGCATTATCATGACTTCTTTAAGAATCCTTTTGGTTGTAGCCTGTGTGTAAGCAGAACACATATAGAGAGGGTACTAAAAAGAAACAAAAAAATAAATAAATTTGAAACAAAAACACAGACTTCCAGTGCGACCGGTATTCACTGCTACGTTTCCGTCCTCATGCGTTCCCCGGTGCTTTACAGCACAGTCCTCCGGACCCTACGGCCCTGGTCCAGCCCCTCACCAGAATCTGCGTAGCTTTTGGATTGTGGCTGAGTTTCCCCTAACCACTAACTAGGATGCGAAAGTATTTATACTTAATTTTTTTTTAATTTTTGAAATTCAAGCTAAAATCTTTTCAGCCTGCTGGCCTGTTAGGCTTGACTCGTGATAAAAATAAACACAATCAGCACCTTGTTGTAATAGTCAAGGGATTTTTGAACAGCATATATGCTTACTCAATCTTGTCTTACAACAGCTTGAAAACAAATTTGTGCAATTTTCTTTCAACTTCTGGAATAGAAGTTTAAATGATAATTTCTGATTAAAAGCTCTTGTAAAGCAGCACCACTTCATCCTTTTGCTTTTAAAGCCTAATTCAGCTCAAAGGCCCTGCTTAAGCTATGTTTGTTTCTCAACTTACTTTATTATTGGTTTTATGTTTACTTTGTAAATTAGTGATTCTAGTTTGACAAGGCTTTGTTTAACAGAGCATCTGTTTACATAATCAGATGCCTCTCCAGGCATTTCACTTCTCTTGCAATGATTTTGCAAAATGCAAAAAAATTAAACACTTGACAGCCTCAGTATGCTATCAGAGGACACAGGAAAAGACTTGTTAGACGAGATGAAGCTAAGGGAGTTAAAACACTACAACTCTCAGCAAGTTAACAAGCTGAACCGGGAGATTGCAGCAGTAGATCAGAAAATGGAAGGCTTGAAGCAAAAGGCTGAAGATTCAGGAGTTACAGAGGAATTGTCCATCAATTATGCTATGCTGAAAGCTTATAAAGACAGGCTTGTCAGAATATTAAAATCATATCATCTCAACCGTTTTTTTAAGATAGAGGATAATTATTTTGCAAAAAACGATATTAAAAAGCTCCTGAATGTCTCTGAATTAAACTTTCACGGGGAATTTACCAAAATATCGGATGAGTATTTTGCAGGATACAAACACCTCTTGCTCAATGATAGATCGCCTCCTCTGAACTTTTATGTTCAAATATTAACGTTGGTCGACTGTGGAATCATTCTCTCAGGCAATGAATTTGTAGACCTGAAAAAGGACAGAATATACTTTCTGAAAAAGGCTGATGTGACGCATTTAATCCAGAAGAACTTTGCTAAAATTATTTAAATGACGGTTAGTTTTCTGCCTGATAAAAGAAAATGGTCTGTAGCTTCGGCTCAGGCATCTTTTTATAGATAAAATAAACAAAATTGAAAAGAATTTTGTGTTTTTGTAGTTTTACAAATTTTTAAGCCTATGAAAATACTGGTTACAGGAACGCCTGGTGTTGGGAAAACTACACTTTCGAAGGAGATTGCAGAGGCCAAAAAAATAGAGCACATTGACATATCAGCTTTTATTAAATCAAACAAAATCTACGAGAGCTACAATAAAGAGTTTGACTCGCTTGTTTTCGATGAGAACACGGTTAAAGACTTTCTGAACGAGTACATAAAGAATAAAGCATCATTCATAATCGATACACATTCCCCGACTGTTGCCATTGATATTAACTTTGACTTCATTTTCCATATTACATGCAGTACATCCGTTTTGGGCAAAAGATTGGCAGATCGAAAGTATTCAGAGACAAAAATCATGGAAAATCTGGAGAGCGAAATATTCAACGTGATTGGCGAGGAAATTGAGGAATACTTTGGTGAGAAAGTTTGGACAATTAACGGCTCTGGCCTGCCCAACGAAGACGATGAGTTTACAGTGGAAGATGTATTTAATATTCTTGACGGGAAATTTTGACAATAACTTTAGGTTCAATAAATCACTGATAAAGCAGATCTGTCATTTCAATCTTATATTTTTGCCCTAATTCTTCATGAAAGACCAATATTTTAACAACTATAAAGGACAGCTCTTGTACCTGAAAGTTGTAATTGCTTTTATTCTTCTAGACATAGCAGCAACATTATTAAGAGTGTCTTTCTAATTGGCATAAAGAACTAGAAAGCTGTTTTGGCTAATACCAGCAATCTGCCAGTTCTTAAGCTTTTATATTCACGTCCACCTAAATGCTTATAAATTTATTTTAGAATAATTACAGTTCTGATTTCTGGATTCAGGAGCTCTTAGGAAGATCATCAATGCATTGCTGAAAAACGTGCTTGGTTTTGAAAAACATTTGTCACTTCAGAGTCAAAGTTTCACATTTTTGACTCAAAATAATGCAAACAATCCCCCTCATGAGCAAGATAGCACTTCTGAATACGTTGAGAAAGTACGAAGAGATGAGTCTTGACGAAAATTTAGGACATGGATTGGAAAAGTCAGAGAGAGATTCTCAGATTATAAAAAATGACATGGATAGATGCAGCTTTCGATTCTCTAGGACATTCAGATGCTCATTTTGCCACAAATTGTATATCTATGTTTTAACCAAAGTATTCTCTGATTTTCCTTTGCCTTATTTCCAGTGTATGCTGGACATAGCATCCGTTATTTTGGATGCGTACCTAGAGGAGAAGGCATTTGAGCTTAGGTCTGCAAATAAGAAAATGGTTGGCAAGTTTAAGCCACAAATAACGATTGACTCTGTCAATGCTGAAGAAAAGGCCCTATTTGAAAAGTTTATGGCAGCAAACAAAAACCTGATAGAACGGTTTGAAAAGGTACTTCTAAATGTTTTCCAGAGAAAGCTGCTGGTTTTAGCTTCTGACAACTTCAAATTGTATGGAAGACTAAACAGAGTATTTATCTATATGATGAGCTCCCAAAAAAATATTGTAGTTGATCCTAATGAGTCTCTGTCTTATATGAATCATACCCTGACTTTTTTCCAAAGAATCTCAGGTAATTCCGAGGTCGCATTCAAGTTTCTCAATCTGATTCTGAATTCAGACTCACGTGTTGTTTTCTGTATTTTATTTCATTTTTTTGACAAAATACAGAATTTTAAAGGACAAGTTGTACTTACGGATGAAGAAGAGGCCAAGGAAAAGCTGATTTTTGATCTCGCTGACAAGGATATCAAAGAAATACTAAAAATATACGAAGATTTTTTTCAATTCGAAAAAGAAATGCAATCGAAAGGGCCTAAGGTAATGTGGTGTTTTTTTTGGGTTGCAGCTAGTGTTGTTGTTCTAGCTGCAGCGTATAAATCTTATTCCAAAGAAAAATCATAGAGTTGTGGCCAATCTTTCAGCTATGATCTTTGAAATTGCTGATTTAGAAAATAATAAAAATATTCTGAATTTTTTTAATATGTTTTATAAGAGATCATCATAGATATTTTATTAACACTTTATATAGCTGCAACATGTTCAAATGTTCTAGCCTTTTGCAATCAATTCTATGTGTTGGCAAAGGATTTATAAAATTACGAACTCTTATTCAAGTCTTTTTCTGGCATTCTATTTATATACAGTCCATATCAAAAGTCAAAAAAGCTCATGCAACAAACTAAGACATGTCATAGCATAATAAACATCCTTTTATTCGTTTTTATATTATCTTGTATTGATGTCTTATGCTTGTTAAAACTTACTTTAAGAATCAGGAAATTGTTTTTTAGAGGTCAAAAGTTTACGACAGAAGAGCTTATCTTAAGACAATCTTTTTCTCTGAAATGCATCTGTAATATAGTTAAATGATGACTTGATCCTGTATGGTTATTTTAGAATTTGAAAATCATATTCATAAAAGATAACTTAAAAAAACACATTTTTGACAAGTCTTGAGTGCTATCTTATCTGATTAGTGCAGATTAAAATTAACAATCTGTATTGTTTCATTCTTATTACAGCAACAGCTTATTATTCTGTGACATTAAAATTTTTATTTTTTGAAAAATTTTACCCAAAAAGATGAAACTTATTGCAAATGTTCTGCTTAAAATGCTCATCTTGTGTATCTTGCCTATTCCAGCGACTACAGACGATATCGACATTTGGCAAGACAAAATAGAGGGTTTATTGGAGTTGAAGGACTTTATCCTCAACGAAACTCTTTCTGATCTTGTTGAAGATGATGAGCAAGATAGTAATGGTGGCATATCTGAAAATTTTAATCTTACAAATATATCGGAAGGCTGTATAGGAGACTTTGTTGATTTAGATGATGACGATTACAATCAAACTGTTGAACACAGATTTACGATCCCAGAGCACAGGCCCAAAAAGAGAAAGCATAATCCAGAGATTAAAAAAGAATGTCAATTTCCAAAAAGACGCAAAACAACAAAGAAAAAGTTCGTAGATAGTTTCTTAGGAGAAAATGCAGTAAGATATTCAGGAGAGTTTAGGCATGAGTTGCCAAATTCATTTATTTATTCAGAAAATTTTTTTGATCCCAAATTCTATGACATTTACTTAAAACAAAAAACACTGTCTTTATTGAAGAATTCTGTAGCAAAGAGAAACTTCGAAATATAGATTCAGATGTATTTCTTGGGTTAGAAAACAGAGTTAAAGAAAATTTCGAAAAACTAGAAGTTTATGCAAAAAGAGTTGTTGCTGAATATGTAGAGATATACAAGCCTAAAAGTGAAGGTCGTAACAAACTTAGCGCTGATTCTTACTTAAGCATAAATAAAGCTTTCGATCCTGCAAGAACCAAAGGATTCTATTATCTTTTGATCTACAGCTTCTACGAAACTGGACTGGTTGGTGTTCCTAGGTGCATGGCTGTCGTTGAGAAGATCTTCATAAATATCATTACTCACACACGTTTGATGGCATACATGCACAATGGCAAGGTCAAAGAAGAAATGAATTCCAAAAAGCTCAATTCATCTCATTACGTTCGCTCGAAAAAGTCGCAATATGAGCAATCAATATACTCTAAATCTACTTTTAACTATACGGACTTTACAAAACCTCTGAAGGCAAAACCTTTCGAAAAAAAAAATTTGTTCCTTAAGAATGCTGATCTCATGAGGAAGGAGATAAACAACAACATACAGCTGATAATCAATGAAGAGTTTGGTGACAACCCTGAATACAAAAAACTGTGTGAGGACTACAACGGCAGGGCTTTGGAATCCAACAGAAGCATATTTTTTGAGAGATTTTTTTTTAAAATTGGGAAGCATGTTGCAGATAACCTTTCATATGAGGACTTGGACTATAACTGCTTTATAAATGACAATGGCTATCCCAAGAACATTCTGGCATGCTTGATGGACATAGACACTAAAAAGCAGATAAAGGACCTTGCAGACATTAGGCTCAAGTCTGTTTTTATTCTGATTTTCATCTCTAAAATCTGCTTGTGCAATGTCACTGATCTGTGCACA